>JAEEGH010015204.1_pt1 | contig 16765 bp, 13 predicted proteins | sample 9134181 | NCBI WGS metagenome assembly JAEEGH01 (sample SAMN16246544, study PRJNA631951) | gut metagenome | biome: gut microbiome; feature: rumen; material: DP-attached | host: Bos | place: Iran: Karaj | collected 2018-10
CACATCTGAACCCGGCAATCGTGGTGAGACTGCTGGCGGAGATCTCGGGGATCGACGCAGCCAGCGCCTTCACCACAGCGTCATGCGTGTCGAGTGTCTGGTGCTCTTCCTTGTAGCGGTTGCAGAAGATGATGGCGTAGTCCACCGAAAGCGCCAGCTGCAGTACGATGGCCACCGAGTTTGACACAAAGGAGATGGTGCCCATAAGGAAGCTCGTACCCATGTTGATGACAGCCGCCACTATAAACGTGAGGATCATCACGGGGATCTCGGCGTAGGTGCTGGAGGTGAAGATCAGCACCGCCAGCACTACGATGACCACGAAGATCAGCACCGAGATCATCTGCTCGGCGATCATTTTGGCCAGGCTGAAGCCAATATCAGTGGATACGGTGATGTCGTAATCCGCCAGAAGAGCGCACACATCCGAGAGCGCCTGCTCGCTCTCTTCCGAGCCTGCCTCCTCGGCAAACGTTACGGAAAAGAGGGCCGCGTCGCCCTTATAGTCGTTCTGCGGGTCATGCTGGACCAGCGCCACGCTCTCCAGTTCTCCGATCTGAGTCTTCAGCTGATCAGCTTCTTCTTCGGTAACGTGCTTCACCATCACGCGGGCTGAAGCAAACGTGGTGAACTCGTTTTCCATGATGGTGAGACCGCGCCGCGCCTCCGCGTCTTCCGAAAGGTAGTATGTGATGTCGTTCTCCACCTTGATCCAGCGGACAGAGAAACAGGAAAACACGATCAGCGCCAGAAACAGCAGAACGATATATTTTCGTTTGTTTACGACAAATGTCGCCAGCTTGGTCATAGAATGATAACTTCTTTCTTACAGATCTGCGTCTCGTTCCTCAAAAGATTGGCTTACAGCCTTTCTTTCTTCTCGATGTCAAGGAAGAATTTGTACGTGTCGACCATCAGTTCGCCGCAGGCCGCCTCATCGCAGGCAATGATGGCGCCGTTGTGCATCTGCAGCGCGCTGCAGGTCCACTTCTGGCTCACGCCGCCTTCCACAGTCGCCGCCAGGGCTCTCGCCTTATTGTGGCCGTTGATGAGGATCAGAACTTCTTTGGAATCAAACACCGTGCCGACGCCAACAGACAGCGCCTGTGCCGGAACAGCTTCCGGATCATTGCCGAAGAATCGGGAATTCACGATGCGGGTGTCGGTCGTCAGATTGCGGACGCCGGTACGGGAGAACAAGCTGGTATAAGGCTCGTTGAAGGCAATGTGGCCATCGACGCCGATACCGCCCATAAAAAGATCGATGCCGCCGTAGGAGGCGATCTTCTCTTCGTAGCGGGCGCACTCGCCTTCGGGATCATCGGTCATGCCGTTGAGGATGTTGATGTTCTCGGGCTTCATGTCGACCAGGTGATCAAAGAACGTGTCGTGCATGAAGTACCAGTAGCTCTGGTCGTGCTCGCGGGGCAGACCCAGATACTCGTCCATATTGAAGGTAACTACGTTGGCAAAACTGAGCTCTCCCGCCTGATTCATGCGGGCCAGTTCCTTGTAGACACCGATGGGCGAAGAACCCGTCGGGAGGCCGAGAACGAACGGCCGATCCTCCTTATGCGCTTTGATTTTGGCAGCAATGTAGTCCGCTGCCCATTTGCACATCTTATTATAATCTTCCTGAATAACAACTCGCATTTTATTCGCTCCTTTACACAGTCCAGCCCCGGGCGGGAGCCGTTTTTGTCTGGGCGGGCGATCCTGCGCCAAACCAGTATATTATTATATGCGTTTTTCGCGTTAATCGCAAGAATAATCTCGCCCTGCCAGTCATCTGCAGGAATCCGGGTCTGTTTGCCTGTCTTGAAAAGAATGGCAATGCGTGTTATGATTTTCAAAAGAATACGATCATCCCGCAGCATATGCCGCTTCAGGCGGCTGCAGGAGGACAGAGGAGGACGCACCATGAACTGGATCACGGAAGAAAACTATGAAGAGCGCATGCATTACGACGTTGAACCCTATCTTGCTGCGCGGCGGGATTCCGGCTTTGTGCAGCGGATCCCTGGCAAGTCCATTTACTACGAATGCTATCAGGCCGATGAACCGAAAGGCGTGATCGTTATCAGTCACGGTTTTTGTGAATCGATCCGGAAGTATTCGGAAGCGATCTATTATATGCTGCAGGCCGGTTACAATGTCTGGGGTCTGGATCATCACGGCCACGGCCGCTCTTATCGTCTGAACAGCAACCCCTATGTGGTCCACGCTGAGCGCTTCAGGGATTTTGAATTCGATCTTCAGTATTTGACGGTGACCCTTGTGAAGCCCGCAGCGCATGGTCTGCCGGTCTATCTCTACTGCCATTCGATGGGCGGCTGCATCGGCGCCTGTGTCATTGAGAAGTTCCCTGATCTTTTCGACAAGGCAGTTCTCTCTTCCCCTATGCTTGGTCTGAATTTTGGCAAGCTTCCCGTTCAGATCGTTTACATAGGCGCCACCTTAAAGGGCGTCGGCGAAAACAGGAAGGAGCCGCTCAACAAAGTCGATTCGTTCCCCTCAGAGCCGGATTTTGAAAACAGCTGCGATTCCTCCGAATGCCGCTATCTGTATTATTTCAAAAAGCGGTTAGGGGATCCGATGCTGCAGACGACCGAACCTTCCATCAACTGGGGCAAACAGGCTGCGAAAGCCTGCTACCGTGCTCGTTCCGAGGAGCAGGTCGGCAAAATTCAAATCCCGGTGCTGCTGTTCCAGGCGGGAGCTGATGATGTAGTCAAAAATGACGCGCAGGATCTGTTCGTTTCCCGTCTGGGATGCGAGATGGTAAAGATCCCCGGTATGAAGCACGAGCTTTATATGACCGACTCCCCTGTCCTCATCCCCTACTGGGAAAAGATCTTCTCTTTCTTCAGCTGAATGCTGTCTGGCAAGCAGTTCCCATGATTACGAAGAAAAACCGCTTTCCGCATGATGCGGAAAGCGGTTTTGTCGGTTTTGTGAGAGTTGACTTACGCCTTGCGGACGGAGTCAATGTGACGGGTGAGGTCGAGCATCTTGTTGGAGAAGCCCCATTCGTTGTCGTCCGCTATTGAGACAGATAATTCTCAACAATTGGCGTTTTCTTTCAAAAACTCTGTTCCTAACTTCTCAAAGGAACTCTATTAAATTGCTTGGCATACCGACAGAGCACTTTTACAGCTTTGAGCAAGTCATTCACGTAGGAAGGTTTATTCTTTTTCTCTTGGAGCATCACAATAAACCGCTTGACGTGAACAGGCTTCAATTCATCCAAATCCTTCACGCCCTCTGTCTCTTTCAGGAAGCGAGTGAAATAAGCCAACTGTTTTTCATAATTGTGGACTGTCCTTGGAGAAAGGTTTCTTACTTTACAGTCAAGGATGAACTCTTTTGCCAGATTTTCAATAGTCATAAAAAAATACCTCTTTCCGTTCCCTTTGAGGTTCAGAAAGAGGTATGAAAGACTTTTTGACTTTTTTGATAGTTTTCATACCAAGTGAAGTCTTTCGTACCAAACCACCGCTTTTGCGGATTTAGTAAGAGGCTTCAAAAGTTCTGGAAAACTACCAAATCAGAGTGATTTCAGAACAAAATTACGCCTTGCGGACGGAGTCGATGTGACGGGTGAGGTCGAGCATCTTGTTGGAGAAGCCCCATTCGTTGTCGTACCAGGCTACGAGCTTCACGAAGTGATCGTTCAGGGCGATACCGGCCTGAGCGTCGAAGATGGAGGTGTGCGGATCGGTGCGGAAGTCGGAAGAAACGACCTCGTCGTCCACATACTCCAGAACACCCTTCATCGGGCCTTCGGAGGCGGCCTTCATGGCAGCGCAGATCTCGGCGTAGGTGGCGGCCTTCTCGAGACGGAAGGTCACGTCAACAACGGACACGTCCGGAGCGGGGATACGCATGGACATACCGGTGAGCTTACCGTTGAGCTCGGGGATGACCTTGCCGACAGCCTTGGCAGCGCCGGTGGAAGACGGGATGATATTGTTGTAGATGGAGCGGGCGCCGCGGAGGTCCTTCTTCTTCGGGAAACCGTCGACGATAGCCTGGGTGGCAGTGGAGGCGTGGACCGTGGTCATGAGACCTTCGACAACGCCGAAGTTATCATTGACGACCTTGGTGATCGGGGCCAGGCAGTTAGTGGTGCAGGAAGCGTTGGAAACGAACTGCATATCGGGGGTGTACTTCTCGAGGTTGACGCCGCAGACAAACATCGGGGTGTCGTCCTTCGCGGGGCCGGACATGACAACGACCTTGGCGCCGGCGTCGATGTGAGCCTGGGCCTTCGCCTTATCAAGATACACACCGGTGCACTCCAGAACGTACTCGACACCGAGCTCACCCCAGGGAATGAGGGTGGCGTCGCGGTAGGCCTTGTCGGAGAGGACCTTGACGACCTTGCCGTTCACGGTGACAGTGCTGTCCTCGTCATTGCCGACGACCTCGCCGTCGAAACGGCCATGGACAGAGTCGTACTTCACGCAGTAAGCGATGTGGGTAGCGGGATGGCCGGGAGCATTGATCGCGACGACTTCGATATCGTCGGACTTAATAGCGGCGCGGAATGCCAGGGAGCCGATACGGCCGAAGCCATTGATGCCAACTTTAATCATTTGTATTCCTCCAGATAAAAATTATGAATTGACGGTTGGAATGCTTCAGGGAATTCTCCCCTGCAGCACGATTATTTTAGCATAAAAGGTGCACAAAAAGCAACAAAAAGAGCCGTAAAATTTGTACAGAATTATGCTGAAAAATGCGGGAAAAAGCTTCTTTTTTCTTTGAATAATTGTGTAATTTGATTAAAACTTGTCAAAATCGCGGTTCCCGGTGTTCAGTACTCGTAGATCCCGCCGCCGATGAACTCGCGCACGAGCGAATCGTCGGGGACGAGAGCCTGGTCGATGTCGCCGAAGAGAAGGAGCGCGGGGAACACTTCCTTCAGTTCATCGTAGCGTTCGATGCCCTCGGGGATCGTTTTGAAAAGCTGTGTGGCCGTAGCGTTGAACACCGGCAGCTCGTACGGCAGTGCCGTATTGAACTGGAAGTCGGCTTTCTTCTTGTACGGGGAGATGTAGCTGCGCTCGCCGCGGCGGACGTTGGCCCACATCTTGATCGTGTTGCCGGGGTCGGTGCCGCGGAAAAGATAGTCGCGCACGGTGCGGCGCACGAGGCGGAACCAGGTGCTCTTAAATACGCACTGATCCTCAAACTCCACGTTGCTGCGTGCCGAAACATAGAGCTTAAAGGCCTCAGGGTGGACGTTGGTGATCAGATCGTTCAGCGCATGGATGCCCTCGAACACCACGATCTCGTCCTTCTTGAGCTTGATGGACTTCGACGGCTCCTGAATGCGCATCTGGCGCGAGAACTCGTACTTCGGCACATAGATCCGCTTGCCCTGGGAAAGCTCGGTGAAGTGGCGGTTCAGGAGCGCCATGTCTAGACAGAGAGGCGACTCGAGATCCATCTCTCCCTCGGGTGTGCGCGGCACTGTCTCGGGCGTGACGGTATTGAAATAATCGTCCATAGCCACATAGTGGGTGTGGACGCCGTGCTTTTCCAGTGCCTCGGCGATCTTCATAGAGGTGGTCGTCTTGCCGGAGCCGGACGGGCCGGACAGCAGCACGATGGGGCTGGTTTTAAAATTGTCGAGGATCTTCTGCGCCGCAAGCTCTACATCTTTATGATACGCCGCGTCGCCCTCTTCGATCAGTCCTTTTGGGTCGGCTATCGTGCGGTAGTTGATGTCTTTCAGCTGGTAATTTAACGTCATGCTGCCTGTTCCTTTCTCCTGTTATTCTTCCGATCCTGCATAGAATCGTGTGATCTTTTCCTTGTCGGCGCAGAGGCGGCCAATCGCTTCAATGTATTCCTGGGGATATTTAGGCGCCACCATACGCTCGTTGCGGCCTCCGTTTCCCCGGATCAGTTTTGTGGAGCCGCCCGCGCCCATGGCCAGAACGCTGCAGAGTTCTTCCATGATGCAGATGTTATAAAGATTGACACTGTCGCCTTTGGCCCAGCCGGTGTTCTCAAAGCCGCCCGCCATGTTTTTCTGGCGGTAGAGATAGTATGGCCGGTATCCCGCGGCACGCAGGCGGGTGTTCGCCGTGTCGAGCATCGAGGCCACCGCCTCGTCGGAAGGCAGGCTTTCTTCGCCGAAATGCAGGCGTGCGCCGCGCTTGATGCTGAGCGTGTGCACCGTGATGTTTTCCGGCTCCAGCGCAAGCACCCGATCGATCGTGCGGCGGAAGCCATCCTCATCATCCGTCGGAAGTCCGGCGATCAGGTCCATGTTCACCTGGAATCCGCCGACCGCGCGCACATGCCTCAGCGCCTCCACGATATCGGCGGCCGTATGCTTTCTACCGATCGCCTCGAGCACATCGTCCGTCATGGTCTGAGGGTTCACACTCACGCGGCTGACGCCGTGCCTGCGCAGGACACGCAGTTTCTCCTCGTCGATCGTGTCAGGCCGACCGGCTTCCACGGTGAATTCCCGCAGATGAGAGAGGTCAAACTCCTGCCGCAGCGCCGTGCAGAGCTCGTCCAGCTGCGCAGCCGAAAGCGTGGTGGGCGTGCCGCCGCCCATATAGACCGAAACGACGCGCAGTCCGCAGGCCTTCACCTGTTCGGCCGTGGCTTTCAGTTCCTGCAGGAGCGCAGACAGGAACGGCTCCATCAGTGTTCTGTTCTTCTCCACCGCCTGGCTCACGAAGCTGCAGTAGGCGCAGCGGGTGGGGCAGAACGGAATGCCGACGTAGAGGCACACGTCGTTCGGTTCCAGCGAGGAGATGGCACGGCTCGTTTCCCGCGCGGCATCCAGACAGAGCGCGGCACGCGGCGCGGAGACGTCATAGTCCGCGCGAAAACGGCGGAGCGCCTCCTCTTCCGTGAGTCCCTTCTGCAGCAGTGCCGTGAGCAGCTTGCCCGGCCGCACGCCGCTGAGCGCGCCCCACGGCGGCTTCGGCCGGCCGGACCGCAGCACCGCGCGGTATACCGCCAGCTTTACGATCTGCTGGCACAGGCTGGCGGTGCGCACCTTGTCGGTGAGCATTTCATTGCTGACGGAGGCCCTGCCGCGGAAGCAGACCCCGTCCACCCAGAAGGCACACGTCGCCGTGACGCGCTTCTCCCATTCGCTGAGCCGCACCTCCATGCGGTCGCCTTCCGGTCTGCCGGAGGGGTACACGGGTCTCTCGCCCGGGAAGAGCGTCATCACCATCTGCTCGACGGCATATCGATAATCATGTCCGGTCAGATACAGTTTCATGCTCCGATTATACCAGAGGATCCCGTCAAAAACAACGCATAAAGCCGGATTCTATTACGCATGATACGCAGGATCATCCCTCGAACAGAAGAAACGGCGCAAATGCAGGTATTTCAAGGGATCGCAGAGAAAAAAAGTTGTAAAAAAACATGAAAATGTTTAAAAAATAACTGGAAATTTCTGCAGATTTCCTGTATAATCATATTTGTGGAAAAAGCAGTCGTGACGGGATGTGCTGAAGGGATTTTTGGGTGTAGCATTTTATGTATTATGTCGGCGACAAGATCATTTACGGAGAGAACGGAGTCTGCACAATTGAAAAGATCGGCCCTCTGGATCCAGGCAGTGTTGCAAACGCAAAGCAGTACTATCACCTGAGTCCGCTAGTCGGCTCGGGGATGGTCTTCTCCCCTGTGGATTCCGGCGCATTCATGCGGCCGGTCATCAACGCGGAGGAAGCAAACGCCCTGATCGATTCCATCCCGAACATAGCGCCAGCCATCTGCGAAGACAACCGCTTCAACCATGTGGATGCTTTTTACCGTGAGCTGTTCAAACAGCACTCAAACGAAGTGCTGGTGTCGGTAATCAAGGGCCTGAAGATCCGCATGGCATCCAAGAAGTCGAAAAGCAGCCGTGCGGAAGCCACGATGAAGCGCGCAAAGGATATTCTGTTCGGCGAGCTCTCGGTCGCGCTCGGCATGGAAATAAAGCAGGTGGAAGGCTATATTGAAGAACGTGTGGGAAAAATAGAGTAACGGAAGAACCGTTACTCTGTTTTTTCTTTTTCAATTGAAAGTCTCGGTACCGGGGATGCCAGGCGGCAGAACCGGTACTCTTTTTTCAGCGCCTCCAGGGCGTTTCGCGCACCTGTTTCTTCGGCGTACACACCGAACACCGCTGATCCGGTACCGGTCATCACCGTCCCGAGCGCACCGTAGTCCAGCATCGTGCTTTTGATCTCTTTCACCGTGCGCATCCGCCTGTCGTCCACGTCTTCGAACACGTTGTACATCCGCATGCAGATCCCGCGCAGGTCCTGCCTCTCCAGCGCTGCCAGCAGGCCTTCGGTATCCGGCCGGATGCGGATAGGTGCCTGGTCGATCTTGCGAAACAGTTCCGGTGTGGAGATGGAGAACTCCGGCTTGCATACCAGAATCGTGCAGGCAGGGAACGGAACAAGATCCTGCAGGATCTCGCCTCTTCCCTTTGCCAGCGCCGTGCCGCCCGCGACGCAGAACGCTACGTCCGAGCCGATCTCCTGCGCCAGTTTCTGAAGCTCCTCCCGGCTGAACGGCATATCCAGCAGCCGGTTCATCCCGCGCAGCACGGCTGCTGCGTCCGCGGAGCCGCCCGCCATCCCGGTCCCGACCGGGATATTCTTTTTTACCAGGATCTTCACGCCCTGTTCCGGCAGTCCGGCTGCCCGGAGGAAGCACGCGGCAGCCCTGACGGCAAGGTTCCTTTCATCGGTGGGAATATAATGGAAATTGCACACGGCCTCGATCCCGGGCGTTTCTTTCAGCGTGAGCGTGATCTCGTCACAGAGGGAGATGGTCTGCATTACCATCACGAGATCGTGGTATCCATCATCGCGGCGGCCTACTACATCCAGCGAGATATTCAGTTTGGCAAAAGCCTGTTCTGTTAATGACAGCATCCGTCATCGATCCTTTCGCAGACCTTCGTATGGGTCTTTCGGGAGCTCCGGATCAAACAGGTAGACGCGGAGCTCATACGGCCGGGAGGTGAACCCGTTGCCTACATCGTAGGTATGACTGTAGTTGGAGAGGACCACACGCCCTTTCCTCAGCACAATTCCGGCAGGCGCCTCAAACCGGACAGCCTTTTCCGTGAAAGCGCAGATCACCAGCAGCTTCTTATCCAGATAGTTGCGCTCATAGACGAAAAAAAACCGGTCGTTCTTCAGATGCTCGCGGTAGTCGCCCCGGAGCACCACGGGATGGCTTTTGCGGAACGATATGAGCGCGCGGTAGAAGTTGAGGACCGAATCCGGATCCTTGTCCTCTGTCTCCACGTTCACTTCTTTATGATTCTCGTTTACGAAGAACCACGGCGTACCGGTAGTGAAGCCGGCGTTCTCTTCCGGACTCCACTGCATGGGAGTACGGGAGTTTTCGCGGTTGCCGGCGTTCAGGATCTTCATCTTAGCCTTCTCCGGCAGGAAGGCAAGCAGCCGGGCAGCGTTGTGCGTGCTCACGTCCTTGAACTGGTCAACGTGCTGCAGGGTGATGTTGGTCATGCCGATCTCCTGCCCCTGATAGATAAACGGCGTGCCTCGCTGCAGCATATACATGGCAGCCAGCATCTTGCCGCTCTCGGTGCGGTATTTTTCGCTGCCGTAGCGGCTGATGATGCGGGGATGGTCATGGTTCTCGATATACAGCGCGTTCCAGGCCTTTCCCTGCAGCTTTTCCTGCCAGGCGGAAAAGGCGCGCTTCATTTTCCGAAGATCGAACGGCAGGCGGACCATGTCAGTCATAAAACAGTCAGCCTCCATGTGAGAGAAGGCGATCATCTCGTCCAGCACCTTGTCGGGGCCGTCGCTGATGTACTGCAGGGCGATCTCCGGCGTCGTCATCGGACTCTCGCCGACCGTAAAGCAGTCGTAGCAGTCCAGCACGTCGCGTTTGATCTCCGCCAGATACTGCCGCGCTGCCGGCTGGTTGGAATAGTGTTTGATCCCGTTGGCGACAGGCAGCGCAGGATACGAATTCGGCAGGCCGTGCGCCTTGCCGATATAGGTGATCACATCCTCACGGAATCCGTCGACGCCCATGTCCAGCCAGAAGCGCATGATGTCCTTGATCTCTTCACGTACGGCCGGATTGCTCCAGTTCAGGTCCGGTTGCTTTTTGGCGAAGAGATGGAGATAGTACTTGTCCAGATCCTCGTTGTATTCCCAGGCGCCGCCCTCCAGGATGCTGGTCCAGTTGTTGGGCGCCTTGCGGCGGCCTTTGGCCACTGTGCCGTGCCGCCAGTAATAGTAATCGTGATAGGGATTATCGTGCCCTTTAAGACTCTCCTGGAACCAGAAGTGCTCGTCGGAGCTGTGATTCACCACCAGGTCCATAAACACCCGCATACCCATGCCGTGGGCACGTTCCAATACTTCCTGAAAAGCTTCCAGACCGCCGAAATCCGGGTGGATGTTTTTGTAATCGGAGATATCGTAGCCATAGTCGGCGTTCGGGGAAGGATATAGCGGGCTGAACCAGATCGCATCGGCGCCGAGGCTCTTGATGTAATCCAGTTTCTGCAGCACGCCGTACAGGTCGCCGATACCGTCGCCGTTTCCGTCACAGAAACTGCGCGGCCAGATCTGGTAAACGATCATATCCCGATACCACTGTGTTCTTGCCATCGTCTCGTCCTCCTTCTTGCCCGCGATGCCTGCTGACAGTGTATCACAACGGCTTTCCATCTGCAAGGAACACTCCTGTTTCCTTTGGTGTAAAATTGGCCGATCTACGCATTTTTCAGCAGCAAAACCGCCCATATTGACCGTTTTTCTTTGATATGATATAATATAAATTCCAACACGAAAAAACAGATCATTTCGCAAAGAACGTTATTTTGAAAGGGTCTATCATGAAAAAGAAAATGGCTGCAGCTCTGCTCGTTCTGCTGCTGTTCATATCCGCGTCTCCTGCTCTGGCCGATACGATCTATTCCAATCCCGACCCGGTTACCGCCGGCGCGGAGATGGATTATCTGTTCGCGGTGCTTTCGGAGGAAAAAGACGTTTTCGTACAGGACGGCGCCCTTCCCGAAGGGATCAGCATCGAAGAGGAAACCGGGGAAGGCACGGTTCTGTACTATCTGCGCGGCTCCTGCACCACAGCCGGGACCTATGGCGTCCTGATGCATATTGGCGACACCAGCGTTCTGATGCAGATCATCATCAAGCCGGCGGTGCCTTCCGTCAGTGTTTCCGGCGATGTGGCGTGTTATCCGAACGATGAGGCCGCGGTCTCTGTCTCGGCTTCTGCGGCTGATGGCGGTGTGCTCTCCTATCAATGGTATAGTTCTGCCACCAGCAGCATCGACTACAATGTTCCGATCCCCGGCGCTACAGCTGAAACTCTGGTTGTTGACACCTCCCGTGTCGGCACCACTTATTACTACTGTGTTGTGACAAACGACAACAACGGAGCGACGGCGATCGCAACTTCATCGATCGTTTCGGCAACAGTGGCAGAGCTCTTTGTAGAAGAGATCGCCGTCTCCACTCTACCGAAAAAGACAGAGTACACCTTCGGCAGCGAGCTGGATACGACCGGGCTTTCCATCCTGGTGAAGTACTCCAACGGCACTGCCGCCTCGCTGCAGGAGGGCTTCGGCGTTTATCCCACAGAACTGACAAAAGAGGGGCCGCAGACGATCACTGTGAGCTACGGCGGCCGGGAAACGGCGTTTACGGTCACGGTCGCGCCGGAGGAAGAGATCATCGACGGCATCGGTGTTCTCACGCTCCCGAACAAAACTACCTACGTTGTCGGCGAACAGCTGAATCCCGCCGGGCTCTCCGTCCGTGCTTACACCAACAAAGGCCGGCGCGATATCTCCGAAGGCCTTGTCTGCACGCCGACCGTGTTCAATTCTGCCGGACAGCAGACGGTAACGGTGTCGTACAAATCGCATACCTGCACCTTCACCGTAACTGTCAATGAGCGGGTGACGACCCGCAGCATCGCCATTGCCAAGCTCCCCTCCAAGACGGAATACGTAGTCGGCGACATTCTCGACCCGACCGGCCTCGCCCTGACGGTCACCGACAGTGAGGGCATCATCACCATCGTCAGCACCGGCTACAGCTGTGCCCCGTCGCGGCTGGATCATACGGGCACGCAGCCGATCACCGTGACCTACGACGGTTATACCGCCAGCTTCCGCGTGACCGTTCTGCAGTCTGCTCCTGCCTCCCCTTCGCCGACTGTTTCCCCCTCGCCCGCTGTTTCGCCGTCTCCCACGGTGGAGCCTTCCGCCTCTCCTGACCCGACGGCGACGCCGGCTCCGACCGCCGCACCGACTCCAAGCAGGCACTCCTCCGGTAATCTTGCCGTGCGGCTGATGGGTGTGATCGTGATCACCGGGCTCCTCGCCGCGGGAGTTCTTCTTGGCTATCTCTATGTGATCAATAACGGCGGCTTTGAAATGGCCTGGAAAACCATAAAAAACAGGTTTCAGAAGAAAAAATGATTGACACGCAGGGTTCGCCTGTGGTATTATCTCAAGGCTGAAAAGCTTTGGCCGCGCGGGTGTAGTTCAATGGTAGAACACCAGCCTTCCAAGCTGGATACGTGGGTTCGATTCCCATCACCCGCTCCATCCGCTGCTACGGTGCGGTCGAATGCGATATGCGCCAATAGCTCAGCAGGATAGAGCAACTGCCTTCTAAGCAGTAGGTCGGGGGTTCGAATCCCTCTTGGCGTGCCAGATGGTGGGATTAGCTCAGTTGGTAGAGCACCGGATTGTGGTTCCGGGTGTCGTGGGTTCGAGCCCCATATCCCACCCCACATCAAAAGTGAACGAGGCCGGCACTGTCGGCCTCGTTCACCCCCCACCTGCCGCTTAAAGCGCAGCAACAATGGGATGTAGTGTAATGGTAACACACCGGACTTTGACTCCGATATAGTGGGTTCGAGTCCCGCCATCCCAGCCACGTCAGAGGAAGTTCGGATGTCTCCGTTTCCGCCGATTGGCGAAAACTGCGCGGATCCTCTCTCCCTCTTCCTTTCCAACTCAAACCCACTCCGTTGGGCTTTGAGTTGGGGAGTATAAAGAGTCCGTAGGCCAAACGGCCTTCGGCCATCCGCCCCAGTAGCTCAGTAGGCAGAGCACCTGCCTTTTAAGCAGGGTGTCGGGAGTTCGAATCTCCCCTGGAGCACCAAAATAACGGCAACCCCTTGTGGGGTGGCCGTTGTTTTTTCTTCGATCATTCGAACTCCCAACACCAAAATGCGAAGCATTTTCTGAGTGTTTTCTTTTTTTCGGCAGGTTTACGAAGAAAAGATCCTGGTGTATAATTATACGCATACAACAAACAATGATCTGCTGACATGTCAGGGAGGAAAAGAGCGATGGCATTTCAACTGAGAACATACAGAAAACCGGATTTTGAGGAAGAGCGCTTCCGCACAGCGCCGAACGCGCTGATGGCGCGCGCTCCGAAGGACGCCGTCGCGCCGACGGGCTTTCACGCCATGAGCATCTTCCCGGAATACTTTAAGGTGAACGGCCAGTGGCTGCTGGCGGAAGAGAGCCGGATGGACTGCGTGCCTGTGTACGAGAACGGGAAGATTTCCGTGAAGGAGTTCCGCCTGCTCAAACAGGGTGAGCCGGTCATTCTCGGCCGGACGGAAGACGGCAGTGAGGGCATCTTCGTCCACGCGGACGGCTTCTATTCCGCGGATACCGGGAAACAGGAGGTCTTTGCCTTCCGCCAGAAACGGTCCCGTGAGACCGCCTTCTCCCGCGACTACGACGAACTGTACGACATTCTCCGCCACGAGCGCGAGCACGGCAAGATCGTATGGGTCATGGGCCCGGCTTTCGCCTTCGACCACGACGCGCGGAACGCCTTTTCCGCCCTGGTCGCCAACGGATATGCCGACGCCGTGCTGGCCGGCAACGCGCTGGCCACGCACGACCTGGAAGCCGCCTATCTCCACACAGCGCTCGGGCAGAACATCTACACCCAGGAGCTGCAGCCCAACGGCCACTACAACCACCTCGACACCATCAACCGCGTGAAGCAGTGCGGCAGCATCCCCGCCTTTCTTGAGGCTGAGCACATCGACAACGGCATCATCTGGAGCTGCGAGAAGCACGGCATCCCCTACGTGCTCGCCGGCTCCATCCGCGACGACGGGCCGCTGCCCGAAGTGTTCGGCAACGTCTACGAAGCGCAGGACCGCATGCGCGATGAGGTGCGCAGCGCCACCACCGTGCTGTGCCTCGCCACCATGCTGCATTCGATCGCCGTCGGGAACATGACTCCCTCCTACCGCGTGCTGCCGGACGGCACTGTCCGCGAGGTGTACTTCTACTGCGTGGACATCTCCGAATTCACCGCCAACAAGCTGGGCGACCGCGGCAGCCTCTCGGCAAAAGGCATCGTCACCAACGTGCAGGACTTCATCGTAACGCTCAGCAAAGGGCTGGGCCTGTGAGAAAGGCTGGCATCGGCATGGATCAGAAAACGGAGCTTTACGCTGCCAAGCTGAGCCGGATGATCCGCATAGAGACCGTCTCGGATTATTCCGGCGCCGACACCGGCAAATTCGAGGCTTTCCGCCTTCTTCTCCGGGAACTGTTCCCTTCCCTGTTCACACACTGCGAATACACGGATCTCAATGACGGCTTCGTGCTCCGGTGGCCAGGGCGCGACGGTGAAGTGCAGCCTGTTCTGTTCATGAACCACCACGACGTGGTGGAACCGAACGGTGCATGGACGCACGATCCGTTCTCCGGTGAGATTGCGGACGGAAAGCTCTGGGGCCGGGGAACGCTCGACGACAAGGGCGGTCTCTGGGCCATGCTGCAGGCCGCAGAGGAACTGATTGAAGAGGGATTCGTTCCCGCACAGGATATCTGGTTTTCCTCTGCCTCCACGGAGGAGACGACCGGAGCCGGCGCGGACGCGATCTCAGCCTGGTTCCTTTCAAAAGGCATCCTCTTCCGGATGTGCTTCGACGAGGGCGGCATGATCCTCACGGAACCGATCCCCGGCGCAAAGGGACAATTTGCCATGATCGGCGTCGGCGAGAAAGGCTGTGCCGACCTCCGCTTCACGGCACGCTCCGGCGGCGGCCATGCGTCCATCCCGGAAAAGAACACGCCTCTGGTCCGCCTCGGAAAATTCATGGCCGAGGCCGAGAAGTACCGCGTGTTCCCTGCTGTCATGGAACCCGCCGTCTGCGAGATGTTCCGGCGATTCTCCCCCACCATGGGCGTTGCCGGCAGACTGCTGGCACATCCGGAAAAACACGCTGTCGTTCTGAGCAGGGTCATCGTCTCTCAGCATGGCAAGCCGGCCGCGCTGCTGCGCACCACCATCGCCTTCACGATGGCTCAGGGCTCCAACGCTCCGAATGTGATTCCATCCGAAGCCTGGGTCGTGGGCAACATGCGGTATTCCCACCATCAGGGCCAGCAGGATTCCCTGGATGCCATCCGCCGGCTGGCGGCAAAATACGATGTGGAAATGGAAGTTCTGGACCCCGGCTTTCCCTCCCGTCTGACCGATACGAATGGCGAAGCCTTCCGCCTCACTGAAAAAGCAATCAAGGAGATCTTCCCGGATGTGATCCCCGTGCCGTATATCATGACAGGCGCTTCCGATTCCCGGTACTTCGACCGGGTGTGCGATCAGTGCATCCGCTTCCTGCCGATCGCGATATCGGATCAGCAGCTGGAATCGGTCCACGGCGTCGACGAGAACATCGACCTCTCCGCGCTCGTTCCCGCCGTTGCGTATTACAGATATCTGATGAAAGAGGTTCAGCATGGACAGGAATAGAAACGGCATCAATATCAGCGTCAAAAGCTTCATCGCAGCCATCGTCATCATCTTTCTGCTGATGCTGGTAACGTACATCCTCACCTTCGTGATCCCAGGCGGAGAGTATGCACGCGTCCCGGATGAAAACGGAAACATGATCATCGACCCCGCCGGATTCCGGACAGTCCTGGGCGGCCTTCCGTTCTGGAAATGGATCCTCTCCCCCCTCCTCGTGCTGGGGGCCGACGGTTCCGCGGCATTGATCGCGGTGATCATCTTCCTGCTGGTGATCGGCGGCGTGTTCAACGCCCTGGGGGAGTGCGGCCTGATGCGCTACATGCTGGAAAAGCTGTCGGCCCGCTATGGGGCGGTGCGCTACCGGCTGATGGCGGTGCTGATCGTATTCTTTATGGCAATGGGCTCCCTGGTGGGATCTTTTGAAGAAATCGTGCCGCTTGTTCCGATTGTGGTCTCCCTGGCGCTGAGCCTGGGCTGGGATGCGCAGACCGGACTCGCCATGTCACTGCTGGCGGTCGGCTGCGGCTTTGCGGCGGGGGTGGCCAACCCCTTCACCATCGGTGTGGCGCAGACGCTGGCGGGGCTGAAAATGTTCAGCGGAATCTGGCTGAGGCTGCTGTCGTTTGTATGCATCTACGGGTTGCTGTTCGGCTTTGTGTATCTGCACGCAAAACGGTTCAGCAGCAATGTGGACAACGCCGCTGCGGTGATGTACCGGCCGGGAACCGGCATGCAAGATCCGAAGATGGACAAAGGACTTCGGGTGTTTGCCGTGCTGCTCGGCATCGGCATCGCGCTGGTGCTCAGTTCGGGCTTTCTGCCGGTTCTACGGGATTATACGATGATCATCGTGGCGGTCATGTTCCTGATCGCCGGCGTGGTATCCGTGCTGGCGGCGGGCATGAGCGCCCGGGCCCTGGGGCGGAATTTCCTCCGGGGCGTGGCGTCTATCTCTCCCT
>JAEEGH010015207.1_pt1 | contig 16762 bp, 12 predicted proteins | sample 9134181 | NCBI WGS metagenome assembly JAEEGH01 (sample SAMN16246544, study PRJNA631951) | gut metagenome | biome: gut microbiome; feature: rumen; material: DP-attached | host: Bos | place: Iran: Karaj | collected 2018-10
CTCGGAAACCATGGGAGAAAGACCCCGGTGTCCGAGATAGAAACGGCCGGCGTCCAGCAAGACCTTTTCCGGCACTAAACCGATGATCTCAGTGCCGGTCACGCGCAGGCCGCGTGCCGCGGCGGCACGGGACACCTCTTCGAAGGCGACATGCAGCGGAGTGGCCTCGATGTCGGTAATGTTCATCGAGACCTGCGCGATGCCATATTCCTCAATGTACCAGCCAAGGGCCTTGCATCCCTTGAGCGTGCCCGGAATCCAGACCGGCCGGCCCTCTGCGTCCAGCAAAGGACTGCCGTCCGGGCTGAAAGCTTTCCGCCCTTTCTGGCGGACATCCCGGGCAATCTCCGTAGCCAGGGGGACTGAAACCGAATTGAGATTGAAATTGACGGCAATCAGGAAATTGCGGGCACCGACGTTGGACGCCCCGGTCCGGGCCGCGGTTTCGTCAAAACTGCCTCCGAAATCCGGCTTGCGGAAGGGGTCGGTCATTTTCTCCGGCAAGGCTTCATACTCCCCGGCACGGCACCAGGCCAGATTCCTGCGCTCCGGACGGAAAGCGGCGGCTTCGTAGCAGTAGCACGGGATTCCCAGTTCCTTGTACATCCGCTCAGCAAGCGCACGCGCCAGGGCGGCACATTCTTCCAGAGTAATGCCGGAAACGGGGATGAGCGGAAGAACGTCGGTCGCACCCGAACGGGGATGCTCTCCGTGGTGTCTGCGCATATCAATCAACTCGGCGGCCTTCTGAGCGCCGCGGAAGGCGGCTTCCACGACAGACTCCGACGCCCCGGCGAAAGTGACGACCGTGCGGTTGGTCGCCGCTCCCGGATCCACGTCCAGGACCTTGACTCCCTCTACCGCGGCGATGGCGGCGACGATACGGTTTATGGTCTCCCTGTCCCGTCCCTCGCTGAAATTAGGGACGCATTCGATCAGTTTATTCATATCTCGGTTCTCCGTTTCCGGATTATAAAGATACTCAAATTCTCAACACCCGCGTTTGTTTTTTCAGGGAGTTTATATAACTTGCAAAGAATTTAAAGATTGAACGTATGAAAAAGACATTGTTCGTCACCGTCCTGTTGCTTTCCGCCGCTTTTATGCTGCGCGCGCAGAACGTCACGCCCACCACTTCAGAGATTGTCAACAACGTCGTAGAACAAAGCCAACAGGCCGCCGACGAGGCCAAGCAGGCATACCAGGACCAGGCCCGTACAGGCAACCGTGAGATCAGTCGGCTCGAGCGCCGGATCAATACTGCCAAGAAGGAAGTCGACCGGCTGAAGGCCGAGTCCGAGCAGCTTAAGTTGGACATCAAGACCCTCGACAAGTCAAAGAAGGTCCAGAAGGAGACCCTGAAACTCCAAAAGGCTTCCAAGGCCGACCGTGAGATCATCGCCATGACCAAGGCGTCGATCAAGGACATCGATCGCCAGCTGAACCAGAGCAAGAACGAGCTCAAGAAGGTGAACCGTTCCATCAAGGAGAACAAGAAAGACATCTCCGACTCCAAGAAGGCGCTCTCCTCTGCCAAGAAGGACATCCGGGACGCCAAGAAGGAGATGAAAACCCAGCAGAAAAACCTCAAGCAGACCCTCAAGCTGCAGGAAGAGGCCAACCGCTAGTCGTATTCATAGCTGAGATGAATAAATTTTTCCTTGTGGCAGCTATTTGTCTGCCACTTGTTTTTTCCTGCAACCGGGCCCCTGAAGTGCCGGATCCGGAAGCGGGCCTGGCCCCCTTCCCAAAACCCTCCGAGCAGATCGACATTGTGCCGCTTACACGTGCGGAAGAGGGTTTCATCCAGGCCGGGAATGAATTCGCCTGGCGCCTGACCCGCAAGGTCTGGGAAGAAAAGAACGACAATCGGAGTCTCATCCTCTCCCCGCTCAGCGTCCAATACGCGCTCGGTATGCTGGGCAACGGAGCGGCCCCCCAGGTGGCCGCCAAACTGGCCGAAGTGCTGGGCTATGAAGGGACGGACGCCATCAACGCCTTCTGCTCCAAACTGATAGGGGCCCTCCCTGCCGTGGATACGACTGTCACCCTGGCTTTGGCCAACGGGGTGCTGGTCAACAACCGTTTTGCACTGAAGGCCCCCTTCAAGACGACAGTTGAAGACTTCTACGACGCCTTGGTAGAGAGCATGTCCTTCTCCAACCCGGACGCCGTGAAGAAGTATGTCAACGACTGGTGCTACAAGCACACCTATGGACGCATCCCGGAAGTGCTCGAGGAAGTCAATCCGCAGGCCATCATGTACTTGATGAACGCTCTCTATTTCAACGCGCGCTGGACGAATCCCTTTGACAAGTCCAAGACCAAGAGCGAGAGTTTCAAGACCCTGTCCGGGCAGAGCATCATGGTCGGGATGATGCATACGGAGATCAAGGAAACATACAGTTATTCGGAGACCGCATCCTGCCAGATCCTGACCCTTCCTTATGGCAAAGGCAAGTATTATATGACCCTTTATCTTCCCAAGGAAACGGGCGGCGTCGCCGCCTTGCTGAAGGACCGGGGCCAGATCACTTATTCCGGCCTGGCCAACGTAAAGCTCAGCCTTCCCAGTTTCAAGACCGACTACAAGGTTGACATGAAGGAATTGCTCTCCGAGATGGGCCTGCCGATCGCCCCCTATGTAGAACTGGTCGAGAATGAGGCCGGCGAAATCTCGAAGGTCATCCACAAGGCCACCATTACGGTCAACGAGACCGGATCCGAGGCGGCAGCCGTCACGGTCATCGAAATGAGATACGGTTCCTCCGGAAAGGAGCCGCCCAAGCCGCGCGACGTCACCTTCACCGCTGATCATCCCTTCCTCTATACCATCACGGAAGCCACATCCCGCGCCATCCTGTTCACCGGCGTTTACACCGGAAACTGAGCGGGTGGCGCAAGGTGGGACCGGCGTGACTGAGGACCTCGGTTTTCGTACGCTCCGGTTCTGTCACCTGATAACGATACGGCACCGACACTTCACCGAGTGTCGGTGTTTCGTATTTCGGATCCCAGCGGCAGTCCCGGAATACGTACGCCTTTGGCGGCGCGATATCGATCCGATAGTCGCAGAAGGGTTTCGTATCCGTCCCGAACCAACAACCTTCCACCAGGAATTCGGAGTTCCGCCGGGGATTGATGCCTACCGTTCCCGGGCACTCGAAGGCATTGTCCAGCACATGGATGGTACCGAAACGCGCCATCGGGATGCGGGACCAGACATTCTCCCAAAGACAGTGGTCGAAGGTAATGTTCAGACAGTCCTCGTCCTCCCAACTCTCATCGCTGCTCGAGATCAAGACGCCCAATTCGTGCCCGTTGGACTGCTCCGTAAAGCAGAAACGGCACCAACTTGCGGTAATGCAGTCAGACCTTCTGATTATGCCCAAAGCCAGGCAGCCGGGATCTTCGAAGGTGCAGTGGTCGATCCAGACATGGTCAGTGCCATCCTGCAGCCGCAACATCGTATGCGGTTTGCCCCGGAAGGCCCCGGGACCGTCGAAAAAGAGATTGCGGATGACCAGGTTGCCGCTCTCCCGGAAACACCAGAAGCCGGAGCGCATGAAACGCAACCCCATATCCCCAGTCAGGTCGATCAGGGTCTGCCCCATCGCAAAACCGGCGAAATTGCGCGCCAGCGAATCGTTACTCATCCGGAAACGTCCGTCTGCATCCGGCAGCGTTCCGTCATACTTTTCCTCAGCATGGGCGAGGACTGCTTTCAACTCCGGAGTACACTGAAAAGCCGTTTTGAGTACGGCCCCATGGATACCGATGATGGTCTTGTTGCGCACCCCTTCGAAATAGGAGGATTCCGAATAAAGGAAAGGACCTTCGGAGCCGTCCAGCACGATGATGTCGTAGGTCCGGATGGCCTCCTCGATCGCCGCCCGCATGTCACCGCCGTCCGAAAAAAGGATGATCTTCCGGCCCTGGACGCCTTTCGAAGGGCAATAGGTCCCGCCTGTCAGATCGTATCCGCCGCCCTGCAGGTTCTCACAAGTCGCCCAGCCTGTCGGCGCATTGGCGTCATCCCGCGACAGTCCGTCCGGTCGGCAACCCGTCAGCGCCAGCGCCATCAAGATTATCAAACCATATCGGAAACACCTGAGCATGCCTCAACTGCTAAAAAACGTAATTCAGGGCGATGTAAACGGCGCCGTCTCCATCGGTACGGAGAAAAGGACGGGCGTATTCCGCAGACACGATGAAGTTGCGGTTCATGACCAATTTCACGCCGCTGCCTGCGCTGCAATGCAGCCGGACAGCCTCTGCACGTAAATCTTCAACAGACCGCCCGTAAAAACGAGACAGTTCATCCCCCTTGTAGAGCCGCGTCACCATGCCCGCGTCAAACAGTGGATTCAGCGCGACGTACCAGCTCTGGTTGATGAAGTTGAACGAAATCAGACGGACCCGCAGTTCGGAGTTCAACCAGGCATAGCTGTCTCCCACCAGACGCTGGGCAAGAAGGCCGCGCACCGTATTGATACCGCCCAATCCGTCCGTGCAGGTCTGCCTCAGGAAAAGCGTGCTGATATTCTGTTGCGTATAAAACGGCGCCCGTCCGAGCACTGTCCCCTGATAACCCAGGTGGTAGGCCAGCACCAACTTCTCACCCGCCAACGGCAGATACTGACGCCAATGAGCGGCCAGCCGCGCATACCGGTATCCGTCCTTGAACCAGTTCGGAGAAGCATTGAGATAGGCTTCCGCCCAGATACCCCTCGACGGTGCCGCCTCGTTGTCGCGCGTGTCGAAGACGAGACCCGCCTTCACTTCCACCCGTTGACCCCCGAAAGCCTCGGTCGGAGCAAGGACACCCGTCGCCACCATCTGGTGGTACAGAGTCTGGCTTGCATCATACGCATCCAGCGTGATATCGCCCAACTTGTAGTACCAGTATGATACCCCTGCCACCCAGTTCAGATGCGGGGCAACCGGTCCCTGGAAATCCGCAAGAACGCGGACCATCGAGCGCTTGTAATCATAGCGCGCGACTCCCGTCTCCCGGTTGGCATCCAGCGCCGGATCATAGGGCTCGATTCCGTTCAAGCCATAGAACAGGAACATCGGGTCGTACTGGTAACTGGCCGAAAAAGTCGTCCGAATGCCGGGAATCAGGTATTTAGAGTCAAACTGGGCATGAAGGAGCGTCTGTCCCTTCGTATAACGGGAAGCTTCCAGGTAGAAACGTTGCCGGTAATCCGGAAAGACGCCTTTGTAATTGAAAATATCGGCGCAGACACCATACTGGAACCCCAAATCGGAATTGTAACTTACGCAAGGCAGCGGGCCGAAATTCCATCCGTCCTTGACGATCTCATCCTCCCCTGCCCGAGCCGGCGAAACCGCAAACAGCAGCGCCGCAGCCAAAAACCAATAATGATGTCTCATGCTTTCTTGTTGTTGTCAATCTTGCCGCGGTATACGACATATTTTTGGAAAAGGAATTCCGTCACCAGGTTCAGCACCATGTTCAGTCCGGTGACCAGATACTCATTCCACCCGGCCGTTTCGGCGAGATAGTCGCCCATCCAGGTGGTAAGCGGAGTGAAGACAGCATAATAACCCAGCACTTTCAGCATCGCGACCGGCACATTGGCGTCGCTTCGGAAAGTAAACCGGCGGTTGAAGGTAAAATTCCACAGGACCGACAGCAGGAGTGCAATCAGGTAACAGGGCCAGTAGCGCAGTCCCGTGAACTCGTTGAGCAGCGTGAACGAGCCGATTTCGATCAGCCCCGCACTCGCCGAGAACAGGACAAATTTCAAGAAACGCCAGACCTCCTTCCTCTCCATCGACAAGGCTGTTTTACTGAAGCTGTGTATAAGCGACCTTCCCGACCAGCGTCGTGGGCAACGAATCGCGCACCTCGATCTCTGCCGGCAAGGCATATTTTGCGATGTGTTTCTTGCAATGGTCCATGATGCTTTCCCGGAGCCCGGGTGTATCGGACACCCCGTCCTTCAGGACGATGAACGCCTTGACTTTCTGCATCTTCAGCGGGTCCGGAACCCCGATCACGCAGCTGCGCTGAACGGCCGGATGTCCCTCCAGGATATTTTCGATCTGGGAGGGATAGACATTATAACCGTTGGTAATGATCATGCGCTTGATCCGCTGGCGGAAATAGACGAAGCCTTCCTCATCCATCACGCCCAGGTCACCCGTATGCAGCCAGGTGTGCCCATCTTCGTGGAGGCGCAACGTCTGCTTATTCTCCTCCTCGTGGTTGATGTAACCGATCATCATCGACGGGCCGGTCAGGCAGATTTCGCCCTCCTCGCCGTACGGCACTTCCTCGCAGGTCCCGACCTTGCAGATCTTGAAATAAGTATCCGGATAAGGCAGGCCGATGCTCCCCTCCTTCTCTTTATGATATGGCGTCAGGCAGCAGGCCGTGACGCATTCCGTAGTCCCGTACCCTTCCCGGACGCGGATCCCTGCTTTGTGGTCGGCGAGGAATCTGTCAAACTTCTTCTTCAACTCGATGGACAGGGAATCGCCGCCGGAGAACACGCCGCGCAGGCAGGACAGGTCCGCGCCATCCAGATAGGTGTTGCGCGTGATCGCCTCGAAGAGTGACGGCACACCGGCGATGAAATTGGGTTGCGTCGTGCGGATCAGCTTGGCATAGCTCTTGACATTGAAACGCGGCACGAGGATGGCCGTACCTCCGCAGACCAGCATGGTATGGATGCATACTCCCAAGCCGAAACCATGGAAAACGGGCATTGCAGCCAGCATCTTGCTATGGCGGACTTCCTCATGACACATCGCCTCGGTCTGTCTAGCCAACGCATTGAAATTCAAGTCGGAAAGCATGATGCCCTTGGTCACGCCGGTCGTGCCGCCGGAGAATAGGACAACCGCCTCTCTCAGCGGATCCTTTTCGCAGACATAATCTCCCGTCACGGATTCGCCACCGGCGATAAAATGCTTCCAGGTCATCACGCCATCCTTCTCCACGACCTTAGGGAACTTGCGTTCCGTCATCAGTTTCTGTCCCCACGAAAGCGGGAAAGGCAGTTCTTCGGAGACGCGGGCGATGATCAGATGCCGGAGTGGATGCTGCTTGCAGACATCCAAGAACTTGGCATAGAACTGGTCCAGCGTCACCGCATGCTCGCAGGATGCTTCCTCGATATAGTGGACGATTTCACCGACCGCGGAAAGCGGATGGACCATCGAAGGCACCGCACCGATACGGTTAAGCCCATAAAGGCAATAAATGGCCTGGGGCACGTTCGGAAGGCAGACCAGCACCCGGTCCCCCGGACGTATGCCCAAGGCAAAGAAGGCGCGTGCCGTGCGGTCGATCTCCTCTGCGAAAGTGCGGTACGGAATCTTCCGGCCCATGAAGGACAAGGCTGGGAAATCCGGATCAGCTGCAGCGGTCTCGAGGACGGTTCCGGACATCGACCGGTCGGAATAATCCAGATGAAAAGGGACCTCGCCATAGCTGTCCAGCCACGGCGTGGAAATATTGTCATAGTTGAAAGTCATAGTCAGTCAGAGGGTTTAATCGAAATCCACGGGTGTGGAAGCCGGCTCATCCAGGAGCTCCGGATGGGCGAAGAGATGGCGCATGAGGCGAAGGGATTTGGCAAAGTAGTAGCCGTCCGCGATCCGTTCATCGATGGTCAGGCCGAGCTTGATCGTGTTGCGCAAGTCATAGCTTCCGTCCTCGTGCCAGAAAGGACGCAGTTTCTTCTCACTGATCACGACGAAGAAGGAAATCGTCCCCCAGTTGAAGAGATGGTGGTAATCGGCGTTGAGCTTGATGCTGCCCAGGTTGGTGATATAGCAACTCGAATAACAGGGATCATCCTTCGCGAGGGCCTGCGGATAGTGTCCGTAGTACTCCAGTTTCTTCAAGGTCCAGGCCATCAGCCGGAAAAGGGGGCGCGGAAACTTCTTCACGGCATCGAGCACATTGGTGACGCCCACCGTCTGATCCTCCTTGCGCACCTTGTGTACGAATTTCTGCACATAGGTATGGACCTGCTCCAGGACAGAGCCTCCATCAGGATCGAGGACGAACTTGGCCATCGCCTCTTCCGCCTCATCGGCAAACTTGCGCTTGACGTTGAATGCCACCTCGATCTTCTTTCGCTCGTAGTAGCGCCCGCCCGCGATGAACCAGTTCATCTTGGGCCGCAGCAGCATCGTCTTGGCGATGGCCGCGGTGATGACGTGGAACCAAGTGTATTTAAAATCGGGATTGCCGGCGTTTTTGACAGCGAGGTACTTGTCCACTTCGGTCAAGTCAATCACCTCTCCCATTACGGCTTCATTGTTGGTACGGTCGCCGAACATGTACGGCATCATCACATGCATCGAATCGAGTCCTGCGAGATAGTATCCATCCTTGCGGTCCCGGCGGTGCTTTTTCCTCTCGGTAGTTGACATAGGTTTTCGGTTATAGTGTTCCAAATGTACAAAAATTTTATTTGATTATTCCAAATTAACCTTATATTTGTAAAAGGTAGTAAATCGGTTGACTAGATAATACAAGCACATACACTAATGGAAACCAAAGAGCGTAAAGGTATCATCGCAGCAGGCAACTGGGTCGCTGACACCGTCAAATTCATCGACGTATATCCCCAAAAGGGAAATCTTACCACCATTACCAGCGTAGATGTCGGTCTGGGCGGCCTCGCCCACAATGTCCTGGTAGACCTCGCAAGCATGAAAAGCGGCCTGCCCCTTTACGCGGGCGGCTGCATCGGCGCGGATGAAAACGGACGCATCTGCCTGCAGGCCTGCGACCGTTTCGGGATTGACCGGACCAATGTCCACATCCTGGAGGGAGAGCTCACCGCCTACACGGACGTCATGACGGAGAAGGGCGGCGCCCGTACCTTCTTCCATTATCGCGGCGCCAACGCGCATCTGGATGTGGAAAAAGTCCTCTCCTGCCAATCCCCCGCCAAGATCTTCCACCTGGGTTACCTCCTTTTGCTGGACAGTCTGGACAAGGAAGACCCCGAATATGGCATCGCTGCAGCCCGCGCCCTGGACGGCCTGACCCAGATGGGCTATGAGACCAGCGTGGACGTCGTTTCCGAAGAAGGCGACCGCTACCGCAAGGTTGTTCTCCCCTGCCTCAAATATACCGACTACCTGATCATCAATGAAGTGGAAGCCGAGAACAGCCTGGGCATCAAGTTGCGCCAAAGTGACGGCAGCATCCTATTCAGCGATGTGGAAGCGGCAGCCCGCAAACTCCTCGAGCTGGGCGTACGCAAGCTGGTCGTCATCCATTTCCCGGAAGGCGGAGTCGCCGCGGCCAAAGACGGCCGTTGCTGCAGCGCCCCTTCTTTCAGCCCCGACAAATCCGAGATTATCTCCACGGTCGGAGCCGGAGACGCTTTCTGTGCCGGAGCACTCTACGCCATCCATGAGGGGTACAGCCTCGAAGACCTGCTGGATTTCGCGTCCGCCAGCGCCCGGTTCAACCTTTTCAGCACCACTTCCACCGGCGGCGCCCCCACCCTGGAGACCATCCAGGCCTTTATCGCAAGCAAGAAATAACATATAAAAACCTACAACCATCATGAAAAGATCCGAAATCAACGCGATCATCCGCGAGAACAAAGCCGTCTGCAAGAAGAATCATTTCTTCCTCCCGGCCTGGTGCGACTGGACCCCGGCAGACTGGGCGAAGAAAGGCGCCGAATGCGCAGAAATCAAGAATAACTGCATGGGGTGGGACATCACCGACTTCGGCAGCGGCGACTTCGCCAAAGTCGGTCTGTCGCTCGTCACCATGCGCAACGGCAATCCAGCCCTGGACCGCAAGCCCTATTGTGAGAAGATCATGATCGTCCGCGACGGACAGGTCACCCCGACCCATTTCCACTGGAACAAAATGGAAGACATCATTTTCCGCGAAGGCGAAGGCGATTTCTGCATGAAACTCTGGAACGCCGATCCCAAGACCGAGCAACTCATCGAAGGAGGCATCGTCAAACTCAAAGTGGATGGCGTCGTGACCGAGTTTGAGGCTGGCAAGACCTATCGTATCAAGAAGGGCCAGAGCGTCTGCTACACCCCTTATATTTATCACACTTTCTGGGCGGAAGGCGGCACCTGCCTGATCGGCGAGGTCTCGATGGTCAACGACGATGCGGCAGATAACCGTTTCTGGGAGCCTATCGGCCGTTTCCCCGAAATCGTCGAGGATGAGCCCGCGGAGGCCCTGCTCTGCACCGAGTACCCCGAACTCGCCTAGCCTATGAAACAGGCTGTCATGTACGGCGGCGGCAACATCGGCCGCGGATTCATCGGCGCCCTGATGAGTGGTGCCGGCTATGAAGTCACGTTCATCGACGTGGCAGAGCCGGTCGTACGCGAATTGCAGGAGCGACGCTGCTATCCCCTGCGTTTCGTTTCCAACGAAGGTCACGAAGACCTCCTGGTCCGGAACGTCACCGCCGTTAACGGCAACGACACGGAGGCCGCTTCCAATGTGATCGCCCGTTGCGACATCATGGCCACGGCTGTCGGCGCCCGCATCCTGAGATTCATCATTCCCAACATCGTCGCCGGCCTGCGCAAGCGCTGGGCCGCCGGCGGAGCTCCACTTAATATCATCATCTGCGAAAACCTCAACGACGCCAACAAGATTGTCGAGGGGATGATCAAGGAGCAACTGACCCCTGAAGAATGCGTTCGTTTTGACGCCGAAGTCAGTTTGGTGGAGGCTTCCATCGGCCGCATGGTGCCCGTCCAGACGGACGAGATGAAGGATGGAGAACCCTTGCGGGTGTGCGTGGAAAATTACGGCTTCCTGCCCGTTGACAAAGCCGCTTTCAAGGGTGCGGTCCCCGATATTCCGGGGATGGTTCCCTTCGAGCCTTTCGACTTTTTCATCAAACGCAAACTCTTCATTCACAATATGGGCCATGCCACGACCGCCTACCTGGGCGGACTGAAGGGCGCGGACTATATCTATGAGGCGATCGATGACCCGGAAATCCGCACCATCACGCAGAATGCGATGCTCGAGAGCGCCCAGGCCCTGAGCCGCCGCTACAAGGTGGACCTGGCCGGGATCCAGCTCCACATCACGGACTTGCTGGGACGTTTCACCAACGCAGCCTTGATGGACACTTGCGCCCGCGTGGGAGGCGATCCCGCCCGAAAGCTTTCCCCTGCCGACCGTCTGATCGGATCCGCCACCCTCGCCCTCGAGGAAGGGATCACTCCGGCGTATATCGCGGTGGGAGCCGCTGCCGGCGTGAAACGCTTCCTGGATGAAGCGGAGCGTCCGCAGACCCCGGAAGAGGCCGGACGGGTCCTCACGGAGGTAAGCGCGCTCGACAAGGACGCACCCCTGGCAAAGTTGATCCTCGGCTATTATGGGATGATTGCGGGAGGCTGCACCCTGGCAGACCTGCGCCGTAAGGCGGACGGATGCAAGGCCGCCTCTCTGAAAGATATCATTTAACCTATGAAAAACGTCCTGCTCGCCGCCCTCCTGCTGACCGTCGCCTGCTCGCGGAACATTGACTACACCCAGTATGTCAACGTATTCGCCGGCACCGACGGAGCCGGCCACTGCCACCCCTGCGCGACAACGCCCTTCGGGGCCATCCAGGCAGGTCCCCAGACCGGCAATTTCGGCTGGGACTACTGCGGAGGCTACCAGTGGGCCGACACGCGCATCCAGGGGTTCTCGCAGAACCGCATCAGCGGGACGGGCAGCAGCGAGCTGGGCGACCTGCTGATGATGCCCTTCACGGGCGAGGTGGTCCGGGAAGACTACAGCAGCCGCTTCGACAAAGCTTCCGAGCAGGCTGTGCCTGGTTTCTACAGTTGCCGGCTGGAAGATTTCGGGATCCAGGCGGAAGTGAGTTGCACCCCGCACGTGGCCATCCACCGTTATACACCCGAAGGGGCGCCGGTCCGGCTCCTGCTGGACCTCCAGAGCGCCCAGATCGGGAGCGAGCAGCGGATGTTCCACCGCGTCACGGATGCCTGGCAGGACTGGTCGGACTCCACACGCGTCACCGGCTTCACCCATTCCAAGGCCTGGAATGACCGCATCATTTACTATGACATCGAGTTCAGCCGGCCCTATACGGTTGCGGCGGTCCTCCCCTTGCGGGACACGGCTGAGCGCATCGCGCGGCGGGTCCTGGACTTCGGGCCCTCGACGGAACCGCTGCTGGTCAAGGCCGCGATCTCCGTGGAGAGCGTAGACGGCGCGCGGGGAAGCATTGCGACCGAGCTCCCCGGCTGGGACTTCGAGACTGTCCGGAATAATGCGAAACAGGCATGGAACGAGCATCTGGGCCGGATTGAGATAGACGCCGACCCGGTACACAAGCGAATCTTTTACACGGCGATGTATCACCTGATGCAACATCCCGGCAACATCGCCGATGCCGGCAAGGAACCTTTCTATTCGGTCATGTCGCTCTGGGATACCTTCCGCGCCGCACATCCGCTCTTCACCCTCGTCGCCCCGGAAATCGTGGACGGTGTGGTGGGCTCCTGCATGCGCTACTACGACGCCCAGGGATTCCTGCCCATCTGGACCCTCGGCGGAACGGACAACTTCGGCATGATCGGGAACCATTCCGTCCCCGTCATCGTGGATGCCTGGATGAAGGGATTCCGGGGATTCGACCCGGAAACACTCTACCGGGCGATCAGGCGCTCGCTGACCGAAGACCACATCAAATACGACTGGGGCGCCTACGACCGCTGCGGCTACTTCCCTGATGACGTGACCCTTGTCGAAAGCGTCTCCAGGACCCTGGAATGCGGTTTCGATGACTGGTGCGCGGCCCGGATGGCGGAAGGCCTGGGACATTCGGACGACGCCGCGTTCTTTGACAAGCGCGCCGGCTACTGGCACAACGTGTTCGACCCGGAGCTGAAACTGATGCGCGCCCGCGACTCCCAGGGGAACTGGGAAACGCCCTTCGACCCCTTCAAGGTAGGCCACTGGAAGACGGGGGGCGCCTTCACCGAGGGCAATTCCTGGCAATACACCTGGCATGTGCTTCAGGACATCCCTGGCCTGATCGAGGCGATGGGTGGACGCGAGGCGTTCGTGACCAAGCTCGACTCCCTCTTCACGCTCACCGGTGACCTCGGCAGCGGAGAGACGGTGGACGTCAGCGGCCTGGTCGGCCAATACGCCCACGGCAACGAGCCGAGTCACCATGTTATCTATCTCTACACTCTTGCCGGCGCTCCCGACAAGGCGGCCGACTTGCTGCACAAAGTCTGGGAAAGCCAGTACAAGGACGGTCCGGACGGCCTCAGCGGTAATGACGATTGTGGCCAGATGAGCGCATGGTACATCTTCACGGCCCTGGGCTTCTATCCCGTCAAGCCTTGCGGCGGCGAGTATGTCATAGGCGCTCCCCAGCTGCCGTGCATGACCCTGAAACTGCCTGATGGGAAGACCTTTACCGTCCTTGCGAAGGGACTCTCCCCGGAGCACCGCCATGTAGCATCCATTACCCTGAACGGCCAGCCTCTGGATGGCTGGACGATCCGACATGAGGACATCCTGCGCGGAGGGACTTTAAGCTTTACGATGAAATGAACAGAAAGATCATACTCCTGCTCGCAAGCCTGTTGACCGGCTTCGGAGCCATGGCTGACAACAGCCGTTACGTCAATCTATTCATGGGCACGGCCGGGGACCACGGACAGGTCAGCCCGGCAGCGCAGCTGCCCTTTGGCCTTGCATCGGTCGGGCCTGACTGCCAGATGCTTACACACTCCGGATACGACTTCGACGACCCTGTGATCCGGGGCTTTTCCGTCACCCGCGTCAGCGGAGTGGGAGGAGACGGGGGCGGGGGCAACCTGCGCATTTTCCCGGCCCGGCCCGGACAGGCGCTCAGCATCGTCAAGGGCACGGAAAAGGCCGTTCCCGGCTATTATGAGACCGATTTGGACGACGGGACAAGGGTGCGGCTGACCGCCACCCTGCACTGCGCCGCCGAGCAGTACCGCTTCGGCCAGGATGCCGAACGCGTCCTGCTCATAGATTTTAATTCTGCGATCGATCCCCGCCGAAGCGCCTGCGAATGGAAAGCCATCGATGACCGGCACGCCGAAGGCTGGGTGGAGTCCAGTACCGTCTGCAACCGCGGTAAATACCGCTTGTATTTCTATCTGGAAACAGATGCACCCTTTACGGTGGAAGCGAGTGGAGAAACCACGGCCCTGCTGAGTTTCGAACCATCCTTGAAACAAGTCGAAGTCCGTATCGGATTGTCATCCATCGACGAGATTTCGGCCGCCGGTGAACTGACGGCCATCGCCCCCAAGAGTTTCAACACCCTCCGGAAAGATGCCGCCCGCGCATGGCGGGAGATTCTCGACAAAGCGGATGTGCACGGCAGTACGAAGGAACAGCGTATCTTGTTCTATACCAGCCTGTACCGGGTTTTTCTCAGTCCCTTTGACGCAACCTTCGGCGGCCGCTACCGCAGTACGGACGGAGAAGTCAGGGAAGCGGATGGCTGGACCTTCTACAGCGGCTGGAGCATGTGGGACACCTTCCGGACCAAGTTCCCCATGATCGTCCTGCTGACTCCCAACGCCGCTTCCGACATCTGCCGTTCGCTGGTGAGACTCTACCAGAGTGGCAAACGCAACTGGGCGACGATGTCCGAGCCGGTCCCGACCGTACGGACGGAGCATTCACAAGTCACCTTGCTGGATGCCTGGGCCAAGGGAATCCGCGGATTCGACCTGTCAGAAGCCTGGGCCGCGATGGTTGCAGAAGCGGACGCCGGCCGGATTCCGGGTGCCCGGGACGGTCTCACCCGCAATTCCCCTGACCAACTGATGGAGACCGTCTATGACCTCTGGGCCATGGGCGAAATTGCCGGCATCATCGGGAATACGGCTGCCCGACAGCAGTACGCCGCGGAAGCCGACAGCCTCTTCGAGGTCAGCTGGAAGCGCGAATTCATGACGATCGACAGCAGCTATGCCCTCATGAAGGGCAACGGCCTTTACCAGGGCACGCGCTGGCAGTATCGCTGGGCGATGCCCGTCTTTGCCGACCGGATGAGCGCCTGGCATGGAAAGGACGTTTTGGCTGACGAACTGGAGGAGTTCTTCGCCCGACATCTTTTCAACCAGGGAAATGAGCCTGACATCCAGACGCCCTTCCTTTTCCCGCTCTTCGGCCGGCCGGAGAAGACCGATTCGCTGGTCCACGCCCTGCTCACCGACGGGAAGATGGTTCACCTCTATGGCGGCAATGCTGAATACCCAGATCCCTTCGTGGGCCGAGCCTTCCGCAATGCCGTGGATGGCTATGCTCCCGAGATGGACGAGGATGACGGTACGATGAGCGCCTGGTATATCTTCTCGCAGATAGGGCTCTACCCCGTCTGCGTAGGAACTGACCGCTACGAACTGTTCACTCCCCTCTTCGACCGGGTCATGCTCCACCTGAAAGACCACGACGTCCGCATCGTCAGGAAGGGTGCGGGCTGGAAGACAGGACGCGTGACCGTGGACGGACGGCCGCTCGAGGGCCGGACCCTGACCCACGGCAACCTCACGGAGGCGCGCCGGATCTGTTTTGAAAAATAAAATAGATGTATAGGATTATTTCAAAAGATTGTGCTATATTTACAAGTCAATCGATAGACCGAACCTAATTAGTCAACCGATATACTAAGATAAACCGATGAGAAAACTACTACAAGTCCTTTGGGTCCTGGCAGCATTTCTCGCGTTCGCGCCCGCATACGCGCAGAACGTGCGCATTGCCGGCACGGTCACGGACAACCAGGGCGAGCCCATCCCCGGCGCGGTCCTGATCGGTCCGGGCAACGCCAACGCCATCACGGACATCGACGGAAAATTCAGTCTCAGCGTCCCTTCGAACGCCGAGGTGAAGGTGACTTGCCTGGGTTATCTCCCCTACACTTTCAAGGCGAAGGGAGCTACCGGGCTCAAACTCACGCTGATGGAGGACCACGAGAACCTCGAGGAGAGCGTGGTCGTCGGCTACGGCGTCCAGAAGAAGGCGGTGATCACCGGCTCGGTGACCAACGTCTCCAGCAAGGAGATCCTGACCACGACCGCCAACGACCTCGTGACCAAACTTCAAGGCAAAGTCTCCGGCCTGAACATCCGCAACAACACGGCGACCCCGGGCGCATACGACCACTCGATCAACATCCGCGGCTTCGGCGGCCCGCTCTATGTCATCGACGGCATCAACCGCGACGGCACCGACTTCAACAAGCTCAATTCGGAAGACATCGAGTCCATCACCCTGCTGAAGGATGCTTCCGCTGCCATCTACGGCATCAACGCCGGTAACGGTGTCATCATCGTGACGACCAAGTCCGGCAGCAACCATGGCACGGCTCGTTTCCAGTTCAATGCCAACATGGGGTTCTCCACCCCGACCGACCGCGTCCGGATGGCCAACGGCTACGAGTATTACTGGCTCCGCAACGCCGCCAATATCAACGCCGGTGACCCCGAATACATCTCCCCCGAGGAACTGGAGGCATGGCGCACGGGCGAGGACACCTTCGGCAAGGACGGCAAGATCATCCACCACGTGTCCACGGACTGGTATGACGCCACCTGCAAGAAGTTCTCCGCCCGCCAGGAGTATTCCCTGTCGGCCGACGGCGGCGTCAAGGGCGTGAAATATTATTTCAACGTCAACTATTCCACGGACAACGGTTTGCTCAAGTCCGGCGACATCAACTACGACAAATGGAGTTTCCGCAGCGTCGTC
>JAEEGH010015214.1_pt1 | contig 16759 bp, 7 predicted proteins | sample 9134181 | NCBI WGS metagenome assembly JAEEGH01 (sample SAMN16246544, study PRJNA631951) | gut metagenome | biome: gut microbiome; feature: rumen; material: DP-attached | host: Bos | place: Iran: Karaj | collected 2018-10
GACATGCTCGTCATCACCGCCGAGGAGTGGATCCCGAGCTTCGGCGAATACCTCAACCTCTACAACGACAAGGGCATCCGCACCCGCATCGTGGCCTTGGAAGACATCTATGCCACCATGGACGGCCGCGACGCGCAAGAGCAGATCCGCAACTATATCATCCAGGAATATGAAGACAACGGCATACAGATGGTGAGCCTCGGCGGCGACGTCAGCATCGTGCCCTACCGCAGCCTCTACTGCTGGGCGCAGGAAGGCTACGAAGACCAGCTGCCCTCCGACATGTACTATGCCTGCCTCGACGGCACCCTCAACGACGACAACGATGACCGTTGGGGCGAAGTGGGCGAAGACGACCTGCTGCCCGAGTTGGGCATCGGACGTCTGCCCTTCAACAACGACCAGCAGTTCGAGACCGTCATGCGCAAGACCTTCAGCTACCTGCAGACCCCCGTCCTGGGCGAATTCACCTCCCCCATCCTGGGCGCCGAGCACCTCGGTGACGGCTACTACGGCAACGTAGACATGGAGCGCCTCATCGGCGAAAACAACGACTACGACTACACCACCTACGGCTACCCGGAAGACTACAGCTTCAAGCGCTACTACGCCACGCCCACTCATGAGTTCAGGGGCAGCGAGTTCCGCAATGTCATCATCACCGGCGGACAATACGTCCACCATGTGGGTCACGCCAACGCCGACTATGTGGCAGGCTGGACGGGAAGCGCGTTGGGCAACGACTACTTCTCGGGCAACGACGGCATCCGCCACAACTTTATGCTGTTCCACTCGCACGGCTGCATCTGCGGTGACTTCCCCGGCAGCTGCGTGCTTGAAAAGATCATCACCATCCCGACGGGCTTCGTCGTCACCACAGGCAACTCACGCTACGGCTGGTATGTGCCGTGGGGCGACGGCATGGCTGCCCACATCCACCGAGAGTTCGTCGACGCCTACTGCCACGACCACGTCCCCTCGGTGGGTATGGCACTGCGCGAAGCCAAGATCGCCACGGCACCCTGGGTGACCGCCTATGGCGAGGAAGGCTGCCTGCGTTGGAACATCTACTGCCTCAACGTGTTGGGCGACGGTGCCTTGTATCCTTGGTTTGCCGAGCCTTTCACGCCCGATGTCAGCTACGAACAAGGCATCCTTCAAGGTAGCGCCGGCACCCTCGTCACCGTCAGCACCGACGGCACCCCGCTCGAAGGCTTCCGCGTCAGCATCTTCAACGGAGACGATCTCATCGCCTTCGGCATGACCGACGCCAACGGCGAGGCCTTGCTCGTATTCAACAGCCCCGACGAAGTGCTTGGCGAGCTGCGCCTCATCGTCACGGGACAGAACGCCTGGCCGCAGCAGCTTCCCATGACGGGTCTCACCGAGGGAGAGCCTTTCCTATATGTGACGGGCCACGCCTATCACGACACGAACAACAACATCCCTGAAAACGGCGAGACCATCATGTTGGGCCTCACCGTCGTCAACCCGAGCACGACGGACATCAACAACGTGAGCGTCGACATCACCTGCGACGACCCGCAGATTGAGGTCACTCAAGGCCATGCCGAATATGCCACCATTCCCGCTCAAGGCAACATCGTCGCTGGAAACGCCGGCACCTTCGTTGTCAGCGACACCGCCATCGACCAGTCGCGTATCCTGCTCCATGTGACCTGCACTGCCGACGGCAACGTCTGGACCACCGACCTGCCGTTGTATCTCAGCGCCCCCGTCATGCAGTTTGCCGACATCGTTATCGACGACAGCGAAGGCGACGGCAACGGCTTCATCGACCCGGGCGAGCGCGTCATCGTCCATGTCAACGGCAAGAACGCGGGCCACTCTATCGCCCCCGACGCCTACCTCACCGTGACCTGCCTTGAAGAAGGCCTCACCCTCGACGACAACACCATCAACATCGGTGATGTAGAGGCGGGTGAAGACTTCACCGCCGACCTCGTCGTCACCGCCGACCCCGACATCTGGGGCGGCACCGTCTTCCACTTCGACATGAGCCTGCACACCGGAGCCTACGTCACCGAAAAACAACACACCTTCTCCGTCGGCACCGCCTTGGAGACCTTCGAGACCGGCGACTTCAGCTTCCTGGAATGGGCGCAAGACGGCGACCTGCCGTGGGTGGTCACCGACGAAGAGGCACACAGCGGCACCTACAGTGCCCGCTCGGGCGCCATCGACGACGACGAGGTGACCAAACTCTATATCTACGCCGACATCTTCGTCGACGGCGAGATCAGCTTCTGGTTCAAGACCTCGACACAATACCACAGCGACTACTTCGCCTTCTATGTCGACGGCAAGAAGAAAGACTGGTGGTCGGGCGAGAACGACTGGACCTATATCAGCTACGACCTGCTGGCGGGACACCACAGCTTCATGTGGCTCTACGACAAGAACCGTCAGAACCAAGCCGGCGCCGACTGCGTCTGGATCGACGACATCACCTTCCCGCGCGCCAGCATCGTCAACGGCGTGGAAGAGGTGGTGACGAAGAAAGAACACGCCCTCTACCCCAACCCCTCGACGGGCAGCTTCACCCTTGAATTACTGGAAGAGAGCGACGTCAACATCTACGACGTGTTGGGACAAAACGTCATGAGCCTGCACAAGGTCGCCGGCACACAGCACATCGACCTCAGCCACATGCCAAAGGGATTGTATTTCGTGCAGATCCAGAACGAAAGCAATATAGAGATCAAAAAGTTAACCATCGAATAACATGAAAAAACACCTCTTCACCTTAGCAATCATGCTTGCCTGCGGCCTCATCGCCTCGGCACAGAGCATCACCCACACCTATCACTTCGACAGACCCGAAGTGCAACAAAACGGTGAATACCGAACGCTCTCGATGGAGCGTTGTCTCAACACAGGAACGCCCGGCGAGCCGATGCTGCCTTGGCAAAGTGTCAGCCTGATGCTGCCGCCCAACAGCGAAGCCACCGCCATCCACGTGACGTTGAGCGACTTCGTGGAGCTGGAGGGCCGCTACGACCTCATGCCGGCACAAAGGCCGCGTCCCATCTCCGACGACAGCCCCCTGCAATTCGAGAAGAATGAGGCCTTGTACCATTCCGACGATGCCTATCCCAACAGCGAATTCAACACCGTCAGCACCCAGATGCTCAACGGCGTCGCCTTCGCCTTCGGTGGCTTCACGCCGGTGAGATACAAACCCGCCTCGGGCAAGGTCAGCTATGCCCAGACCGTGACGGTCACTGTGGAATACCAAGCCTCGCGTGCCGACCACAGCCGCATGCTGTGGCTGCGTCCCGAGACGCAGAACAGCATCAGGAGCCTCGCGCAGAATGCCGAGATGATCGACAGCTACGCCCGTCGCGACGACGCCCTGCCGAGCTACGAGATGCTGCTCATCACGCCGGCCGCCTATGCGGAGAGCTTCGCCGACTACATCGCCCTCTACGCCGGCCGTGGCATCCGCGTCCGCGTGGCCACCACGCAGGACATCTACTCCGCCATGACAGGTCGTGACCAACAGGAGAAAATACGCAACTACATCATTGACGAATACGAGAAGAACGGCATCTCGATGGTGCTCCTCGGCGGCGATGTCGACCTGGTGCCCTATCGCAGCCTCTGGTGCTTTGCCCAAACAGACTACGAAGATGACATCCCATCCGACAGCTACTACGCCTGCTTGGACGGCACATTGAATGACGACGACGACAACCGTTGGGGCGAAGTGGGCGAAGACGACCTGCTGCCCGAGCTGGCCATCGGCCGCCTGCCTTTCAACAACGCGAGCCAGCTCCAGACCATCCTCAGCAAGACCTTCAGCTACCTCACCAGCCCCGTCTTGGGCGAGTTCCGCAACCCCATCCTCGCCGGCGAACACCTCGGCGACGGCGTGTATGCCAGCCAAGACCTCGAGCGCCTCATCGGCGTTGTCAACTTCAACGGCTACACCACCTACGGTTACCCCGAAGACTATAACTTCGTGCGCGTCTACGAGACACCCACCCACGAATGGGATGCCAGCGAGCTGGCCGCCGCCATCAACGGCGGAAGCCAGTACGTGAACCACTTCGGCCACGCCAACACGAGCTATGTGGCAGGCTGGAGCAACTGGGACATCACCCCAGGCCTATTCTATGGCGCCAACGGCACCGACCACAACTACTTCATCTTCAAGAGCCAAGGCTGCATCTGCGGTGACTTCGCCGACGACTGCATCCTCGAACGTATGGTGGTGAACCAGACCGGTGCCGTGGCCTCCATCGGTAACTCGCGCTACGGATGGTACAACCAATCCGGCGACGGCCCGTCGGCACACTACCACCGCGAGCTCATCGACGCCTACTGCCACGAACGTATCGCCGGCATCGGCGAGGCCATGAGAGAAAGCAAGATACAGACAGCTCCCTTCATCACCATGAACGGCGAGATCGGCGTGCTGCGCTGGAGCTTCTACGCCCTCAACATCATGGGCGATGTGGGCCTCGCCAACTGGTTCGACGAGCCCTTCGAGCCCACCGTCGAATGCGCCACCACCCTGCCCGTGGGCACCAACCGCATCCCCGTCGTTGTGAAAGACGAGAACGGCGAAGGCGTCTACAACTTCGAGTGCCGCCTCTTCAACGGCGAGGAGCTCATCGCCATGGCCACCACCGACCATGACGGCGAATGCGAGCTGCGTTATGCCGCCGTCAACAACAACGACGTCCTCGACCTCTACGTCACTGGCATGAACGGCTGGCCGCAGCATATAGAGCTGAGCTTCGACAACACCAACTGCGCCCATGTGCTTTTCGACAGCTACGCCCTCAACGACGAAGACGGACAGGTCGACTTCAACGAGAGCCAGACACTCGACATGAGCTTCCGCAACGTGGGCAACCTCGTTGCCAGCAACGTGGCCGCCACCTTGAGCTGCGACGCTCCATATATCTCTATCACGCAGGGCAACGCCACTGTTGGGACCGTTGACGCCTTTGGGACGGTGAGCCTCGACGAAGCCTTTGCCTTCACTGTCAGCGACGACGTACTCGACCAGACCGTGGTCACCTTCACCTTGACCTGCACCGATGGCAGCGAGACATGGGCCAGCCTGTTCGAGATGACGCTCAATGCCCCCGACTACGGCCCCATCGCCACCCAACTCGAAGAGGTGGACGGCGACGGCAACGGCCATGCCGACTACGGTGAGACCATCACCCTGCACTTCACGGGCATGAACACGGGCCACAGCCTGTCGCCCGACACCTACTTCGGCGTGTTCTGCTCGGCACCCGAGATCCTCTTCGACCAACACTACTTCCCCATCGGCGACCTGCCCGTCGACAGCACCTTCAGCGTTGACTTCACCTTCAGCATTGCCGACATGCGCGATGCCACGGCCTACGAGCTCATCTTGGCCACCTATTCTGGCAATTATGTCGTCTACGACTCCTACTTTGTCAACGTGGCGAGCCTCGTCGAAGACTTCGAGACAGGCGACTTCACCAAGTTCGACTGGCAGTTTGACGGCAACGGCGAGTGGCAAGTCACCCGCTCGGGCGCACAAGAAGGACGCTACTGCGCCAAGACGCGCCAGATGGGCCACAACAGCCACGCCGACATGATCCTCGACTACGACTTCGCCTGCGACAACGAGATCAGCTTCTATGTGAGGACCTCCACTGAGACCGGCTATGACTTCCTCAACTTCTACGTCGACGACGAGCGCATGGGCCGCTGGGCTGGCGAGACGGGCTGGACCTTGGTCTCTTACATGATTCCACAGGGCAGCCATCGCCTCACCTGGAGCTATGTGAAAGACGGCGGTGCCGTGGGCGGACAGGACTGCGTGTGGGTCGACTACATCGTGCTGCCGCCTGCTGATGTCGTCCTGGATGTGGAAGAAGACGGCCCTTCGACGGGCTCAGGGTCCTTCACCATTTATCCCAACCCCTCTAACGGCGATTTCACTCTCATGCTTGCAGAAGAGAGCGATGTCAACGTGTACAATGTGATGGGACAACAGGTGATGAGTCTCAACAATGTGTCAGGCAAACAACAAATCAGCCTATCTGCACCTAAAGGCTTGTATTTCGTCCATATCCGCAGTGGAAACGACGTCCATGTCAAGCCAATCATCATAGAATAATAACGCCATGAAAAGAACTTGCTTTATTGCTTTGCTTTGTCTTACCTGCTGCATCCACGCTTTTGCACAGAATAACAACCTGATCCTTCGCGAGGACAACATCGATGAGATCCTCAAGGCGATGACCACCGAGGAGAAAGTCGCCTTGTTGGTCGGCGCCCCTGGAGCATCGGTGCCTGATGCAGCGGGCTACACGCATGAAATCGAACGTCTCGGCATCCCCATGACCGTACTTGCCGACGGTCCCGCCGGACTCCGCATCCGATCGACCCGTGAAGGCACCGACCAGACCTTCTACTGCACCGGCTTCCCCACCAGCACGCTGCTCGCCAGCTCGTGGGACCCCGAAGTGGTGGAGACCGTGACCACCGCGATGGGTAACGAGGTGCTGGAATACGGCGTCGACGTGCTCCTCGCCCCTGGCATGAACCTCCACCGCAACCCGCTGTGCGGACGCAATTTCGAATACTACTCCGAAGACCCCTTGCTTTCTGGAAAGATGGCTGCTGCCTACGTTCGCGGCATCCAAAAGAATGGCGTTGGAACCTCAGTAAAGCACTTCGCTGCCAATAATCAGGAAATCAACCGTTTGGAGAACGATGCCCGAGTCAGCAACCGAGCCTTGAGAGAGCTTTATCTGAAGAACTTCGAGATTGCCGTCAAGGAAGGGAAGCCTTGGACCGTGATGTCGTCATACAACAAACTCAACGGCGACTACACCCAGCAAAGCCAAGGCCTCTTGACCACCGTTCTGCGCGACGAATGGGGCTTCGACGGCATCGTGATGACCGACTGGGGCGTGAAAGACAACACCGTGAAAGCCGCCAAGGCGGGTAACGACCTGATGGAACCTGGCAGACCTGTGGAAGAAGAACGTCTTTTGGCTGCCGTCAACAGTGGCGAGATCAGCCAAGAGGAACTTGACCGCAACGTGCGCAACATCTTGAATTACATCGTGAAGACACCGCACTTCCGCCATTACAAGTTCTCCAACAAGCCCAACTTGGAAGCCAATGCCACCGTGGCACGCAGGGCCGCAGAAAACTCCATCGTTTTGCTCAAAAACGAGGACAACACCCTGCCTCTAAAAGGCAACGAAAAGGTGGCCCTCTATGGCATTTGCTCTGTCGACTTCGTGGGTATCGGGACAGGCTCAGGATGGGTCAACACGAAGCATATCGCCAACATGCAGGAAGCGCTGTCAGAAGCGGGATTCGCTTTGGATGAGAACTTGACGGAATACTATCGTCTCTGCTATGCCACCCAGACAGCGACTGAAAAGATGGAAGGCCGCAACATTGACAAGCGTCACCGTCAGGAGCCTACAGTATCACTGAAATCCATCGAACGGCAGGCGCAAGACAACGATGTGGCCGTGATCGTGTTGGGACGCGTTGCCGGCGAGGGTGCCGACCGTGTGGTGCCCGACGACTTCGAGCTGACCGCCATCGAGCGCGAGATGCTCCAAAACATCAGCATGAACTACCACAAGGAAGGCAAGAATGTCGTGGTGGTGTTGAACACCGTAGGCGTGGTCGAGACGGCTTCGTGGAAGCATTTGGCTGATGCCATCGTGTTGCCCTGGGCACCCGGGCAAGAAGGTGCTCACGCCGTGGCCGAAGTTTTAAAAGGCAAGGTAAATCCTTCAGGCAAACTGCCCATGACCTTCCCTGTCAACTATATGGACAATCCTTCATCGAAGAACTTCCCTTACACCTGGGACATGACCCAAGGCCGCAGAGGCAACCGAAAGAATGTAGATTACACCGACTATGAGGAAGGCATCTGGATAGGCTACCGCTATTTCCAAACCAATAATATGGAGGTCTCTTACCCCTTTGGTTATGGTTTGAGTTACACGACATTTAGTTACTCCAAGCCCAAGGTGAAGGCCGACAAGGAAGGCTTCACCGCCACCATCACCGTGACCAACACAGGCAAGGTGGCAGGCCGCGAGGTAGTAGAGTTATATGTGGCAGCTCCTGCCGGAGATTTGGAGAAGCCAGCTCGAGAGCTGAAGGCCTTTGCCAAGACCAAGTTGTTGGCCCCGGGAGAGTCCGAGACTTTGACCATGAAAGTCAGCGCTTACGAACTGGCCTCCTTCAACGAGGAGCATTCGGCCTGGGAGACCGCAGCTGGCACCTATCAAGTGCTTTTCGGAGCATCCTCTATTGACATCCGTTCCACGGCGTCGTTCCGCATCGGTAAGGCACAGTCGTGGCCAGTCAAGATGATGTGGTAGAGAAACTCATAGAACCACTTACAAAACCAGCCCGCTTGAAGGATTTCAGGCGGGCTGTTGGTTTAGTCAATCATACTCGAAGTGATTTTTAGTACCCAACCTTTATCAATTCTCACCACAACATAGTTTTTCCCTGACATACCATAGTCAATATGAAACACAAATGCATTAGGTATGTCATCTACTTTAAATAGTGGTGTAATGGTTGTTTTTGGTAAATCTTCATCAAATGATTCTTTCAAGAACTCATATTCTTCCTCCGTTAAAATGATTATCCTATGTGATTTCGGCTGAATGCTTTGAATGTCAGGACTATTGGAAACAATCAGCACAGTTTCGGTAGTATCTGTGGCATAATTCGGCTCTGGAATTTGCAAATTCGACAGTGTATCCGTATGGAAGTTCAATAAATAATCCTCAATAACAGTTTCCATAATTACCGTTTTTTCAGTCCTTGGCAACGCAAATCGAGGATTTAGATCCAAATTGTCTGGAATGCCGTCGCCATCGGTATCCGCTTTATTGGGATCAGTGCGAAATCTTGCCTCAACAATGTCCGTCAAACCATCGCCATCGGAATCTTTGCGCAAAGTCTCTAAATCCAAGGTCAAGAGCAATCTGTCTTTTTGCACATTAAATCCTGGAGAACCAAACGGCAATATGTATGACGACATCTGCCTTAACAAACAAGCCTCTATCTGCAAGTCTCCTTCATCATTAATCAACGGCAATTTTGAATACCATTTGACAAAAATCGGTTGCCTTTGAACAATACCCGTATAATAGTACGCCCATGTCTCACCTCCATCCGAAGAATAGGCGACCCAAAGTTCAGGTTCTGCAGAAAACTTCCTCACATACTTCGAATCCTCGTATACAAAAGCTTCTCTTCTATCTTGTTTCTCATATTTTAGAATTCGGTATCTATCAATTCCACCAATAGATTGCCGTATCGAATCATGCCAAAAATAATATCGGCAATGTTTCTCTATCGAGTCTTGAAACGGGGTATAAAACAATGTGTCACAATAAGGAGTATAATTTTCTATCTCCTCAAATCCAAAAAAGTCATCTTTATAATTCAAAAAAACATCCTTACTCAATGGCTCAAAAGATTTGTATTTCCTGTTCTTGTAATACTCATCTTTCTCCTTACTATTGTATTTGTTATCCTGCGCAAACGAAAACGTTGGAACCAGAAGGGCAATTAATAAAAGAGCAATGTACTGCTTCATGGCATTAAGATTTTATCGGCACAAAAATAGAATATTTTTCGATGAAACGGCATTTTTTGCGATTATATTTCCATTTTTGATAAAAAATGCATTTCAAATCCGATTTTTCTCCACATTGTTACGAAAATAAGTATTTTTGCACCCAAAGAATTGATCAAACTATCTAATATGAAAAAAACTAGTCTTATTCTCATTGCCATGATGGTCAGCCTGTTCGCTTCGGCGCAAACCATCGAGAAGACCTATTACTTCGGTGAGCCTAACGTGGCCCAGATACAAGGCTACGAGCAGGTACAGTTCACCGACTGCATGCAAAGCGCCCTCTCGGGACAGCCCTCGCTGCCTTGGCAGAGCGTCAGCCTGATGCTGCCACAGGGCACCGAAGCCGTCAGCATCACGGTGGAGCTCTCCAACTTCCAGACCCTCGAAGGCACCCACAACCTCTATCCCTACCAGACGGCCCTCACCTACTCCGACCCGGTGCGCCGCCAATTTGTGAAGGACGAAGCCCTGTATGCCTCGAAAAGCGCCTACCCTGCCCAAGCCTACGGCAACCTCACCACGCATTATCTGAACGGCGTCGGATTTGCCTTCTCGGCCTTCACGCCCGTGCAGTATGTGCCAGGCACCGGCGAAGTGCGCTATGCCACCAAGGCCACCGTCAGAGTGACGACGACGGCCTCGAAGACCGACCATAGCCGCATGCTGTGGCTCAACAACGGCAACGCCGAGCGCGCCATGAGCCTCGCCCAGAACCCCGAGATGATGCAGACCTACGACAGCAGAGGACGCGCCATGAGCGGCTACGACCTCCTGGTCGTCACCAAACGACAGTATGCCACCGCCTTCGGCGAATATGTCAAGTTCTATGAAGGCCGCGGACTGCGCACCCGTGTGGTCGAGCTTGAGACCATCACCAGCACCATGGAGGGTCGCGACAACGCCGAGAAGCTGCGCAACTACATCATCCAGGAATATGAAGAGAACGGTATCATGATGGTGAACCTCGCCGGCGACGTGCCCGCCATCCCGTATCGCGGCTTCTACTGCTATGCGCAGAGCGGCAGCGGCTATGAAGACAACGGCATCCCCGCCGACCTCTACTATGCCGCCTTGGACGGCAACTGGAACGACGACGGAGACAATCTCTGGGGCGAGATCGGCGAAGACGACCTGCTGCCCGAGATTGGCATCGGCCGCATGTGCTTCAGCAACCAAAACGAACTGAACAACATGCTCCACAAAGCCATGACCTACCAGGACGAACCCGTGCTGGGCGAGTTCCACAAAATCATCATGGGCGGCGAGCACCTCTACGATGACCCGTGGACCAACGGCAGCCAATACCTCGAGCTGCTCATCGGCACGCACGACGACAACGGTTACACCACCACGGGCATCCCCGAGGACTACGAGTTCACCCGCCTCTATGAGGAGGAAGGCAACTGGAGCGGCTCGCGTCTGCGCAACGCCATCAACCAAGGCACACAATACGTGCACCACGACGGCCACGCCAACACCAGCTATGTGGCCGGCTGGACCAACAGCGACATCACCGACGAACGTTTCAGCGGTGTCAACGGCGTAGACCATAACTACACCTTCTTCCACACCTCGGGCTGCATCTGCGGTGACTTCACCAGCGACTGCATCCTCGAGCGCATGACCAAGATCGCCAACTTCGCCGTGGCCACCTTCGGCAACTCGCGCTACGGATGGTTCAACGAAGGCCAAACCGAGGGTCCCGCCATCCACTTGCACCGCGAGACGGAAGACGCCTACTAACACGACCGCACCCCCTACGGCGGCATGGCCTTGAGAGAATGCAAGAGCGAGACCGCGCCTTGGGTGAACGCCCCAGGCCAATATGAAGAAGGTGCCCTGCGCTGGAACTTCTACGACCTCAACATGATGGGTGACGTGGCCGTCAGCCCCTGGCACGACGAGCCTTTCACTCCTGTAGTGGCCTATCCCACGGAAGTCTTCGAAGGCATGACCGAGATGGAGGTCAGGGTGACCGACGCCGACGGCATGGGACTAAAGAACTTCCGCTGCGCCTTGTTCCACTTCGACGAGATGATCGGCTTGGGCTACACCGACGAGACCGGCTTAGCCATCGTCGAGATCCAAGACCCGATGGACTATGTCGCCGACCTCAGTCTCATCGTCACCGGCTGCGACGCCTGGCCGCAGACCATCACCCTCCAGCTTGAAGACACCCCTGAGCACCTGCTGTCGAGTGTGGCTGTCTACCCCAACCCCAACAACGGGCAGTTCACCCTCACCCTGCCTGAGGAGGCATGCGACATCACCATCGTCAACGCCCTCGGCCAGATGGTGTATGCCCAAAGCGGCGCCAAGGGCCTGACCCGCCTCAACCTTGAAAGCCTCAGCGAAGGCATGTACTTCGTCACGGTGAAATCGGAGAAGGCTGCCAGCACCTTGAAGCTGATGAAGGAATAAAGGGATTTTATAAGCAACACGCGCAAGCGCCTCGGGGAGAATGCCTCGGGGCGCTTGTATTTTGGAGCGGTAGGCAACCAGCAGCCATGTCATGCCGACGCTGACTTGTGCGGTGGCGGGGCATCTATGGCTGCGATTTTTTGTCCTTTCTTCTTGATAAGAAAGGACGAAAGAATCAAGGCCGACATCAACGGCCCACCGCACTTGGCGGCCGCTCCTCCGCCATGTCGGCCATGGCCCGCGCGCCCAGCCCAGTTGAGCGTTGGCGTTCCCATCTATTATTAAAACCCGACATTGCATATCGGGGTGTATTAGGGTCGTCCCTTCGGGACTAGGATTTTTCAAGCACAAGACCAAGTTTCCGGTAAAGTGCCCAAACCCCTATCGACGACATCGAGCATCATTGCAGATACACTTGAATCACTATAATCTTTTTTATGTATCTTTGCGGTGAAAAATAATGGTCGCATGGCAGCAAGTGTGACAATTCTTCAATCATAAATCATCCATTATGAAAACACTATCAATTCAACAGCCTTGGGCCTCGTTAGTGGCCGCCGGCATTAAAGATGTAGAAAACCGCACATGGGATACCAAGTACAGAGGTAAGTTCTTGATACATGCTAGCTCTAAGAAAGTGCCGAAAGACTTTGAGTATAGCATACCTTTAGAATGGGGCAATGAAATCATCAACCAACGGATTTTTAATAACATTCCCGATCTTCCTGATCTTCCTACAAGTGCTATCATTGGCTATGTTGAACTTGTTGACATTGTGGATAATTCAAAATCGATGTGGGCGGCACCCGAACAACTGCATTGGATTCTCAAAAACGCCTATTTGTTTGACGAGCCCATCTTGGATGTTAAAGGCAAACTGCATCTTTTTGACTATCCTATTGACGAAGACAGTCTCCCTCCTGCTCATCAGGTGAAGCTTCGCCAGCCTATTCTTGACGGCACCACATTGATACTTCCCAGCGGCGACGAAGATTGCGCGTATCTCAGCGAAGACAAAGAAATAAACCTGATTCAACTGGAACGCAGTAAAGGAATGGATTTACTGTTTGACTGCAAGGACGAATTAAGAAAGCTGACCAAGATAAAACTTGAGGGAGCAACAAAGACTTTCGAAGCGGACATTGAGGACGCGGAATATGTCACGTCGGTTGAAGAAGATGGCGAAACGCCCATTAAGGCGTGGTCGGTGGTGTCTAATAGCGAAGTTATTGTGAAGCAAATCTGTATATGGCTGAAACGATAAAGAGTCTATTTCTTCTCTTTCAAATCTCAGTCATGCAATTTACTTCATTGGCTTCATTATCCATCATTCCTCTTTCCTAGCAAGCACTTCTTCTATGTGCCCTTGCTCGGGTGTAGTTATTTTGAAAAGTTTATACAGTTGCTCGTCAATGTCTTTGCTGAAATTGATGAATTTGTTCTTGTCGGAATAGTCTTAAATGATAATGTAGACGAGATTTAAGCGACTTTAGGCAAGATTTATTTAATAGTATTGCCTTAGAAGACAATCTGAAATGACCAGATTCCATTTTTTTGTGTATCTTTGCACCGCAAAAAGACATCAAGAGTGCCCAAGGCACACCAACCGAGTACCGAGTTATACCACGGTGGTAAAATGATGTGAGTTAACAACTAACTAAAAACGAATAACTTATGCACTACAACAGAATTGTTTTGAATGAGCCCCATGCCTCCATCGAGGGCTTGTATGACGACAAGCTGAGCGGATGGCAGATCGACGAACGTTTCATCAACGAGGTGGTGTTCCGGCTGACCGACTGGCACACCGACTATCTCTTCCACGGATTCAGGCATCCCAACATCAGGACGGTGCGTTTCCCGTTTTCGAGATTTATTGTGGATGCTGAACGTCTCTGGGACGACCCTATGGAAGACATCGGGCAAGGCATCATCTATCGGCATTTCGATGGCTACCGAAGACAAGTGCCTCAACTGCATGAGGCGCAGCTGCTGCAGCTGTGGGACAGCCATCAGCAAAAGCTGAGGAACAACCTGCGCGAGGACGCGCTGCTGCTGGACTGCCATTCGTTCCCCGAAGAAATGGGCGACGTGGACATCTGCATCGGGTTCAACGAGGACTGGTCCAAGCCGAGCATGGAGCTCCTGGAAACGGCCGTGAACCTGTTTGAGGACAACGGCTATTCCGTGGGCATCAACTATCCCTATAGCAATTCCGAAGCACCTGTTTGCCCATTCACTTATCAGTCTATGATGCTAGAGGTGAACAAGCGGGTGTATCTGGAGCGGCGGTCGGCTTACCTGAAGACGCAGTGCGACAAGAAGAGGAGCGTGCGGGAGGTCGTGAATCGTCTGCTGGAGGCGGTGGCGTGAAGGGTTTTCTCCCTTTGAAAGAGCATCAACAGAACCAACGAATTCTCGTTTCAAAAAAATTTCATCTCCCCTATTGTAGATTTCGCGAGAAATCTCTACTTTTGCAGCTTCTTTTTGGAACAAGAAAGTAAAAGTTAAATCACTAATAATCAACGAGAAATGACAAAGTATGTTTACACCTTCGGCGGTAAGACCGCAGAAGGAAATGCTTCGATGAAGAACGAGCTGGGCGGCAAAGGCGCCAACTTGGCCGAGATGTGCCTGCTCAAGCTGCCTGTACCGGCCGGCTTGACCATCACCACGGAATGCTGCACCGCTTACTACCAGAACAACTGCCAACTTCCTGCCGGCCTCATGGACGAGGTCCACGCTGGAATGCGCAACATGGAACAACTCATGGGCATGAAATATGGCGACCCCGACAACCCGCTGCTCGTCAGCTGTCGCTCGGGCGCGCGCAAGTCGATGCCTGGCATGATGGACACCGTGCTGAATATCGGTCTCTGCTCCAAGACCATCCCTGGCCTGATCAACAAGACCCACAACGAACGTTTCGTTTATGACTCCTACCGCCGCCTCATCATGATGTACGCCGACGTCGTCATGGAGAAGGCCGAGGGCATCGAGCCCGCCGACGGCAAGGGCATCCGCAAGCAGTTGGATGACATGCTCGACGCTTACAAAGAAGCCAAAGGATACGAGTCCGACACTAAACTGACGACCGAAGACCTGATGGATCTGGCTGAGAGATTCAAGGTCCGCATCAAGGAAGTGCTGGGCACCGAGTTCCCCGACGACGCCGAGGCTCAACTCGAAGGCGGCATCAAGGCCGTGTTCAAGAGCTGGGATGGCAAGAAGGCCGTTTCGTACCGTCGTATCGAGGGTATCCCGGACGACTGGGGCACCGCCGTCAACGTGCAAGCCATGGTGTTTGGCAACATGGGCGACACCTCCGCCACCGGTGTGGCTTTCACCCGTGACCCCGCCACTGGCGACAACAAGTTCTACGGTGAATGGCTTATCAACGCCCAAGGCGAAGACGTGGTGGCCGGTATCCGCACCCCCAACCCGTTGAACAACGACACCAAGAACGAGCAGAACAAAGACCTCAAGTCGATGGAAGAGCTGATGCCCGAGACCTACAAGGAACTCTTCGAGATAAGAAACATCCTTGAGAACCACTACAAAGACATGCTGGACGTGGAGTTCACCATCCAAGAGGGCAAGCTCTACATGCTGCAGTGCCGCGTCGGTAAGCGCACCGGTCGTGCCGCCGTCAAGATGGCTCTCGACATGCATCACGACAACTGGATCGACGAGAAGGAAGCCGTCTTGCGCGTTCCCGCCGACAAGATCATCGAGCTGATCCTGCCCATCCTGGATTCCAATATCGAGAAACAGCACAAGGCTCTTGCCAAGGGTCTGCCCGCAGGTCCTGGCGGCTCGGTGGGTCGCATCGCCCTCACCAGCGAAAAGGCCATGGAATACAAAGCCGCCCACGTCGCCAACATTCTCGTCCGTGAGGAGACCAACCCCGAGGACGTGGAAGGCATGCGTGCCGCCAATGGTATCCTGACCGCCCGTGGTGGTATGACCTCACACGCCGCCCTCGTGGCCCGTGGCTGGGGCAAGTCCTGCATCGTGGGCTGCGGCGAGGTTCACATCGACCTCGACAAGAAGGAAGTGAAGATCGGCGCCAAGAGCTTCAAAGAAGGCGACATCATCTCCCTGAATGGCACTGCCGGTGCCGTCTATGACGTGGAGATGCCGCTCATCATCCCCGAAATCGAGAAAGACCCGCTCTACCAAGAGTTCATGGGCTATGTCGACAAGTACCGCAAGATGGGTGTCCGCACCAACGCCGACAACCCGAAAGATGCTGCCAACGCCGTCCGTTTCGGTGCCGAAGGTATCGGTTTGTTCCGTATCGAGCACATGTTCTACGGTGAAGACGGCCAAGAGCCTTTGAAGATCTTGCGCAACATGATCTTGACCGACACCACCGAGGACCGCGAAGCAGCTCTGGCCGAACTCGAGCCTTATATGAAAGAGTCAGCCAAAGGCACTCTGAAGGTCATGAACGGCAAGCCCTTGACTTTCCGTCTGATGGACCCGCCCTTGCATGAGTTCGTTCCCAAAGCCAACGAAAAGGAAAAGATTGCTGCTTTGGCCAAGGAACGCGGCATGTCGGAAGACGAACTCGTCTCGCGTATCAATGCGCTGCACGAAGTGAACCCGATGATGGGTCTGCGTGGCGTCCGCCTCGGCATCGTCTATCCCGAGATCACCGAGACCCAGTTCCGTGCCCTCTTC
>JAEEGH010015215.1_pt1 | contig 16759 bp, 10 predicted proteins | sample 9134181 | NCBI WGS metagenome assembly JAEEGH01 (sample SAMN16246544, study PRJNA631951) | gut metagenome | biome: gut microbiome; feature: rumen; material: DP-attached | host: Bos | place: Iran: Karaj | collected 2018-10
CTCCTTTTTATTATGCACAGATAGCGCCATACCGCCAGGAAGGGGAAGATGATTTTACATCGGGCTACTTCTGCGAGGCGCAGCAAAAGGCGCTGGAGGTGATTCCCCACAGCGGGATGGTGACCACGATGGATCTTGGGGAGTGCGGCTCCATTCACCCCCGCAAGAAAAAGGAAGTGGGCGACAGGCTGGCTTACCACGCCCTGATGTACGATTACGGCTTCAAAGGCATTAATCCGGTGGCTCCTTCCTATGAGAGTGTGAAATTCGAAAGCGGGAAAGCCCTGGTGACGATGAAGGTGGACGGCCAGGGCCTGGCCCCCTGGGGCGCCGATATCACAGGCTTTGAACTGGCCGGCAGCGACGGGGTCTTTTATCCCGCGAAGGCACGCTTGAAAGATGTCAGGCTCATCAGCGTAAGCAGCCCGGAAGTGCCCGAGCCGATGGCCGTGCGCTATTGCTTCCGGAACTGGTCTGAGGGCAATCTATACAACTGCTGGGGCATTCCCGCCGGGCCGTTCCGAAGCGACGATTGGGATGTTGAGCGTCTGGACGGCAGTATCCTGAGAGTGATGTCCTACAATATCCGTTATTCCCGAGCGAAGGACGGGGATAATTCCTGGCAGTACCGCAAAGAGGCTACCCCCGCAATGATTGAGGACCTGCGTCCGGATGTCTTCGGGGTGCAGGAAGCCTTTCAGGATCAGGTGGATTATGTGCTGGAGCAGTGCCCGGATTACAAGAAGGTGGGCGTGGGCCGTGACGATGGCGTGCAGAAAGGCGAGCAGATGTGCGTTTTTTACGACAGCAAGCGACTGACGCTCCTTGACTGGGGGACCTACTGGCTGTCCGAGACGCCGGACGTGCCCAGTTACGGCTGGGACGCCGCCTGCCGGCGCACCGCCACCTGGACGCTGCTGGAGCAAAAGGCTACGGGCCGTCGGTTCTACTTTGTGGACACACATCTGGACCATAAGGGAGCCAATGCCCGCAGAAACGGCCTCGCATTGGTATATAAGCGGATTCAGGCGATGAACCCCGAGGGCTATCCGATGGTGCTTGTCGGCGACTTTAACGTCTTCCCTGACGACGAATGCCTGAAAGACATCAATTCGATGATGCAAAGCGCCCGCTTCAAGTCCAGGGATGCTGATCCCAAGGGGTCATTCAACGGGTTTGGAGAGTTTGATATGGACCATCTCGAGAAAATAGATTATATCTACTACACCGGCTTCAAGTTCAGTCGCCGTTTCAAGGTGGTCACTTCATCCTACGCCGGCAAGCCGTACATTTCTGACCACTATCCGGTGTATGCCGACCTGGCTTTCTGACCTGAGCCTCAGTTCCGGGGAAGTGCTATTGCTCCTCTTCTAAAAATTTAAACATAGGGACTGTATTCGATTGCTGAAAACAAAAACAGCTACCGGTTCATCTTTTACTCTCGCAAGGTAACACTCACAAGGTATTTCAGCAACAAAAGAAGATAATCCGCCGTTCTTTTTGTGAATCAGCATATCTATCTCTCTTACCCCACAGTTCAAAAGAGAGAGAGGGCGTCCGTATTGAACACCCTCTCTATAGATAATTCATTTTCGCTCATTTCCAAATGGTTGAAAATTTATCTGGTAGTGGAGCGCGTCCTTTTGTACAGGTATCGCCAACCCTCTTGGAAAGAAATTTGGTAATTCTAACCGCTTTCTCTCCCTTGACGGTCTGAGGTATGAATTTCTGTCCAATCATATACAGTTCATTTTTCTTTCGCAAATTTGCCCCAAGACCACGCAAACGGAATTACTTCAAAAAGCGAGGATTAAGCCGGCGGGGACTTTCGCACTATCCCTTGTCCATCCGTTTTACGATTTATCGTCTCGCCGCAAAGGTAAAGACTATTTTCAGTTTTCCAAAACTAATTTTTCAGGCTCTTGATCAGGAAAAGACCCTCCTGGGCCTGGATGATGAAGCGGCCCTTCCAGCGGCTGATGTCTTCCAGTTCACTGGCGGTGCAGCGGGTCAGGTCCACGACCTCCATGCTTTTGTTCACCAGATCCCAGACGTAAAGGATGGACGGGGTCTCGTACTTGCCCACGCCGGTAGGCATATAGAGTTTGTCCTTATAGACATAAAGTCCCTGGCCGACGGGATTGAAACGGAAGTCCGACACTTCCTCGATGAGGTAATTCTCCAGGGCATCCTCCGGTTTCAGGATCACGAAACTTCCCTCCGACAGGCTGGGCAGGCGGAACTTGATCACGCGGTGCCGGTTGGACGGATCGCTGTTGTTCACCGTGTTGCCATAGCCGTAGAGCAGGCGGTTCGGCTGGTCGATGACCCACTGCAGGGCATAGCCGAAATCCTTGTTCTTATCGTCGTACAGGATCGTCTGCACGAGTGAAGAAGACTGCATGTCCGGCGCGATGCGCTCCACGAAGAGCAGGTCCTTCATTCCGTTGTAGGGTTTCTTGTGGCACTGGCTGATATAGGCCAGGGGGAAGGGGTCCTTGCGGTCGAATTTCTCACCGCCGAAAGTCAGCACATTGGAGTGGTTGACCTCGTCGTAAGAAGCCAGATGGAACTGCGAGATTTTGCTGTGCTTCTTGCCCGAAAGCTTGTAAATCGTGGCAATGCCCTTGTCCTGAAGACTCACGAGATAATTCCCGTACACATCCATCCCCTGGTAGGAATGGCCCTTCTGCTTGTGGTTCTCTCCCTCCAACTGTCCGAGATACTCGGCTTTCTGGGCGTGCAGCCCGGGAGCGGCGCAGAGCAGCGTCATGGCCGCCAGTAAAAATGCATTCAGTCTTTTCATACTATAAACATTACGAATAAGCTTTGCTTAACCCCACATATCAGATATCCACACTGAATACGGCGCCGACGTACCAGGGTTTCTGGCCTTTCATCAAGTCGTCGCCCATCAGGGACCCGAAGTTCCAGTAGGCGCAGACGCCGATGTGGGTGTCGTAGGGCAGCCAGAGCAGGTTGCCGAGCCTGAGGCTGAGGGTGCCGCCGAGGCTGCCCAGGTTGCCGGAGCTCTTTTTCCCTTGATACCAGGAGAAATCCGTCTGCAGGTAGGCTTCCAGGTTCTTGAGGTAGGCGACCGGCCCCAGGGCCCAGTCGATCGGAGCAAAGGGGAAGGCGTAATCGAAGGAGGCTTTTCCCTGGCGGGCGAAACCGGCCAGATTCGAATTGATACCGGGCAGACCGCGAGGGGCCGTGTTCGCATAGGCTTCGGCATATTCTCCCTCTCCCGTCAGCACTTGCGTGAGGACGGAAAGACGGATGCCGTGCGTGGGCATAAAGCCCGGCAGGTAGCCGTACAGTTGCACATAGGCGTTGGAACGGAAATATTGCGTCAGGAAGGGCCGTACGGCGTAGCCGACGCTCAGTCCCGCTCCCCAGCGGGGATAGATGCAGGCCTCCGGCGTACCGCTCATGACATAGGCGCGGAACCCTGTCGTGAGCTTGCTCATCATTCGTCCATCGAAGGTATCGTTCAGGATGCCGACGGACAGTTGCGGAACCGCACCATAGTTGAAGCCGAAGGCACTGCGGCGCATCGGGACATAGGTGGTGAGGCTGCTGACGAACAGGGGAAGATGCCGGTCCCGGCGCTCTATGACGCGCTCTCCTGTTTCATCCGTGACGAGGGAATAGGCATAGGCGTGCCGGTCGCCCAGGTCCGCCCGGAACTCAAAGACGGGGTAGAGGCCGGTGTAGGTCAGTTTCAGGTGTCCAGAATGCCACCACGCCCCGTTGACCGGATTCGCGTGGTAGCCGACCATCGCCGTGAAGGTGCTGAGGCTGTTCTGGAAAAAGGCGGTGGCGCCGAGTCCCGCACTGGAGGCGATGCTTTCGAAACTCAGGCTTTCGACGGCATCGGAATCGACATAGAGCGGAAGCCAGGAATGCAGGCGGAAAAGATGGGGGAAGCGGCGGTAGGGCTTCGATTCGGCCGGGAGGGTCAGCGCCAGGGTATCGGCGATGGGAATGGGTTCCCCGGCGGAGAGTTTATCGGCCATCGCGTAGCGGTGCGGCTTGCTGAAATCGGCTTCCTGCGCAGGAACTGCCTGAAGGGTTTTGTGCACCAGGCGGCCGCGGGTGGAGGGAATGCTGCAATAGAGCGTATCGCCGAGGAAGCAGAATTCGGAGGCGCCGTTGCGCGTGGAACTGAGCCGGAGCGTGCGTCCGCTGCCCGGTTCGAGCGAATAGAGCTCGTTGACGCCGCCGAGGTCCGCGCAGAACAGGATGCGGTCGCCGTCGGCGGAAAGTTGCTTGATTTTCACCGGCGAAGGCGGAAGCACCGCAGTAAATTCAGGAAGGGCATAAATGCCGATGCCTGCTGCCGATATCGCGCTGGCGAAGAGTCCGTCGCCCGTCCAGACCGTTTCGACGATCTGCAGGCTGTCCGGTGCGTCGATGCGGTATTGGTCGCCGGAAGCCGTGAGGGCAAAGACCAGTGCCGCGCTGCCGCCTTCCTCGGGATAGAGCGTGACGGAGAGCAGGGTCCCGTCCGGCGAGGGCGCGGGATTATAGGCGCGAAGGCCTGAGAAAAGCTGCCCGGTACGCCCGTCGGCGTTCATGAAGCGGATGGCCGAAGATCCTTTCATCTCCCAGCGGAGGTCCGGGTCTTCTTCGCTCCACCAAAGGCGGCGGCCCGCGGCGTCATAACTGAGTTTCGAAGTTCTGCCGCTGAAACTGGAGATTTTCTTTTCGCGTCCGTCGGGCAGGATGCGTACCAGGTGACGGATGTCCGCCCGTCCGGACTTGATCGCGTAGAGGCAGCCGTCGCCGGCGACCGTGCCCGTATAGGCGCTGTAGTGCCGTTCCGGTTCCCGGAGGGCGCTTGTCGTCATAAAGGGAGCGCGCGCCTCGCGTTCGGCGGCCCAGCTGCTGTCCAGCATCGCCGTCACTTCTTCGAAACTGTCGCGGAAGCGCTTCCCGGAGACTTCCTTCACCGTTTTCTGGAAGTTGAAGAAGGGGAAGAACTTGCGGCCGAGCCGCTCGTAGTAATGCCTGGTGAAATCCGGGGCATCGTAGCGGACCCGCATCCCCCCCATCGTGATATAGCCGAGCGTATAGTGGTCGGGGGTGTAACGCAGTTGTGAGCCCCAGCGCCATTGCCACCAGTTGCGTTTCTGCCCTTCGTCCGCGCTGACGCGCCAGTATTCCAGGAAATCGGCGGTCCGTCCGCGGCCGCTGTTGGACAGGGCCGTTTCCGCCACCACCGCATCGCCTTCGAAGAACGCGGGTCCGCAGTAGAGGGCTGCCGCGGCACCGGCGAAAAGTTCTCCGCTGAGCCAGTAGAAGGGCTTCATCCAGCGGTGGTTGACATATTGCATCTGGGCGATGTGGCGCGATTCGTGGAGGACCAGATGCTCGATGGAAGGCGTGGGCATCGGCCCGTAGGCGGAGGGGACGGTGAGCAGTTCCACCCGGTGCGGGGTCCAGATGACGAAGCCGTTGGAATAGGCGGTCTGCGTGTGCAGGATGACGTCCATCGGCTTCTTCCAGTTCTGATTGGGTACGAAGCCGCAGGTACCGCTGACCGGGATGCGCACCCGCTCCATCTCCCGGGCGAAGACGCGGGCGAGCGAGTCCGTCCCCGAGGGGTAGATGATCCGGTAGGCCGGCGTCTCCAGCTGCCGCCAGCGCAAACGGTGTGCATCGCTGCCGTAGTTGATGAACTGGGCCCGTGCGGCGAGGGACAGCCCCATCAGGGTCAGGAGTAGGACAAATTTTCGCATCGAAGGACAAAGTTATCATAAAAAATGGTTATCTTTACCTGTCTTTGGCTTTTTATGGAATGAAAAGGAATCTGCTGCTTTTTTGCCTGCTGGCGCTTTGCCTTTCCTGCACCGGATCTCCGGGCAAAGAGGCGCAGACCCGTCCTTTCCCCGTTCCCTCCGTTCCCGGCATGATCGTGGACCCCGCCAACCGGACCGCTTTCCTTGCGGAGCATTACTGGGATGCCTATTTTGGCGGAGACGGCCGCTGTGATTCGGCGGCGCTGCTCGGCGTGCCCGTCCCGGACTTGGAGGAGGCGGTCGCCTCCTGGTGCGCCCTGTTGGAAGAAATGCCGATCGCCGATGCGCAGAAAGCGGTGGAAAAAGCCTTCGATGCGATGGAAGCGCGCCACGCCGCCGATACCTCGAAGCAGCTGTATGCCCGCTTCGGCGAAATCGTCATCCGCTATCTCTACGACCCTAATTCGCCGATGCGCAGCGAAGACCTGTACCTGCCCTACGTGCGGAAAATGCTGAAGAGCCCCTATACGCCGGAGGAGATGCTGCCGGCCTATCGCTATGAAGCGCGGATGTGTGCGATGAATCCCATCGGCGCGAAGGTGCCGGATTTCCGCTACAAGACCCGCAGCGGCCGCGTCTCGACGCTCTATGCCGTGCGCGCCGAGTATGTGATGCTCTTTTTCAGCAATCCCGGCTGCCAGGCCTGCAAGGGGATTATCGAGGAGGTGATGGGACATCCCGGCATTCCGGAGATGCTCGCGTCCGGGCGGCTGGCGGTGATGAACCTCTATATCGACGAAGACATCGAATCCTGGCGCGCCTATGCGAAGAATTATCCCGACAGCTGGATCAGCGGCTACGATCCCGACGGGGTGATCCGTGCCGACCGGCTCTACTGCGTGCGGGCCATTCCGTCGCTCTACCTGCTGACCGCCGACAAACGCGTGATCCTGCGCGACGCGCCGACGGAAAAGGTACTCGCGTACCTCGACAAAATGCAAACAAATCAAAACTCATAACCATGCAAATCAAGAAAGAACTTTGGGGCAAGGCTCCGGACGGAAAAGAAATCCTGCGCTATACGCTGACGAACGCGAGCGGGGCTTCGGTACAACTGGGCAGCGTCGGTGCGGGCATCCTCGCCGTCTGCGTGCCGGACAAGGAAGGGAAACTTGCCGATGTGGCCATCGGCTATCCGGACCCGCTGAGTTATTTTGCCGACGGTCCCTGCGCGGGCAAGTGCCCCGGAAGGTATGCCAACCGCATTGCGAAAGGCCATCTGGAGGTGGCGGGGAAGGTCTACGCCCTGCCCGTCAATAACGGTCCCAACCACCTGCACGGCGGCCCCGAGGGCTTCCAGAACCAGGTGTGGGATTCCCGCATCGACGGGGATGCGGTGGAGTTCCAGTACATTTCCGCTGACGGCGAGATGGGGTATCCCGGAACGCTTAAGGTCACGGCGCGCTATGTCTGGACCGAGGAGAATGAGCTGGAACTGAGTTTCGTGGCGCAGAGCGATGCCGATACGGTGGTGAACCTGACCAATCACGCCTACTTTAACCTGGACGGGCACGGGGCCGGTTCCGTCCTGAACCATGTCCTGAAACTCAATGCCTCCGAATACCTGCCCACCGACGATACGCTCATCCCCGTGGGGGACAGCGAGCCGGTGGCCGGTACCCCGATGGATTTCCTGAATCCCAAGCCCCTGGGGCGCGATATCAAGACGGACTTCCCGGCCCTCAACTACGGAAAGGGTTATGATGCCTGCTGGGTGGTGGACGGATGGCAGGACGGCCAGTTGCAGGAGGTGGCGGAACTCTCGTCGCCCGCCAGCGGCCGTGTGCTGAAGGTCTTTTCCACGCAGCCCGGCATCCAGGTCTATACCGGGAACTGGCTGGAGGGTTGCCCGGCCGGCAAGGACGGGGCGGTGTATCACGATTACAGCGCCGTGGCCCTGGAATGCCAGCATTTCCCGGACAGCCCCAACAAGCCGGAGTATCCCTCCACGCTTTTGAAGGCTGGGGAGACCTTTACGCAGGCGATTATTTTTGCATTTTCTGTTCAATGAGTGTATATTGCCCCTATAGCTCCTACGATCCGCCCTGCAACATCGGGCACTTGTTGCTTCGCAACCCTATCCGGGTAAATGTGCCCTAACGTTGCAGGTCTTCTCGCTAACGTCGCTACAGGGGCAAGACTTTCAATAATACAATGAAACAATATCTAGATTTATTGAGGTATATCCGGGAGAACGGGGTGATCAAGACGGACCGGACGGGCGTGGGGACGCAGAGCGTCTTCGGCTATCAGATGCGCTTTGACCTGTCCGAGGGCTTCCCGCTGCTCACCACCAAGAAAGTCCATCTGAAATCCATCATCCACGAACTCCTGTGGTTCATTTCCGGGGATACGAATATCAAGTACCTCAAGGATAACGGGGTGTCCATCTGGGACGAGTGGGCGGATGAAAACGGCGATCTGGGGCCGGTGTACGGCCATCAGTGGCGCAGCTGGCCCGCGCCGGACGGCCGGAGCGTCGACCAGCTCTCCCAGGTCATCGACCTGATCCGCAACCATCCGGATTCGCGCCGTATGCTGGTCTGCGCCTGGAACCCGGGCGAGGTGGACAAACTGGCCCTGCCGCCCTGCCACTGCCTCTTCCAGTTTTATGTCGCCGACGGCAAGTTGTCGTGCCAGCTCTATCAGCGCAGTGCAGACACTTTCCTCGGTGTGCCTTTCAATATCGCCTCCTATGCGCTTTTGACGATGATGATTGCGCAGTGCTGTGGCCTGCAGCCCGGCGAGTTTATCCATACGACGGGGGATACGCACATCTACCTGAATCATTTCGAGCAGGTGGCGGAGCAGCTTTCGCGCACGCCCAGGGCGCTGCCGCGGATGAAGCTCAATCCCGCCGTCAAATCTGTGTTTGATTTCAAGTACGAGGACTTTACGCTGGAGGGCTATGATCCCTGGCCGGCCATCAAAGCCCCGGTAGCGGTATAGGAACTTATGGAAAAATGTCTGATCGTAGCGGTGGCGGACAATTGGGCCATCGGAGTTAAGGGAGGCCTGCCCTGGCACCTTCCGGAGGATTTGAAATATTTCAAGCGGGTGACCGAGGGTTATCCGGTCATCATGGGCCGTACGACCTATTTCTCGCTGCCTTTCCGGCCGCTCAAGAACCGCAAGAACATCGTGCTGAATCTGGGGGGAGACCCGATTCCGGAAGTGAGTTGCGTCTATTCTTTCGAGGAGGCCTGGGCGGCTGCTGAACCGGCCGAAAAGGGCTTTATCATGGGCGGGGCTTCCGTGTACCGGGCGGCCCTGAACGATATGGATACGCTCTATATCACCCGGGTGCATACGGTCATCAAGGATGCGGATGCGTTTTTCCCTGAAATCGACCCTGCGGTCTGGAAGCGGGTATCCGTCTCGGAAACCCTGACCGACGAGAAGACGGGTTACCGTTTTGAGTTTGAAGTCTATCAGAAGAAGTAATGGCGGCATCAAGGGAGAAATTCGGCCGGATGGGCGTAATCCTCGCCCTGGCGGGATCGGCGATCGGCCTGGGCAATATCTGGCGCTTCCCCTATATGGTGGGAGAATATGGCGGTGCGGCGTTCATCATCGTTTATCTGGCTTTCGCTTTCCTGATTTCGCTGCCGGCCTTTCTGGCGGAGTCCCTGATCGGCCGGAAGGCGGGCAAGAGCACCTATGATGCGCTGGAAAGCCTGGCCCCCGGAACGAAATGGAAGTGGCTGGGGCTGCTGGCCGTGCTCGGCGCCTTCATCATTACTTCGTACTACAGCGTCGTCGGCGGCTGGTCGCTGGATTTCCTGGCCCGTTCGGTGGTGAGGGGCTTCGATTCTGCAAACCCGGAGAGCGCTGCGGCCGTTTTCGACCGGATGACGGCTTCGACCATCGAACCGCTGCTGGCCCACGCCCTGTTCCTGGGTTTCAGCTGTATGATCATTGTCCTGGGCGTTAAAAAAGGCATCGACCGTTTCAGCAAGGTATGCATTCCGCTGCTCTTCGTGCTGATTGTCGCGATGATGCTTTTCTCCCTGTCCCTGCCGGGCTCGAAAGACGGCCTGGACTATCTGCTGAAGCCGGATTTTTCAAAACTGACCCCGCGGGGTATTGCCTGTGCGCTGGGACAGTCCTTCTTCTCGATGTCGATCGGTATGGGCGTGGTGCTGACCTATTCGTCCTATATGAAAAAACAGCAGAAGATCCTCTCCACGAGTGTGCTGACGCTGATTTTCGATATCTTTTTCGCCGTAATCTCCGGCTTTGTAGTGATGCCTGCGGTGTTTTCGGCCGGCCTGCGCCCCGAAGCGGGACCGTCGCTGGTCTTCGAGTCCATTCCCTACATCTTTGCGCAGATGGGAGCGGCGTCGCCCCTGCTGGGCCGCGTTATGGCCATCGGTTTCTTCCTGACGATCCTCATCGCCGCGATCACCTCGGAAATCTCGATGATCGAGTCCTGCGTGTCGATGCTGATGGAGCGCCTGCACTGGGGCCGCAAGAAAGCGACCTGGGTGATTTTCTGCGCCGCGCTGCTGCTGGGCTGCTGGTGTTCGCTCCGCAGCAATGTCTTCAGTTTCTGCGATTTCGTTTCTTCCAACGTGTTTATGATGCTGGGCGCCCTGGCCTTCACCGTCTTTGCCGGATGGAAGATGGAGCGCTCTGCCCTCAAGGCTGAGTTTACCAATAACGGCCGCCTCAAACTGTCTTCCGCCCTCTTCGGCGGATTCTACTTCCTCCTGAAATACCTCGTTCCGCCGGCCATCCTGGTGATTTTCTTTACGAACCTCTTATGACGCAAAAGACGAAGAAATCAGAAGATACCCCGATGCTGCGCCAATACTTTTCCATCAAGGCACAGCATCCGGAGGCCGTTCTGCTCTACCGGGTCGGCGACTTTTATGAAACGTACAGCGATGACGCGGTGCTCGTCAGCAAGGTGCTCGGCCTCGTGCTGACAAAGCGCAGCAACGGCGACAAGGGCAGTACGCCGATGGCGGGCTTTCCGCATCACGCCATCGACCAGTACCTGCACAAACTGATCCGGGCGGGCTACAAGGTGGCGGTCTGCGACCAGTTGGAGGATCCGGCGCTGGTCAAGAACAAACTGGTCAAGCGCGGCATCACGGAAATCCTGACGCCGGGCGTGGCCTTCGGCGACGGGATGCTGGAGCAGAAGGAGCACAACTTCCTCTGCGGCCTGACCTTCGACGGAGCGGATTGCGGCGCTGCGTTCCTGGATGTCTCCACCGGCACTTTCCAGGTGGCCCAGGGCGGCCTCGACTATATTTCCACCCTCATCTCTTCTTTTGCGCCGAAGGAACTGGTGGTGCAGCGCGACTGCCTCCAGGGCGTGCGCGAGAAGTTCCCCGAGGTCTATATCACCCCTCTCGACGAATGGGCTTTCGTGGAAGAGGCGGCCCGGGAAAAACTTTGCAAGCAGTTCGGGACGCGCTCCCTCAAGGGTTTTGGCGCGGACCGTTTTCCGCTGGCCCTCTGCAGCGCCGGCGCGCTGATCTTCTATCTGGAGCAAACCCAGCATACCGGGCTCAAGAATATCTGTTCGCTTTCGCGCATCGACGGGAACAAGTTCATCTGGATGGACCGCTTTACCGTCCGCAACCTGGAAGTCTTCGCGTCCGCCTCGGGCACGGAGGGGACCAGTCTCGTGGAGGTCGTGGACCGCTGTACTTCCCCGATGGGAGCCCGCCTCCTGCGGCAGTGGCTGTCGATGCCTTCGCTCGACCTGGAGGAGCTGGCCCAGCGCCACGATACCGTCGAATGGTTCTGTGCGCACGATGCCGCCCTTGAGGATGTGCAGCGCTGGATCGGCGATATCGGAGACCTGGAGCGCATCGTCTCCCGCGCGGCGACGGGCAAACTCTATCCGCGCGAAGCCCGGCAACTGGTGCGGAGCCTTTCGCGGATGGAGCCGCTGCAGCAATTGCTCGCGCAGAGCGAATCCCCGGTCCTGATGCCGCTTGCCGCGGAAATGAAGGACTGCAGGCCCCTGATGGAACAGGTGGACCGGACACTGGAAGAAAGCCCTGCGGTGTTCCTCGGCAAGGGCGACGTCATCGCCCGCGGCGTGGATGCGGAACTGGACGAACTGCGGGACATTTCCCGCGGCGGAAAGGAATATCTGCTGGCGATGCAGCAGCGGGAAATCGAGCGTACGGGCATCAGTTCGCTGAAAATCGGCTACAACAACGTCTTCGGCTACTATATCGAGGTGCGCAATACCTTCCGCGACAGCGTGCCGCCGGAGTGGATCCGCCGGCAGACGCTGGTCAGCGCAGAGCGTTACATCACCGAGGAACTCAAGGAGTATGAGCAGAAGATCCTGAGCGCCGAAGCCCGCATCTACGAAATCGAAAGCCGTATTTATGCCGAGCTGGTGGCCCGGATCCAGGGGCGGATCCGCGATATCCAGACCAATTGCCGCATCGTGTCACGGCTTGACGTACTTGCCGGCTACGCCTGCATCGCCCTGGAAAAACAGTGGTGCCGCCCCGTGCTGGACAAGGGGACGGTGCTGGACATCAAGCAGGGGAGACATCCGGTCATCGAGGCGCTGATGCCCCCGGGCGAAGAATATGTGCCCAACGACATCCTGCTGGATTCCTCCGCCTGCCAGATCATGATCCTGACCGGACCGAACATGGCGGGAAAATCCGCGCTGCTGCGGCAGACCGCGCTGATCGTGCTGCTTGCGCAGGCGGGAGCCTTCGTGCCCGCGAAGGAGGCGCACATCGGCTATTTCGACAAGATTTTCACCCGCGTCGGTGCGACGGACAATATTTCCCGCGGCGAATCCACCTTCATGGTGGAGATGCTGGAGACGGCGATGATCATGCACAACCTCTCCGCGCGTTCCCTGGTGCTGCTCGATGAAATCGGCCGCGGCACCTCCACCTACGACGGTATGTCCATCGCCAGCGCCCTGGTGGAATACATCCACGAGCGCGGGAAGGGGGCAAAGACCCTCTTCGCGACCCATTATCACGAACTCAACGACCTGGAAAAGCGTTTCAAGCGGGTGAAGAACTACCATATCGCCGTCAAGGAAGAGGGGAAGGAAGTGATTTTCCTGCGCAAATTGCGCGAGGGCGGGGTAGCGCACAGTTTCGGTATCCACGTGGCCCGGATGGCGGGAATGCCCGCCGAGGTCATCGAACGTGCCGAGCGGACGCTCAAGACGCTCGAATCCCGCGAAAAGCGCGCGGCGGCCATCGCTCCGGAAGAGGACGGGAGCGTGCAGCTGTCCTTCTTTCAACTGGACGATCCTACCCTCGCCTCCATCCGGGAAAAACTGGAACGCACGGACCTGAACAACCTGACGCCGCTCCAGGCCTTTGACTTGCTGCGGTCGATGAAAACGGAACTGGGACTATGAAGCGCCTGCTGATCATATCGTATTACTGGCCGCCGACCGGAGGCTCCGGGGTGCAGCGCTGGGTGAAATTCGCCAAATACCTGCCGGCAGAGGGCTGGCAGCCCGTTATTTACACGCCGCTCAATCCCGAACGGCTTGCCGAGGACGACAGCCTGAGCGCAGACGTTCCCGCCTGTGCGGAAGTCATCCGTACCCCGATTCGGGAACCCTATGCGCTCTATCGCCGGATTTTCGGCGGCAAGGGCAGCGACGGCGGCGCGCAGCGCGAAGTCAACCCGGTCAGCCGCTCAGGAGGCAACTGGAAAAAGAAACTATCGCTCTTCCTGCGGGGGAATTGCTTCGTGCCCGACCCCCGGGCCGGCTGGATACGCCCTTCGGTCGCCTTCCTGCTCAAATATCTGGAAGAACATCCCGTCGATGCCATCGTCACCACCGGTCCTCCGCATTCGATGCACCTGATCGGACGCGACCTCTGCCGGGCCCTGAAGCGGGCGGGAAAACCCTGCCCGCCCTGGTATGCGGACTTTCGCGATCCCTGGACCCGGATGTTCTACTTCAAACATCTGGCCCTGCTGCCCTGGAACCGGCGCCGGCACGAAAAGCTCGAGCAGAGCGTACTGGATGAAGCGACGCGCGTCATCAGCGTATCGCCTCCCGTGCGGGATGATTTCCAGGCGGCCACCCGGACTCCGGTGGAACTCATCACCAACGGTTTCGACCCGGACGATTTTCCCCCGCTGCCGGAAGAGGAGCGGGTGGACGAGTGGTTCACCCTGGTGCATACCGGCCTCTTCGCTGCCGACGGCAATCCGCTGAACCTCTGGCAGGCGCTGGGCGACATGTGCCGGGAAGACGCGCGCCTGCGGGATTGCCTGCGGCTCCGTCTGGCGGGCAAGGTGGACGGGGAAATCCTGGACGCCATCCGGCGTGCCGGCCTCGGAGATAATCTCGAACACCTCGGCTACCTGCCGCACAGTGCGGTGACGGCCCTTCAGCAAAGCGCTTCGGTACTGCTGCTGCCCCTGCGCCGTGAACCGGAATACGCAGCCGTCCTGCCGGGGAAGATTTTCGAATACCTGGCCGCCGCCCGCCCGGTGCTGGGCATCGGCCAGAGTGAAGGTGCGGCCGCCCGGCTGCTGCGTGATGCCGCCGCCGGCGATATGTTCGACTGGGACCGTAGCGCCCCGGTCAGGGCCTTCATCGAAAACGAATGGCAGCGCTGGCTTGCTGGTGAGCGCGCCCCGCGCCCTAGCGCCGCCGCCAAATACTCCCGGGTGGAACTGACTCGCCAACTGGTGGCTTTATTGAATCAGAAATGAAACAGAAACTTTTATATTGCGTCTTGATTGTACTGGGTTTTCTGGTGCTGTCATACGGATTCGTGCCGGAAGTACTGAAAGGAAAAATCGTCAATCAGAGCGACATCTCCGGCTGGGTGGGTATGTCCCACGAAATGACGGAATGGAACGCCTCGCATCCGGACGACCCTACGGCCTGGACCGGGGCGATGTTCAGCGGTATGCCGACCACCACCATCCAGTCCTCCACAAAAGGCGACTGGACACAGAAAATCTACGACTTTCTGCTGACCGGCCGCCGACCGGCGACCTACCTCTTCGTCTCGCTGCTCGGCGCTTTCCTGATGATGCTGGCCTTCGGCATAGGCCCGTTGCTGGCCGCCGGAGGGGCGATTGCGGTGACCTTCTGTTCCTATAACCTGCAAATCATCCAGGTGGGGCACAACACCAAGATGCAGGCCCTCGCCTTCCTGCCCTGGGTGGTCGCGGCCTTCGCCTTCGCCTATCGCAAAGCCTTGCAGGAAAAGCCTTCCTGGCCGCTGACCCTGCTCGGTGCGGCCGCCTTCGGTATGACGGTCAGTTTCCAGGTCAAGGCCAACCATCCGCAGATTTCCTACTATCTGGCCATCCTCCTCGTCGGCTATGCCCTGGCCCTGCTGATTGCGCTGCTGGTCAAGAATAAAGCCCTGCTGGGCCGCTTTTTCGCCGTTTCGGCCCTGCTGCTGGTCCTGGGCGGTGCAGGCATCGCCACCAATGCCTCGAAACTCCTGCCCACCATGGCCTATACCCCGTATTCCATGCGCGGCGGCAGTTCGGACGGCAAGACCTCCGGCCTGGAACTCGATTACGCGACTTCCTGGTCCTATGGCTGGGAGGAACTGCCCAACCTGATGATCCCGAATTTCAACGGAGGATCCTCGTCCGGGGCCGTCAATCCCAAGCACAGCGAGACCTACAAGGTGCTCAAGCGTGCCGGACAGGGCAATGCCCGCTCCATCTGCAAAAGCCTGCCGCTCTACTGGGGTCCGCAGCCCTTTACCGCCGGTCCGATGTATATCGGCGCGGTGACGGTCTTCCTGTTCCTGCTGGGCCTGATGCTCTGCCGCGGTGCACAGAAATGGTGGCTGGCGCTCTGCACGCTGCTGGCGGTTTTCCTGGCGCTCGGCAGCCATTTCATGGCCTTTACGAAGTTCTTTTACGATTTCGTGCCCCTCTATAACAAGTTCCGGACGGTATCGATGGCCCTGGTGCTGCTGCAATTCACCCTGCCGCTGCTGGGCTTCATCGCTTTAGACGGCATCCTCCGCGGACAGACGGATCCTAAGAAACTGCGCAAGGCGGCGCTGTGGTCCTTTGCGCTGAGCGGCGGCTTCTGCCTGCTCTGCCTGCTTTTCCCGGGCATCGCCGGCGATTTCAAGGCTCCTTACGACGAAGGGATGCCGGCCGTCCTGGCCGATGCGCTCGCCGCTGACCGCATGAGCCTGCTGCGCGCCGACGCCCTGCGTTCCCTGCTGCTGATCAGCGCCAGCTGCGTGCTGGTCGTCTGGAGCGGGGCCAAAGCCCGGAATGCCGCTGCGAAGACGGCGGTGGCCGCCGGCATCTGCCTGCTCGTGCTCGCAGACCTCTTCCTGGCGGACAAGCGTTACCTGAACGCCGAACACTTTGTGACGCCGAAGGACTTCTCGGCGCAGTTCGCACAGCGTCCCGTGGACAAGCTGATCCTCGCGGACAAGGATCCTTCCTACCGCGTCGCCGACCTGAGCGTCAATACTTTCAACGATTCGCATCCCTCTTACTGGCACAAGAACATCGGCGGTTATTCCCCGGCCAAGCTGCAGCGCTATCAGGAGTACATCGATGCGCACCTTTCCACGGAACTTGCCCTGGCGAGAAAGGCGCTGGCCGCGGGGACGGAACTGCCGTACCTCGAAGGGCTGTCGAAACTCAACTGCCGCTACCTCATCGTCGCGCCGAATCGTGCGCCCGTGCGCAACCCTTACGCCATGGGCAATGCCTGGTTCAAGGATGGCCATGCGCCGATCGAACTCGTCTCCTATGCGCCGAACGCACTGCGCTACCGCTACAGTTCCGCGAGCGGCGGGGAAGCCGTGTTCAGCGAAGTGTATTATCCCGACGGATGGACGCTTACGCTCGAGGACGGAACGGCGCTGGACATTACGCTCGAAGAGGAAATCCTCCGGGGGGCGACGCTCCCGGCGGGAACGCACGAGTTGGAAATGCGCTTCGCCCCTGCCTCCTATGCCCGCGGGGAAGCCGTTTCGCGCGCT
>JAEEGH010015216.1_pt1 | contig 16758 bp, 19 predicted proteins | sample 9134181 | NCBI WGS metagenome assembly JAEEGH01 (sample SAMN16246544, study PRJNA631951) | gut metagenome | biome: gut microbiome; feature: rumen; material: DP-attached | host: Bos | place: Iran: Karaj | collected 2018-10
CTGATGGGTGGCAGCAGCGTGAAGCGCACACATCGGCCCAAGGGTGGCTCGGCCATTGGACCGCATTTGATGAAAGTCCTCAAGGCAGCCAGCAATAAGAATAACATCGAGATACGTACATCGAACAAGGTTACAGAACTGCTGATTGCCCATGACACCGTGACGGGTATAAAAGTGCAGAATGCCGATGGAAGCTGCTACAGGCTCAGCGCAAAGGCTGTCATCATTGCCACCGGAGGCTTTGGAGCCAATCTCGGCATGGTCACAAGTCTGCAGCCTTCGCTAAGCGGCTTTGCCACCTTGAACCATCCGGGTGCTACGGGCGATGCCTTTGGCTGGGTGACAGCCATCGGCGGTGCTACTATCCAGATGGCGAACATTCAGATTCACCCTACGGAAGAAGCCACTAACCATATCCTCATTACCGAGGCGGTACGAGGTAACGGAGCCATCTTGGTGAATGTGGGTGGACAGCGTTTCTGCAACGAAATGGACACGCGTGACGTTGTTTCGGCAGCCATACTGGATCAGGAGACTGGCGAGGCATTTCTCGTTTTTGACCAGTTCGTCAGGAAGTCGCTGGCGTCCATTGAGACCTACGCCAACCAGCATCTGCTTAACGAGGCAGCTACCATAGAAGAACTGGCCGACTGTTTGAGCATTCCCGCCGAAAAGCTCTCTGAGACCATCAACCGCTACAATGTTTACCAGAAAGCGGGCCATGACGACGACTTCGGACGTAGCGCTACAGAGATGCCGGTGTCTCTGAAATCCTCGCCTTTCTATGCTGTTCGCGTCACTCCTGCCATTCACCATACCATGGGAGGTTTGAGTGTGAACACCGAGACTCAGGTGCTGCGAGCCGACGGCACACCGATTCCTGGGCTTTATGCTGCGGGCGAGGTGACAGGTGGTCTGCATGGCGCCAACCGGCTGGGCGGCAATGGCGTAGCCGACATCGTTGTCAATGGCCGATTGGCGGGAATAACGGCAAGCAAGAAATTGAAATAACCATCACGTGACGATTTTTTAATTAGCTATTTGTAATCAACTTTTCTTATTTCTGTTAATTATGCTGAATTCAGCGGAAATAATTAACTTAATTTGCTGCGGGTTTTAAGAATTACCGTATCTTTGCACCATCATGAAGAAAAGTACGATTTGGTTCATAGCAATAGTGATGGGATTCTCGTTTCTTGGACTCCTTTACCTTCAGATCTCGTACATCGAACAGATGGCGAAGATGAAGAAGGAGCAGTTTGACGAGTCGGTGAACCGCAGCTTGTATCAGGCATCGCGTAATCTTGAGATGAACGAGACGCAGCGCTACTTGGAGAAGGATGTGAACGAAACCGAACGTCGTGCTTTCAAGCAAGACTCGGTGATGGCGCGTTCTGGCATGTTGAACGATGTGATTCAGCATACCCACCAATACTCTGTGGCAGGCAAGGACGGTACGATTTATTCTTCTTTTGAACTGAAGACCATTACCACGAAGCCTTCGACGATACCCAAGGCCATGATACTGCGCTCGGACAAGAGTACTATAGACGCGGCTTCGAAGTCGTTACAGGAGATTGTGCGCAACCGTTATGTCTATGAGAAGGCATTGCTGGACGAGGTGGTATATAATATCCTGTATCAGGCCAGTGAGAAGCCGCTGAAGGAACGCATCAATTTCAAGATGCTGGACCTGGATATCAAGAAGGAACTTCAGAACAATGGTATCAACATTCCGTACCACTTCACGGTATCGACCGCCGACGGCCGCGAGGTCTATCGTTGCCCTGACTATTCGGAGGAAGGACTGCAGTACAGCTACTCGCAGGAGTTGTTCCGTTATGACCCCTCGTCAAAGATGGGTGTGGTGAAGATTCACTTCCCAGACATGAACAGCTATATTATGTCGAGCATTCGTTTCATGATTCCTGCCATCGTGTTCACGGTGGTGCTGCTCATTACATTTATCTTCACGATTGTGGTGATATTCCGCCAGAAGCGCTATACGGAGATTAAGAACGACTTTATCAACAACATGACGCACGAGCTGAAGACTCCGATATCGAGCATTTCGCTTGCCGCACAGATGTTGAATGACGACTCGGTGTCGAAGAGCCAGCAGATGCAGAAGCATCTGGGAGGCATCATCAACGATGAGTCTAAGCGCCTGCGCTTCTTGGTAGAGAAGGTTCTGCAGATGTCGATGTTCGACCGTAAGTCGGTGTCATTCAAGAAGAAGGAGCTTGACTTGAACGAATTACTTGAACAGATAGCTTCGACCTTCTCACTACGTGTGGAGCATACGGGTGGAAAGATATATACGGAAATCGAGGCGGTGGATTCTGCCATCTATGTCGATGAGGTGCATTTCCAGAATGCCATTACGAACCTGATGGATAACGCCGTGAAATACCGTAAGCCGGACGAACCGTTGGATCTCTATTTGCGTACTTGGAATGAAAAGGGCCGTTTGTGCTTCTCAATCAGGGACACAGGTTTGGGCATCAAGAAAGAGAACGTACGCAAGATTTTTGATAAGTTCTATCGCGTTCATACTGGCAATGTCCACGACGTGAAAGGCTTTGGTTTGGGACTGGCCTACGTGAAGCGAATTATTGACCTGCATGAGGGTGAAATCAAGTGCGAGAGTGAATTGGGTAAAGGTACGACCTTTACCATCTCGCTGCCCGTGCTGAATGAAAACTGAGGAATAATAGATAGTAATTAATATATTGTTAAATTGTAAATTGATTAGGATTATGGACGACAAGTTGAAGATTCTTCTTTGTGAAGACGACGAGAACCTGGGAATGCTGCTTCGTGAATATCTGGCTGCAAAGGGATATGAGGCAGAGTTGTGTGCTGACGGTGAGGCCGGATTCAAGGCCTTCCTGAAGACGAAGTTCGATATTTGCGTGTTGGATGTGATGATGCCTAAGAAAGACGGCTTCACATTAGCACAGGAGATTCGCCAGGCCAATGCCGAAATCCCCATCATCTTCCTGACAGCCAAGACGCTGAAGGACGACATCTTGGAGGGATTCAAGCTTGGTGCTGACGACTACATTACCAAGCCCTTCAGCATGGAGGAGCTGGTGTTCCGTATTGAAGCCATCCTGCGCCGTGTCCGTGGCAAGAAGAACAAGGAGTCGACACTCTATCATATTGGTAACTTCACCTTCGACACGCAGAAGCAGTTGCTGAGCATTGGCGATAAGCAGACGAAGCTCACCACGAAGGAGAACGAGTTGCTGGCCCTGCTTTGTTCGCATGCCAACGAGATACTGCAGCGCGACTTTGCCCTGAAGACCATCTGGATAGACGATAACTACTTCAACGCCCGTTCTATGGATGTGTACATCACCAAGTTACGTAAGCACTTGAAGGAGGATCCGCAGATTGAAATCATCAACATCCACGGCAAGGGCTACAAGCTTATCACGCCAGAGGAGGAATGAGTTTTGATTTGAGGTTTGAGTTTTGAGAATTGAGATTTATGATTGCTGACAGGTATAGTCTTATCATCAAATATCTGGGCATGGCGCTGATGGCAGTCGGCGCCATGCTTTTGGCGGTCTGTAAACTGGCTGGATGGCAGTCGAACGGCGAGCTGATAACTGGACTTTTACTCGTTGTTTTGGGCTATATATTGCATCTTTGGCTACAGAAACGGGGCCAAAAGTATTAAATATTATTAAAAGAGGCGTAACTATCAACTCATAACTCTCTACTCTCAACTAAAATTCGTACCTTTGCACCCGCTTTAAAGCAAACGTATACATTATTTTATTAATTAACAGTATGAATCAATACGAAACCGTTTTCATTTTGACTCCCGTTTTGTCTGATGAACAGATGAAGGAAACGGCCGATAAATTCAAGAAGGTTCTCACCGATAAGGGTGCAGAGATTCTGAGCGAAGAGGCCTGGGGATTGAAGAAGATGGCTTATGCTATTCAGAAGAAGTCTACAGGTTTCTACTGCCTGATAGAGTTCAAGGCTGAGCCAGAAGTGATTAAGACATTGGAGACCGCCTATCGTCGTGACGAGAAGGTGATTCGTTTCCAGACCGTTAAACTTGACAAGTATGCCGCAGAGTACGCCGAGAAGCGTCGCGCCAAGCTTGGTAAAAAAGAGGAGGCTTAAATTATGGCAGAACAGAGTGAAATCCGCTATTTGACAGCTCCTTCTATCGACACGAAGAAGAAGAAGTATTGCCGTTTCAAGAAGAGTGGCATCAAGTACATTGACTACAAGGATCCCGAATTCCTGAAGAAGTTCCTGAATGAGCAGGGGAAGATTCTGCCCCGCCGTATCACGGGTACCTCTCTGAAGTATCAGCGCCGCGTGGCTCAGGCCGTTAAGCGCGCCCGCCAGATTGCGCTGCTGCCTTACGTAACTGACATGATGAAGTAAACTGAAGGAGGACAACGCATTATGGAAATTATACTGAAAGAAGATATTATCGGTCTGGGTTACAAGAACGATATCGTGAATGTGAAGTCGGGCTATGGCCGTAACTACCTCATCCCTCAGGGTAAGGGTGTTATTGCTTCGCCTTCAGCAAAGAAGATTCTCGCTGAGAACCTGAAGCAGCAGGCTCACAAGCTGGCTGCTCAGAAGGCTGCTGCCGAGGAGAAGGCTGCCGTTCTGAATGGTGTGGCTCTCGTGATTCCTGCAAAGGTCAGCGTTACTGGTCAGCTCTACGGATCAGTTGGTGCTGCTCAGGTGGCTGAGGCTCTCGCCAAGCTGGGTAAGGAAGTTGACCGCAAGATCATCACCATGAAGGATGCCAAGAAGGTGGGCGATTACGTGGCTCTGGTTCACTACCACAAGGAAGTGGTTGTTGAGATTCCCGTGCAGGTTGTTGCCGAGAACGCCGAGGAGCTGAAGGCTGCTGCCGAGGCTGCTAAGGCTGCTGTGGCTCCCGTCGTGGAGGAGGCTCCTGCTGAGGAAGAAGAGGCTGAGGCTCCCGTTGCTGAAGAGGAAGCTCCCGCTGAGGCATAAGCCATCCTAATCAAGGATTTTAAATCTTAAACAATTAATAAATTATCCATGCTGTAAAGCATCATTATTTTATTATTACGCAGCGAGTCCCGCAGGTCATCGGCCTGCGGGATTTCTGTATCTATAGCTTTCCGCAATAGGTGAAAACGTCAGAGGGGAAGTGCTGGCTTATCTCTATGGGTTCTTGGAAGATGCCGAAGACGGAGGAGCCGCTGCCGGACATGGCTGCGTAGACGGCACCGAGATCGTAGAGCTGTTGCTTGATGGCTCCTATTTCTGGGTGGAGGGCAAAGACACTCTGCTCGAAGTCGTTGGTCAGTTCGTCGCGCCAGGTCTCAATGGGTTGCATGACGACGTCGCGGCAGCATTTTGCTGGCTTCGTGGGCTTAATGAGCGAGAAAGCCTCACGGGTTGAGACGGGAATGTCGGGCCGTACTACACCTATATAATAAGAACTGAGGTCGAGACTGACGGGTACTAATCGTTCACCGATGCCCTCGGCATAGGAGGGACGGCTGAGGATGAAGAAAGCGCAGTCGGCACCCAACTGAGCGGCATAGTCAATCATTCGCTGCTCGGTCAGTCCCAAGGTGAACATTTCATTCAGCAGTCGGATGGTGTAGGCACAGTCACTGGAGCCGCCGCCCATGCCGGCTTGAGTGGGAATGCCCTTGTATAGATGGGCATGAACACGTGGCATTTGCGGGAAGTCGCGCTTCAGCAACTGGTAGGCCCTCACCACGAGGTTGCGCTGTTCGTCGCCCTCCACATTCAGATTGGTTACCTTGATGTCGCAATCTACAGGAGAGGGGAACTTGGTGTTCATCATCGTCAGTTCGAGCGCATCCTTTATGTTGACGGGATAGAACACGGTTTCCAGGTTGTGGTAACCGTCGGGCCGGCGTTCCACAACGTTCAGTCCCAGGTTGATTTTTGCTATCGGAAATGTAATCATATTATGAGGTAAGATGTAAAGGTTAGGGGTTTTTGAGTGTGGGCAGGGAGAGGTGGTAGCGGACGGCCAGGAAGCGGATGAGGCAGGTGGTGCAGAAGGAGATGACAGCAGTCAGCTCGACAGGTAGGCCGAAGTCGGCCAATGCCCAGTAGACGGTGCCGCCAAGCACACAGGCCATCGCATAGATTTCCTTGTGGAAAATGACGGGCTCATTGTTGAGTAGCACGTCGCGTATAACGCCTCCTGCCGAACCCGTGATGCAGCCCATGATGATAGCTACCCAGAAAGGCTGTCCGAAGGCGAGCGACTTCTGGATGCCGGCAATGGTGAAGAGGGCCAGTCCGAGGGTGTCAAACACAAACCAGGCATTCTTCAGCGGTTCCATCCAACGTCCGAAGAATACAACCGTCAACAGGGCGATGGCCGTACATATTAGATAAATAGGTGTAGTCATCCAGAAGGGTGTAGTACCCAGCATGACGTCGCGGACGGTTCCGCCGCCAATAGCTACGGCGATGCCGCAGATGTAGCCTCCGAACCAGTCGAAGTGCTTGGCTGCCGCATGGCGTATGCCTGAGATGGCAAAAGCAAAGGTGCCCAGCAGCTCGATAATCCTGATAACAATGTCTTGTTCCATTTGCTTAATCTTTGAATCGGTCTCCCCATAGTGCGACCATGCGTTCGTAGAGCTTCTGTTCTGATGGCGAGTGCTGGCCGTGCCACAGCCGTTCCCCAGTGAGGGCATCAGGCATGTACTGCTGTTCGGTGAAGTGGCCGGGATAGTCGTGCGGGTATTTGTAGCCGTCGTGATAGCCCAGTTCCTTCATCAGCTGTGTGGGAGCATTGCGGATGGGTAGCGGCACAGGTTGGTTGCCTGTCCTGCGGACAAGTTCGATGGCAGCATCGACACCCAGGTAGGCTGAGTTGCTTTTGGCCGAGGTGGCTAAATAGACGGTAGCCTCGGCTAAGGGAATGCGTCCTTCGGGCCATCCTATTTTCTGTACGGCATCGAATGCGGCGTTGGCCAGGAGCAGGGCATTGGGGTTGGCCAGTCCGATGTCCTCGGCAGCCGATATGACCAGTCGCCGTGCAATGAACTTGGGATCCTCGCCTCCCTCAATCATACGGGCCAGCCAGTAAAGAGCGGCATCGGGGTCACTGCCGCGGATGCTCTTGATGAAGGCCGAGATGATGTCGTAGTGCATTTCGCCGTCCTTATCGTAAGCTAACGGGTTCTGCTGGAGGGCGGCGACAACCATATCGTCACGAACGAGGAGCGGGGTGTCGGTGGACGATTCTACCACCAGTTCGAGGATGTTGAGCAGTTTGCGGGCATCGCCGCCGCTGTAGCGCAGTAGGGCATCGGTTTCCTTCAGTTCGATATGGCGCTCTTTCAGGACGATGTCGGTTGTGAGGGCCCGCTGTAGCAGCTGTAGCAGGTCGTCCTTCTCCAAGGACTTCAGCACGTAGAGCTGGCAGCGGGATAGCAAAGGACGGATGACCTCGAACGAAGGATTTTCGGTGGTGGCACCGATGAGGGTGACGATGCCCCGTTCGACGGCTCCCAACAAGGAGTCCTGCTGGGATTTCGAGAAGCGGTGAATCTCGTCAATAAACAAGATAGGTGATGTTTCGTTGAAGAAGCGGCTTTTCTGAGCCTTCTCAATGACATCGCGTACATCCTTGACACCGCTGGTGACAGCCGACAAGGTGTAGAATGGTGTTTCCAGACGATGGGCAATAATCTGGGCCAGGGTGGTTTTTCCGACTCCCGGCGGTCCCCAAAGTATGAACGACGAGATGCGCCCGGCGTCGATCATACGGCGCAGGACGGCTCCCTCACCAACCAAATGGCGCTGCCCGATATAGTCGTCGAGCGTGCGGGGACGTAGTCTTTCAGCTAACGGTTGTGACATAAACGGGGACAAAGTTACAAAATTTTTCTTGTAGAATGAAAAATAATGGCGGAAAAACTTGTAAAACACAAATTATCTCATTATTTTTGCAGGCGTAAATCAAAACAAGTGAATATGGAGAATAAATCAGAAAAGAGCAAAGGCCTGACACTCAAGACGTTGACCAAGAGCAGCGCATGGGATATCCAGGAGAACGACGTGTTCCGGCTTTGGGAAGGTTCAGAGAACGATTCCGATGTCCGTGAAAACATCCGTCACTATCAGGACATCCTGCGTAGTGCCTTCATGATTGAAGAGGTGAAGGACGATTCCAAGGCTATGAAGGCGAAATATGAGAAGCAGGGCTACAAGGTGGCTCAAGTGAGGATTGACGAAAGTTCCAAGATTACCTGGGCTGTCAAGAAGCGTCCCATTGTGCGAGTGACCGACCTTACCTATGAGAACATCCGCCACATCTCGGCTGCCAAGTTGGTAGAGGTGCTCGACCGCAACTTCGGTGGAGGCTGGGACTCTCTGTCGCAGTCGATCAAGGACATCATCGAGAGTGGGTTCGACATCTCTACAACCACGCTGCCCAAGGACCGCCTGCACAAGAAGGGCGGCATGTACGAGAAGAAAGTGGCCGACGGCTACGACGTGCTTGAGGTGGAGAAGGGCACATGGGTGGAAGCCATCTTTGCCAAGCTGAAGCCTGAGTCTGAGAAGCCGCGCATGAAGTTTGCCTCGCTTCGTGATGAAGAGGAACTGGATGAAGATGCCGATGTTGAAATCGAGGACAACTACAACAAGCCCGACGAGGACGACATGGAGATAGAAGATCCCAACGACGACGAAATCACGGAGGACAATTACTCGACGATGATGGACTTGGGTGGTGACGATGACGACATCACTGCCGACAGTCTGGAAGACTATGCCGACGAGTAAACTCCTGTAGTTCGGTGTATATACGTTGTACGGGCAGTCCCATGACATTATAGTAGCTGCCATGCAGGCCCGTACAACCTATATATCCTATCCACTCCTGAATGCCATAAGCCCCCGCCTTGTCGAAGGGCTTATAGTTTTCAATGTAATACGTTATTTCCTCCTCGGTCAGCGGCTTGAACGTCACGTCAGTTTTGACCGAGAAATGGTGTGACTGGTGGCAATTGGTCAGGCACACACCCGTTATCACTTGGTGTGTCCGTCCGCTCAGTTTCATCAGCATGTCGCGGGCCTCTTGACCATCGGCAGGCTTTCCCAGCACTTCATCGTCGACGATGACCACGGTGTCGGCTGTGATTATCAGTTCGTCGGCAGCCATTACCCGTTGATAGGCCTGTGCCTTCTTCCTGGCAATGTACTCTGCCGTCTCTACAGCCGGAAGGGTAGGGGGATAACTCTCGTCGATGCCGGGCAGCACCCGCACATCGAACTCCACGCCCAGCCCTGCCAGCAGCTCGCGGCGTCGCGGCGAATTGCTCGCCAGTATAATCTTATAGTCTGACATCACCATCCAAATGCTTTTTCGCTGCTCAGCCACTTGCCTTGTGCCCTCAGCGTCTGTTCTATGACATCGCGGCCACAGCCATAGCCTCCCTTGTAGGGACTTATATAGACACAGGCCTCCTTCACGTCGGGGCAGGCATCGGCAGGACACACCGGGCAGCCTACACGACGCAGAATCTCAAGGTCGGGCACGTCGTCGCCCATATACATCACCTCGGCATCGGTCAGCTGATACTTCGCGAGGAACTCCTCGTAGGTCTTTATTTTGACGGCACAGCCCATGTAGATGTCCTCGACCCCTAACCGCTCATAGCGCAGCCGGACAGACTCTGTCTTGCCGCCTGTCAGTATGACGATGCGCAGCCCCATCTTGACGGCCAACTGTATGGCATAGCCGTCCTTGATGTTCACCGTCCGCAAGGGTTCACCTTCCGCTGATAACGTAATAGTCTCAGCCGACAGCACGCCGTCAATGTCAAAGATGATGGCGCGGATGTTCTGCAACTCGTAATTGATCATCTCTCACCACTTGTCAGCATGCACGTTCTCCCACTTCAGCTTGTCCTCGTTCTGCGGCTTCCGCTCGTCGGCCTTGTGGCCGATAGCCAGGATGCAGAGCACATTGAGGTTTTCGGGAATGTCGAGAATACCGCGGATGACGGTGTCGGCCGAAGTGCCGTCCGACAGTCCTCGTCCACGCATCTGAATCCAGCAGGAACCCAGTCCCAGGTCTTCGGCCTGATACTGCATGGAGATGGCGGCGATGGAGCCGTCTTCTACCCAGCAGTCGTTCTGCACGGGGTCGCCCAAAACTACGATGGCCAACGGGGCACCTTTCAGGAACTGCGAACCCAGGTCCTTGGCATCAGCCAGTTTTTCGATATCCTGCTTGTCGTCAACCACAACAAACTGCCAGGCACGCTGTCCTTTCGAGGTGGGCGACATCAGGGCGGCACGGAGGATGAGGCGGACGTCATCGGCATCAATCTCCTGCTCAGTGAACTTACGGTGTGAACGGCGCATTTGCGCTAAATCTTTAAACTCTGTCATAGCATTTCTCTGTTAATTGCGGCAAAGGTACAAAAAAATAATCAATTTTCAATTGTCAATTATCAATTATTTTGTATCTTTGCCCCATGAATGAGCCAAAAGTCCGTATCGTCACTGCTCCCAAAGAGCTGCCTTCGCTGGACAATAAGAACTTCTTCCAAAGCCGGCAGCTGTTTGAGATAGCCAAGCAGACCCCACGCCAGCGTCCTTACATGGTAGTGGTAGAGTCGGCCGACGGTCAGGTGATGGCTCACATGCTGGGTATCGTCAGGTATCGCACGTCGTGGTTCCCACCTTATATATATATGCATTGCCGGGTGCTGGGCGAGGGTGTCTACACCTATCCCCATGAGGGCTATACCGACAATCAGCTTTTCGGCATGATGCTCGACGCCTTGCGCAGCAAACTGAGCAACCGGGTACTCTACATCGAAATCAGTAACCTCAGCCATAAGATGTTCGGCTACCGCGAGCTGAAACAGCGGCAGTTCTTTCCTGTCCACTGGATGAGCATCCACAACTCGCTGCATAGTCATACGCCGGAGGAGCGTATCACCTCCCGCCTGCAGAAACGTATCGACAACGCCTACGCCAAGGGAGTGGTCACCGACGAGGTGAAGGACGAGGCTGACTTCCGCTCGTTCATGAAGTTGCTGAAGCACCACCACTGGCTGAAGCCCCGCCGATACATTCCCGACGAGAAGTTCTTCCTCCATATACAGCAGAAACAGCACGGTCGGCTGTATCTCACCCGCTATCATGAGCACGTCATCGGCTGCTCCGCCGTAGCCTACAGTAACCAGAACGCCTACCTTTGGTACACCGCTTTCCGCCGCAAGTCGTTCGTCATGCTGCATCCTGACGAACTGACGCTGTGGCACGCCATCAAGGACGCTCACAGCCGGGGCTACCAGCATATCTTTTTCCTCGATGTCGGACTGCCTTTCTCGCGCAATCCCTTCCGTGAATTCATCCTCCGTTTCGGCGGAAAACCTGTCAGCACCTACCGCTGGTTCCGTTGCTCCATTCGCTGGATAAATGCCGTTCTATCGTGGATTTATCGCGATTAAGCGGTCTGCTTTTCAAAAAAAAACGTAAAAACCCGCCCGAAACACCCTGTTTCTGATAATTTTTTCGTACCTTTGCAAAGGATAAACATTCAAAAGATGGCAAAGAGAAAGATATTATTCATCAACCAGGAGATTACTCCATACGTACCTGAAACGGAATTGTCACTCATGGGTAAGGCTCTGCCGCAGGCCATGCAGGAAAAGGGACATGAAATCCGCACCTTTATGCCCAAATGGGGAAACATCAACGAGCGTCGTGGCCAGTTGCATGAGGTCATCCGTCTGTCAGGCATGAATCTTATCATCAACGATACCGACCATCCACTGATTATCAAGGTTGCCTCTATACAGCAGGCCAGAGTACAGGTGTACTTCATTGATAACGACGACTATTTCTCGAAACGCCAGATGGAAAAGGACGAAATGGGCAACGACTATCCCGACAACGGCGAGCGTGCCATTTTCTTCGCCCGTGGCGTCCTCGAGACGGTCAAGAAGCTGCGGTGGGTGCCCGACATCATTCACTGTCAGGGGTGGATGAGTGCCGTCGTGCCTCTTTACATCAAGACTGCCTATAGCGAGGAGCCTTCGTTTGCCAACACGAAGGTCGTCACGTCGCTCTTTGCTCAGAGCCTGAAGAACGACCTTGGCCAGAACTTCAAGAAGTGTGTGGAGTTCCGCGATGCCAAGGCCGAGCTGCTGACTCCCTATAACGACAACTTCGATTTCGAGGAAATGGGGAAGCTGGCCATCGACTACTCCGACGGTATTGTCCTGGCAGCAGCCGACGTGAACAAAGAGTTGGTGAACCATGTGACTGCGAAGAACATTCCCCTTCTTGACTACAAGGAAGACTTCGCTGACGCATACGAAGAATTCTACGACAAAATCTGTTAAGAACAAAAATGAAATTGTACATAGTACACGGTACATCGTACATAAACCATAAAGTGATGAATGCTAAATTAAGAAGTTGTGCATTGTACATGGTACATTGTACATTGTTGATAATTACATTGGCGCTCTCTGCATGCAGTAATGAGACACTTGACATTGGAAGCACACTGACCGACCAGACCGACAGACTTTCGGTCAGCTCAGCCGACTACAACGTATCGACAAAAACCGTTCTGGCAGACTCTATCCTGCTCCGTAGCAGCTATTGCTGTTTGGGTAGGGTGAAAGACCCCGAGACGAGAGCCTACATTACGAGTGAGTTCATGACGCAGTTCAACATCATGGAGACATTTGCGCTGCCCGACAAGAGCCAGATTGTCAGACAGTACAACGGTATGGCAGCAGCCGACTCCTGTTGTATCGAGCTCTATATGTCGTCGCCGACGGGTAACTGCGATTCGTTGGCAGCCATGAAAATCAGAATCTCGGAATTGGGACGTCCTATGGAGGAGAACCGCAAGTACTATTCCAACTTCGACCCGCAAGCCGAGGGCTATATCCGTGAAGGCGGACTCTCCAGGGACAAGATGTTCACCTACGACGACCTGACACTCCCCGACAGTGCCCTCATTGGTTACTACAACAGTGTCGACATCAACATGAACGTTCCCTATACAGACCGTAACGGCGTGACCTACAACAACTACGGTACCTACCTCATGCAGCAGTACTACCAGCATCCCGAGTACTTCAAGAATTCTTACTCCTTCATCCATAATGTCTGTCCGGGCTTCTATTTCTCCGTACTCGACGGCGAGGGATTCTATACCAACATACCCGAAATGTGTATCCGCGTGTACTACCGTTACCAGCAAAAGGACTCCATCATTGAGGCCGGTATCACCCTGGCAGGAACCGAGGAAGTGCTGCAGACCACGAAAATCAGCAATGAGAAGGAATTTCTGGAGAAGCTGACCAACGATAACACCTGCACCTACATCAAGGCTCCGGCAGGCCTCTATACGGAGGTGACACTGCCTATCGACGACATCTACAGCGGCCACGATAACGACTCTATCATGACTGCGAAAATCAATTTCCAGCGCATCAACAACGACTACGAGGATGAGGCCTTCAAAGTACCCAACTACATGCTGATGGTACCTAAGGATAGCCTCTCGACCTTCTTCGAGAAAAAGAAGACCCCCGACTATCGCACTACGTTCTATGCTACCTACCAGAAGGGAACCAATATATACTCCTTCTCCAACATTTCGAGCCTTGTCACAAATATGGCCAACTCGAAGCGCAACGGACTGAAGGCCGACAACCAGTGGGTAGCCAAGCATCCAGACTGGAACAAGGTGCTGCTGGTGCCCGTCCAGATTATCACCTCGTCGACTTCCACTACCACCTCAGGTGCCTCCAGTTTCGAGCACTGTGCAGGTCTCGTCAGCACCAAGCTTGTTGGTGGTGCTGCCAATCCGCTGGATCCCATCAAGCTCAGCATTGTCTACGGCAAGTTCAATGACTAAACCATAGCAATGGCCGACGGTTATTTGGAGAAGCACCAGCAGGACTACGAAGCCCGCAAGGCCGAGTGGTTGCGTAAGAAAGCACATCTGCCCAAGCAGCGGCGCACGCCTTCAAAGCCTGATGATGATTGAGCAACGACATAATCTTATCATAATGATGAAAACCCGTAGAATGATGCTGGCCGTCCTGCTGATGGCCGTTACCTGCATTCAGGTTGCAGCACAGGGATTCCGCAGGGAGAGTTTCCCCGAAGGTTCCTATTCACCCGTGACAAACGTAAACCGTGGTTCTTATCCGCGTGTGCTGAACGACAACAGCGTGATGTTCCGTGTCCAAGCACCACAGGCCAACAGCGTTCAGATAGACCTTGGCGGTACGAAGTATGACATGACGAAGTCCGATGGAGGTGCCTGGACGGTGACTACCAAACCGCAGGTACCCGGTTTTCACTATTATTCGCTGATAGTCGACGGCGTATCAACTGCCGACCCTGCCAGCCAGACATTCTACGGCTGCAGCCGCTGGTCGAGTGCCATCGAGATTGTTGAGGCTGGGATGGATGACTTCGAGGTGCAGGATGTGCCGCACGGCGAGGTGCGTACCGTTCATTATTACTCCAAGGTCGATGAGTCGTGGCGTCCGCTGATGGTCTATACCCCGGCGGGTTACAATGAGAGCAAGCAGGACTATCCAGTTGTCTATATCCAGCATGGTGGCGGTGAGGACCATCGCGGATGGATGGAGCAGGGTAGGACAGCCCAGATTATGGACAACCTGATTGCCGCTGGCAAGGCCGTTCCGATGATTGTCGTCAGTTCCAACAGTAACGTGCGTTCACGTAATGGTGGTATGGGTGGCGGTTACAGCTGGCAGGGTATGCAGACGTTCCGCAGTGAACTGATAGAAAATGTGATACCTTTCGTGGAGAAGAACTACCGTGTCAAGAAGGATCGCAAGAATCGTGCCATGTGTGGCCTCTCGATGGGAGGCGGACAGTCGTTCTACATCGGTCTGCGCGACCCCGAGGTGTTTGCCAACGTAGGTGTATTCTCCACCGGCATGTTTGGCGGTATTCAGGGCGCATCAAGCTTTGACCTGGAAAAGGAAGTACCCGGCATGCTGACCAACACCAAGACGTTCAACAGTCAGCTTGACGTCTTTTTCCTGAGCTGTGGTGAGCAGGACCCACGTATTGAATATACCCGCAGCATTGTGAAGAAGATGCGTGACGGTGGTGTCGAGGTACGTTTCAATTCCTATCCCGGTGACCACGAATGGCAGGTTTGGCGCAAGTCTCTCCACGAGTTTGCGCAGTATCTGTTCAAATAAGCACTAACGATCAGTGGAAATCTGAGGTCTTGATGGCTTCACGTAAGTTCTTTGAGAGCGCATGGCGATTGAGGAACAGGTAGGTGGTGTTCAATGCAATGAAGTCGCGTGACATATACCAGATGCCTTTGTATGCTCCGTTTTTGCCCCATGAGTTCTTCACCATGTAGTAGGGCTTGCCCTGTTCATCAACGGCCTTGCCGTAGATCAGCATCACGTGGTCGTAGGTGAACCGCCAGTCGTTCCACTGTTCCTGGCGCATCTCTTGTGTGGGTGTCACACCATCGGGCAGCAAGGCCAGTCCTGTGCGGGTGAAGTTTCCTGTCACGTCACCGCCCCAGGCCACCGTATAACCGGCATCTATCGCCTCGTCGAGCACATCCATCAACTGTTCGATGGGGATGTTGTAACTGGGCTTCAGTCGCCATTTATAGGGAGCCTCGATGATAAACCACTTTCCAAACGGATGGTGAGTATAGCTCGTCAAACTCACATAGTCGTCGAGGTCAAGGCCAAGGCTTTCGGCAAACGACTTCGGCGTATATGTCTTGCCCTCATACACGAACGATTCAGGACAACGGCCTACATATTTCTCTATAACCATCTGAACACTGTCTTGCCAATGGGGTAGGGGCTCTTTGGCATCCTTCCTGACAACGCTGCTCACGCTGCGCTCCAGTTCAGGGAAAAATACCTTGAAGTTGGCCAGCGAGTCGCCCGTCAGTGAACCAGGTGCCGGCATGGCGTCCTCCGGGCAGATGCCGTGCTGACGAATCACCTCCAACACATCGTCGCAGGAACCACCCTCCGATATCTGGCTATAGCCGTGCATACGCACATAGTGTGTGGCACAGTCCATATAGTCCTTACTGACTACGAACATTTCGCAGAGGTCGTAGGTCTTGCCCGTCTTCCGCAATATTTCACTCTCGAAATAGCCCAACGTGGCAAAGTCCCAGCACGTCCCACTGCGATATTGGTTCTTCACACTCGTTATCGGCAGCTCCTTCACCGTCGTAAAGACCTTTTCCACTTCCTTGTTGCTTGCCTGCTTCTGCAGGTTCTCTTGTGCTGATGTCAGGATAGCCACCAGCATCATTGCTATTATCGTTATTATTCTCATCATCATTTCAGTGAACTTACTAATTATTCAACTGTTATTGCATTTCTCTTACCAGCCTGGTGGCAGCACGATATTCTCCACGTCATGAGCCTTCTCGAACAGCGGAGCAATTTCATCATCAGTGAATCCGGCAATGCCGCAGCCGATGCGAGTGACAAGGAAGGTGAGGGTAGGGTTCTCCTTGGCGAACTCGATAAACTCATCCACATACGGACGGATGGTCTCAACGCCGCCCTGCATCGTCGGGATTCCATAGCTCTGCCCTTGCAGACCCACGCCCTGACCCATGATGGCTCCAAACTTGCGGTAGGCGATATATGCCGCACCACCGCCGTGCATTCCCTCCAGATTGCTGCCAAACACGAAAATCTCGTTCGGCTGCAG
>JAEEGH010015217.1_pt1 | contig 16758 bp, 14 predicted proteins | sample 9134181 | NCBI WGS metagenome assembly JAEEGH01 (sample SAMN16246544, study PRJNA631951) | gut metagenome | biome: gut microbiome; feature: rumen; material: DP-attached | host: Bos | place: Iran: Karaj | collected 2018-10
CGCCCGGCAGGATCATCCAGACCATAAAACGCTGCGGCGCTTCCAACCCCGTCATCGTGCTCGACGAGATCGACAAGGTGACCGAAGACTTCCACGGAGATCCGGCTTCGGCACTTCTGGAGGCCCTTGACCCGGAGCAGAACACCGCTTTCCACGACAACTATCTTGACATAGACTACGACTTGTCAAAGGTGCTGTTCATCACCACTGCGAACAACATTTCGACCATCCACCCGGCACTCAAAGACCGTATGGAAATGATCAACGTTTCCGGTTATCTCGCTGAGGAGAAAGTCGAGATTGCACGCAGGCACCTGCTGCCGAAGCAGCTACGTGACCACGGTCTGACCAGCAAGGATCTGAGGCTGACAAAGCAGGACATCTCCCTCATCATCAGTGACTACACCAGTGAGAGCGGTGTCCGCGGACTTGACAAGCAGATAGCCAAAATCGCACGCATCACTGCCAAGAAGATTGCTCTCGGCGAAGAGCATAACGTAACACTCACAAAAGAGGACGTCAGCAAATACCTCGGTCTTCCGACAAACCACCACGATTCGCTCAAAGGCAACCAGATGCCCGGAATCGTCACCGGCCTCGCCTGGACCCAGGTGGGAGGTGAGATTCTCTTCATCGAGTGCAGCATCAACGACCGCGGCAAAGGTATGCTGACCACCACCGGCAACCTCGGCGAAGTGATGAAGGAATCCGCAACCATTGCGTTCCAGTACCTGAAAGCACACGCATCGCTGCTCGGTGTCGACCCTGCGGTATTCTATGAAAAAGACTTCCACATCCACGTTCCTGAAGGCGCCATTCCCAAGGATGGCCCTTCTGCAGGCATTACGATGGCAACGGCAATCGCGTCTATGCTGATGAACAAGAGCGTGCGCAAAGGCGTGGCGATGACAGGAGAAATCACCCTCAGGGGCAAGGTACTGCCGGTAGGCGGCATAAAGGAGAAAATCCTTGCTGCCAAGAGGGCCGGAGTCAAGACCATAGTGCTTTCAAAAGAAAACGAGAGGGACATCAAGGACATAAACGAGATTTATATCAAGGGACTGGACTTCTTCTATGTTGAACGAATCGAAGAAGTTCTTAAATTTGTTTTCGACAAATAGTCTCCAGATGGAAGTCCGTATCGAGCAGAGCTGGAAAGAAGTACTCCAGGACGAATTCGACAAGTCTTATTTCAAAGACCTGGCCGACACCCTGCACGCAGAGAAAGCTGCCGGAAGGAAGATATATCCTCCCGGCAGTAAGATTTTCAATGCCTTCAACCTCACTCCTTTCGACAAAGTGAAAGTGGTCATCCTCGGACAGGATCCCTACCACAATCCCGGACAGGCCGAAGGGCTGAGTTTTTCCGTTCCCGAAGGAATCCAGCCTCCCCCCTCCCTTCTTAATATATATAAGGAAATAGAAGATGACCTAGGAGTGACTCTCGACAAGAGAAACGGTTCACTCAAAGGCTGGGCTGAGCAGGGAGTATTCCTGCTGAATGCCATTCTGACAGTGAGGGCCGGTCAGGCAGCCTCCCACAGCGGCATAGGCTGGCAGACATTCACCGACGCCGTGATCAAGGCCCTGAGCGACCGCCGTGAAGGCATCGTATTCCTTCTCTGGGGCAATTTTGCAAGAAGCAAGAAGGAGCTCATCGACACCAGCCGCCATTATGTGCTGGAGGCCGCGCACCCTTCTCCCCTTGCCAGAGGGGCTTTCTTCGGATGCAGACATTTTTCAAAAACCAACCAAATACTAACTGACAACGGCCAAGAGCCTATAGATTGGACAAGACGATGAAGACAGCGTTATTCCCTGGTTCATTCGACCCTTTTACACTGGGACACCTCGACGTGCTCCAGTCAGCACTCAGATTATTCGACAAAGTCATAGTTGCAGTAGGTTACAACTATACTAAAAAGGGGTTCTTCCCCCTCGACAAAAGGGTGGAAATCATCAAAGATGCCATCAAGGGCCTCGACAACGTGGAGGTCTGCACCTTCGAAGGCCTTACGATAGATTTCTGCAGGAAGGTCGGTGCTAACTGCATAATCAGGGGAATCCGCACCACCACGGACTTCGAGCTCGAAAGCGTAGTCGCACAGGCCAACAAGAAAATGGCTCCCGAAATCTCCAGCATTTTCATTCCTTCCAGCCACGAATACTCTTTCATATCTTCAACTGTCGTAAGGGACGTGCTGATTAACGGAGGCGATGCCAGATGCTTCCTTCCCAAGAACGTGGACATCACCAAATATCTCGACTACCTCGACAAATGAAACGTCTCTGCACTCTGATGATTATGCTTGGGATTGCACTGACCAGCGTCGCGCAATCTCCTCAGAGTGTTGCAGACTCCACCCGGAAAGCCTTTTTCAGCGAAATAGAGAAAGACCTCCCCGCATTGAGCATGCTGCCTGTCGACTCCATCATCAACATCACCGACAGGATCATTTCGATGATGGACAGCAAGGAGGACTCAACCGATATGGCCGGGCTCTTCTTCGACTACTTTATGGACTGTCCCGTGATGGGTACGGAAGCGGTTGCCGTCCATATCGCAGACAACTATTTCCTGAACGGCAGACTCAAGTGGCCTGACGAGAGCAGCTATCCCGAACTTTACGCATTTGCGGAGTTCAACCGGGCATCCCTCATAGGACGCAGCGCACCGTCACTCGTGCTGAATGCAATCGACAGTTCGATCGTCGATGTGCGCGCAGTGCGCAGCCCCCATAAAGTGATGTATTTCTACGAGGACGGCTGTGCCACCTGCATACGCCAGACTCCGCTGCTTGTTTCCCTGCTGAACGCCTATGACGGCGAAGGGCAGATAGCCTTTTTCGCTATATATACCCAGAGCGAACGTTCGCAATGGGAAAGTTATGTCTCACAGAATTTCGACAAGATCGACAATCCCAAAGTCACGGTCTACAACCTGTGGGATCCGGAACTTGAGAGTGACTTCCAGATGAAATACGGAGTGCTCACCACTCCCGCACTGTTCCTGCTGGACAGCGAGAACAACATCGTGGGGCGCAAGCTCGACAGCGACGCCCTCGGCCAGCTCATTGACGTCAAGGACGATTTCAGAACCTCGCTTATCAGATTGCTGGACACCGTCACGGACGAACTGGGGGCCAACGAAGAGAGCGCGATGCAACTTACAGCCGCCCTGTTCCAGCGATCGAACGGTGATGTGGAGACTTTCAAGACCACCTTGTATGAGATATTCAAATATTTCCGCAACATTCCCCTCAGGGATGCCCAGCTGGCAGCGGCAAGGGTTGCCGAGAGTTTCATACTCGGTGTTGACGGAGGCTGGGCCGAAGAGACTCTCGAGGAAGTACGATGGAACCTGGAGAAGATGAAGCTGAACGACATCGGAGAAACCGCCACTGACGAGATGCTCCTCAACAGACGCGGAGCCAGGAAAAGGATGCTCGCAGGACACAGGCCATACACCGTGCTGTTCTTCAACATCGCCCACTGCAATGACTGCAGGCAATATTCCGAAGACCTGCGCGAAGCTGCCCCGCTCCTTAAAGCCAGGAAGGCTAAAGTAGTATCTGTCTATCTCAGTGCCGACAAAGACTATTGGCTCGGAAGCATCAGGGAGAACAAATGCTGGAGACACCTTACAGACCAGGGGCCAGCCAGCCAGCTGAGAGAGGATTATGACCTTGCCGTCGTCCCCAGGATCTATCTGCTCGACAAGGACAAGAAAGTGATAGCAAAAGACATTACCGTAAAGACTCTGTGTGACATTCTCGAGAACAATGAACAGTAAAGCGTTAGAATCTTTCATTCAGGAATCGGACAGCCGCATCAGGCAATATATAGCTGACACCCTTGGAAACGATTTCAAGGTGAAGCAGATCAAGAAGCAGCCCCTCTGCCATCATTCCGTCAAGTACAACGTCGATTTCAACCAGACCGGCGTAGAAAGTTTCGGAAGCGTCGCCATTATATGGAAGGAGCCCCTGAAAGGGCTGTACAGGATGGCTGGTGCCAGCCTGCGGGTGACCGGCAAGGACACCCTGGCCATCAAGGTGCAGGGAAGGCTGAAGGACGACTTGCTCAACTCCACGTTCCGCCTGCCGGCTGTGATCTGCCTCGGAGGCGATCCATTATACAGCGAGCTGGACAACATTGCCGTTCCCGACCAGATAGATGCATTCTGGGCCTGCGGCTTCATCCGCGAAAGCTGCATCCAGGTAATAGACTGCTTCACGCAGGACCTAATCATACCGGTGGACTGCGACGCCACTGCCGAGGGTTACTTCCAGAAAAACGAGCTGAAGGACGAAGACGGGGCTGAAATGACCTTCCACGCAAGCTGCTTCACCCAGCCGCTCTAAAACCCGCCATTTTTACTATATTTGCCGCTTGTAATAAAAAAAGTATACGATGCTAACACTCAAACTTCTTCGCGAACAGCCCGACTTCGTAGTCGAAAGGCTTGCCGTCAAGCATTTTGACGCACGCGAGATTGTAGACAAGATATTGGAAGCCGACCGCAGCAGACGTGCCCTCCAGACCGAACTTGACGCCTGCCTGGCTTCACAGAAGACCCTTGCAGCCCAGATAGGTTCATTTATGAAGTCCGGTGACAAGGAGTCCGCCGAAAAAGTAAAGGCAGAAGTAGCCCAGCTCAAGGAACGCTCAAAAGCACTCGAGGCTGATATGGACAGCTGCAGCAAACAGCAGAACGACCTGCTCGTGCTCCTGCCCAACCTTCCCTGCGCCGAAGTGCCCGAAGGAAGGACAGCCGAAGACAACGTGGTAGTGAAACAGGTCGGCGACATTCCTGACCTCGGCCCTGACGCACTTCCCCACTGGGAGCTTGCAAGAAAATACGACATCATCGATTTCGACCTGGGAGTCAAGCTGACCGGAGCCGGATTCCCCGTATACAAAGGCAAGGGAGCAAGGCTGCAGAGAGCCCTCATCTCCTATTTCCTCGACTTCAACACCGCCGCCGGATACCTTGAGATCGAGCCGCCGGTGATGGTCAACGAAGCTTCTGGTTTCGGTACCGGCCAGCTTCCCGACAAGGAGGGCCAGATGTACCACGCCACCGTCGACAATTTCTATCTCGTGCCTACGGCCGAGGTTCCCGTTACCAACATCTATCGCGACGTCATCCTTCAGGAGAAAGACTTCCCCGTAAAGATGACTGCCTACACTCCCTGCTTCAGGCGTGAGGCCGGTTCATATGGAAAAGACGTACGCGGCCTGAACAGGCTCCATCAGTTCGACAAGGTCGAGATCGTACAGCTCAGCCTTCCCGAGAAATCTTACGAAGCCCTGGACGGGATGGTGGCACACGTGGAGAAACTCGTCCGCAGCCTTGAACTGCCGTTCCGCATCCTCAGGCTCTGCGGAGGCGATATGAGCTTCACATCCGCCATCACCTACGACTTCGAAGTATATTCAGAGGCCCAGAAACGCTGGCTGGAGGTCAGCTCTGTTTCGAACTTCGAATCATACCAGGCCAACAGGCTCAAACTGAGATATAAGGACGCCAACGGCAAGATGACTCTTGCCCACACTCTCAACGGCAGTTCGCTCGCTCTTCCCCGCATCGTTGCCGCCCTTCTGGAAAACAACCAGACAGAGAATGGCATCGTAATCCCCGAGACACTCAGACCTTACACAGGCTTCTCCATCATTGACTGATGAATGCCTCTCAAAGAATAATAATGGGTATTGACCCCGGAACCAACCTCTTGGGCTTCGGGGTCATTCTCGTTGATGCCAACAGCGTCCATCTCGTCGATATGGGAGTGGTTGACCTGCGCAAGGTCAAAGACCACTTCACCAAACTGGAGCATATTCTCCGAGAGACAGGTGAGCTGATGGACAAATACGCTCCCGATGACATCGCCATCGAGGCTCCGTTCTACGGCAAGAACCCCCAGGTGATGCTCAAGCTCGGAAGGGCTCAGGGGGCTGCGATATCAGCCGCCCTGGCACGTCAGATTCCCGTGTACGAATATGCCCCGAGGAAAATCAAGATGGCCATAACCGGCAAGGGAGCGGCATCCAAGGAACAGGTCAAGGCAATGGTCGAGCACACCATGGATGTCAAACTCGACATCAAGCATCTCGACGCTTCAGACGCTGTGGCCATCGCAATGTGTCATTTCTACCAGCTCACCAATCCCCTCAAGGATGACGGTGCTCCCACCAACTGGAAGCAATTCGTAGAAATGCACTCCGAAAGAGTAAAAAAATCTTAGTCTGCATTTTACTTTTGGCCTTGTAGATAGTCTAAATAGGCAAAAGAAAATTACAGCAATCACAAATTATGTCTAAGAAATTCAGATTTCTAATTGCAACCCTCTGTGTATTATTCTTCTCCACAGGTCTTGCAAATGCCCAAAGGCACAACATCAAAGCCGTGTTGGTAGATGAAGAAAACGGCAATCCAGTAGAATTCGCAACCGTAAGTCTCTATGATGAAGAAAAAGAAGAGACAGTCACCTATGCTCTTACCGACAGCAAGGGTATGGTTGAGATGAAAAAAGTTAAAGCCGGTAAATATACTTTCAAAGGCGAACTTCTCGGTTATGACCCCTACACCACCGAGATTGAGATAACCGACAAGGACATTGACCTGGGCACCCTCAAGATGAAAGTTGCAGTCAACTTCCTTGAAGGAGCGACAGTCACCGATGTCGGAAACCCTATTATAATAAAGAAAGATACTATCGAGTATAACGCGTCTGCCTTCAAGACGACCGACAGCGATATGCTGTATGAGCTGCTCAAGAAGCTTCCCGGCGTGGAGGTCAGCAGCGACGGTACCATCACTGCCAATGGAAAGACCATCGACAAGATCACCGTCGACGGCAAGACCTTCTTCATGGATGACCCTCAGCTCGCAGTCAAGAACATTCCAGCAAAGATCATCGAGAAGGTGAAAGTGCTTGAGAAGGCATCTGAGGAATCAGAATTCACAGGCATCAATGACGGCCGCGAGGAATATGTAATCGACGTCGGAGTCAAGCAGGGTATGATGAATGGTTGGATCGGCAACCTCTCTGCAGGCATCGGTAGCGACCTTCGCCTCGGCGATGAAATTCCTGACGGCCAGACATTCAGCGATGCTAACGACATACGTTTCAACGGCAATGCAATGATTGCACGCTTCGGTTCAAACGACCAGATAGCTCTTATCGGTAACGGCAACAACGCCAACAACATGGGCTTCGGCGGCGGCGGAATGATGGGCGGCGGAATGGGCCGTGGCGGCGGACGAGGCGGAATGGGCGGCGGCATCAGGACCACTTATATGGGTGGTGTCAATGCCAGCCACACCTGGGGCGATGACAACGAGCTGGCCGGTAACTACCGTTTCAGCGGAAACAACAACCTGATCGAAACCCAGTCGCACAAAATCACTTTCCTGAAGAACGGCACATCAATCATCAGCGACGAGGCCGAGACCAACAGGAACAACCAGAACTCCCACGGCGGCAGCGTCCGTCTCGAATGGGACATCACAGAAAACACTTCTATCGTGTTCGAGCCGCAGATCAACTACAGCTACGGTGACTTCCTCCAGGAGTCAGACTTCATAACTGACAATGGAAACAAGGACGGTTCAGTCTCTACAGCCAAGGTCAACGACGGTTTCACCAAGAACTTCGGAGACAACAACTCACTCTCAACCAGCGGCAGCTTCCTCTTCCGCCAGAGGCTAGGCAAGGCAGGACGTTCTCTCACCCTGAATGTCAACTACAGCCTGTCAAAGAACAACACCGACGGTTTCAACCAGTCAATCACCAATATCTACAAGAACAACGTTCTCGACAGCATCTCTGCAGTTGACCAGTTCTACAACCAGCTGAGCAATTCTCAGAGCATAGGCAGCAGGCTCACCTTCACCGAGTATCTCGGAGGCGACTTCTTCCTGCAGGCCAACTACAACATCAATTACCGTAACAGCGTATCCACCAAGGACACTTGGAACAAGGATGCAGCCGGCAACTACACTGTCAAGGACATCATGTATTCAAATGAGGTTGTCAACAACAGTCTGGAGCAGACCATCGGCGCAAACCTCATGAGACAGACCGACAAGCTGACTCTCTCAGTAGGTGCTTCAGTCATCCCGAGCAAGAGTGAAAGCAAGACTACCTATAACGGCAAGACCACCACGATCCCCCAGAACGTGCTCAACTGGTCGCCTAACGCCCGCATCCAGTACGAAATCAGCGACTACAGCGACCTTAGGATCAACTATTCAGGCCGTACCTCACAGCCCAGCGTAAACCAGTTGAACCCTGTTGAAGACAACACGAACCCTCTGAGCATCAATCGCGGTAACCCCGGCCTGACTCCCTCATTCACCCACAACGGAAGCGCAGAACTCTTCAAGAGCAATCCCGCCAAGTTCTCTTCATTCAATGCACGCATCGGCGGTAACTACACAAAGGACGGTATCGTGAACGGAAGCTGGACTGTGCCCCAGACCGGTGTGACCTACTCAGTTCCTATGAACGCAGGTCGCGGAAGCTACTCAGTCAACGGTAACTTCACTTTCAACTCTCCGATCATGAGAAGCAACTTCTCAGTATCTACATTCACCAATGCAATGTTCTCAAGCTCTGTTTCATATGTGGGCATACCCGACAAACTGGATCCTAACTCAGAAGCGTCATACCTCAACAAGGACAACTACGACGAGAACATCTACAACACTCTCAACATCAGCGAGACACTCCGCTTCACCTACCGCAACGACTACATCGAGGCAATCATCGGTGGAAGCACAAACTATCGCAAGTCATTCTACTCAATCACTACTGCCAACGTGAAGCCGACATGGGACAATGCAGTTACAGCAAGCTTCAATGCAACGATGTTCAACGGTCTGACCAACTTCGTAACCGATGCAAGCTACAACTTCTACAATGGTTATGCTGAAGGATACAATGAGCCGAAACTCATCTGGAACGCATCAATCCTCCAGACAATCCTCGGCGGAAGGGCAACAGTTTCCCTCTCAGTCAACGATATCCTCAATCAGCAGAAGAGCATCAGCAAGCAGATCACTGACAACTACGACCTCACAAGCAGGACCAACACTCTCGGTCGTTACTTCCTCGTAAGCTTCACCTACCGCTTCGGCACCTTCGGTGGCCAGCGTGGTGGCGGCTTCGGCGGCGGCTGGGGCGGCGGACGTGGCGGTCGCGGCGGAATGGGCGGCTTCGGCGGCGGCGGATTCCGCGGTGGATTCTAACAGACACATACAATACCCAATAAAAAAGACCGGTTCACACGAGCCGGTCTTTTTGTATATCAAAGTATGAAGAATCCTAGTAAAGCTTCCCCACTATCCAAAGCATCAGTCTTGTCGGAAGCAAACGCACCAGCAGGCCGATGGCCTTGTAGTCAATGCGAGGCGTTGATGTGGGGGCCATACAGCGTCGCTGCAGTTGCCTGAGGACAGCCTTGGCAATCGTGTCGGGATTCATGCCGTTCTGCTCATCGTGTTCCATACGGCCTACAGACTCCCTGGTCTTTTTATAATAGACTGAAGTCTCATCGGCAGATGCCTTGACGAATTTGCGGGCTGCTGTAAAACCTGTCTTGGTATCGCCGGGAAGAATGCTGCAGCACTGGATGCCGAAAGGCTTCAGTTCAAGCCTGAGAGCCTTAGTGTAGATAAGTACCGAAGATTTGACGGCACTGTAGAATGCCTGGAAAGGAATGGGGACGACGGCAGCTACCGAAGAGATGGTGACAATACGGCCGAAGCCTTGACGGCGCATAGGTTCAAGGACAGCCCGGATGGTGCGGTGTGCACCCCAGAAGCAGGTCTCGAACTGATACTTCCCCTCATCCACCGTCGTTTGCTCGATTGCTCCTGCTATGCCGTTGCCGGCATTGCAGACAACTGCATCGATGTGGCCTTCTTCTGCAATTATACGGTCCACGGCAGCCTTGACGCTGACTTCATCGTTGACATCCATCACAAGCGGAGTCACGTTGTCAAGGGTTCCGTCTTCAAGCGTGCCGCGACGCGAACCTGCCCACACGTGCATCCCAGCCTCACTGAGCAGCCGGACAATAGAGGCACCTATGCCGGAGCTGCCTCCGGTCACCAGTACTACACTGACGTTGGGCGCAGCCATATCAGATCACTTCGTATTTCTTGAAAACTTTCTCGATTTTCTCCAGTGCGTAGTCCACGTGTTCCTTGGTGTGGGTGGCCATAAGGGAGAAACGGATGAGGGTATCCTGCGGAGGAACCGCGGGTGATACCACAGGATTCACGAAGAGGCCGACCGGCTCTTCTGCCAGCAGCTCCTGGGTGATCTTGAAGGTCTTCTCGTTGTCTCGTATGAACAACGGGATAATAGGTGTAGATGTATTGCCAATCTCGCAGCCCATCTGACGGAAGCCGTCGATAGCATAATGCGTCAGGTCCCAGAGATGCTGTATGCGTTCGGGTTCTGAAAGCATTATGTCAAGAGCCGCATTGGCTGCTCCAATGGCTGCCGGTGTGGCACTTGCGCTGAAGATATATGAACGTGCGTTGTGGCGTATGAAGTTGGCAACGTCGTGGTTGCAGGCGATGAAACCGCCGAGAGACGCAAATGACTTGCTGAAGGTAGCCATAATCAGCTCGATGTCGTCAGTCACTCCTTCTGCATAGCATATGCCCTGGCCGTTGGGGCCGAAGACGCCCATACCGTGAGCCTCGTCCACCATTATGGATGCCTTGTATTTCTTGGCAAGCTCGACCATCTGCTTGAGGGGAGCCACGTCACCTTCCATACTGAAGACACCGTCGACAACGATGAGTTTCAACTTGCTCGGGCGGCAACGACGGAGCATCTTCTCAAGGTGTTCCATATCGTTGTGCCTGAACTTCAGGATGTTTGACATACTCAGACGACGGCCTTCGATGATGGAAGCGTGGTCCCTCTCATCGATGAGAAGGTAGTCTTCCCTGCCGGTAAGGCAAGACACGACTCCCAGGTTTACCTGGAAGCCGGTGGAGAAGATTATCGCCTCCTCCTTGCCGACGAATTTGGCAAGACGCGCTTCAAGTTCTTCGTGTATGTCGAGCGAACCGTTAAGAAAACGGGATCCGGCACATCCGGTACCGTATTTTTTCACCGCTTCAATGGCAGCTTCCTTTACCTTGGGATGATTGGTCAGGCCAAGGTAGCTGTTTGAACCGTACATCAACACCTTGCGGCCATTGATGATAACCTCACAGTCCTGTTCGCTTGAAATGGGTCTGAAATAAGGGTATATCCCCTTCTCCTTAAGATCCTGGGGTAAGGTAAACTGGGCCAGCTTATCAGATAAGAGACTCATATATAATAGTTTAGGTTAGGCTTAGTATTTCTACTTGTTAGTTTATCAAGGCAAATTTAGTTTTTTTTCTCGATTTATTAACTTTGCGGGAACAAAACCTAGACCTATGACCTCATCTTCAAATGTTCAGATAGTCCCCGTCAGGACAAAGAAGCAACTGAGACAATTCATAAACTTCTCCCTGAAACTCTACAAAGGAAACCCGTATTATGTACCCGAGCTGGATTCTGACACAAAAGCCACACTTACCACCAATCCTGCCCTGAAGTTCTGCCAGTGCCAGCCTTTCCTGGCTCTCAAGGACGGCAAGGTCGCCGGCCGCGTGGTTGCACTGATCAATCCGCGCGCAAACGAGGCCTGGAACACAAAAGACGTCCGTTTCAACTGGATTGATTTCATCGAGGATTATGACGTGTGCAAGGCATTGCTGGATGCTGTAGCGGCGTGGGGAAAGGAACGTGGGATGAACCGCATCGAAGGCCCCATCGGCTTCATCGATTACGACCGTGAAGGTTGTCTTGTCGAAGGATTTGACAAGATGAGCACGATGTCCCTTGCCTACTCATATCCTTATTACTCTCAGTTCCTTGACCGGTACGGCCTTCAAAAAGATGTCGACTGGGTGGAATACCGCATCGCGATGCCACAGGACACAGAGCGTTTCTCCCGTATGGCCGACATCATAACAAGAAGATACGACCTCCATCTGAAGATATTCAAGAACAACAAGGACCTCAAGGAGAATGGAGCCAAGGACATATTCAAGCTGCTCAACAAGTGTTACTCCAAACTGTACGGCTTCTCACATCTCGATGACGACCAGGTTCAGAATCTCATAAACAATTACATTCCGTTTGTCGACGTCAATATGCTGCCCACCATCTACGACAAGGAAGGCAATCTGGTAGGATGCGCGATTATGATTCCGTCACTGGCAAAAGCAATGCAGAAGACCGGGGGACATCTGTTCCCGTTCGGATGGTGGCACCTGCTCAAGGCCCTCAAGTTCAAGTATGACGACACGATTGAATTCCTGCTGGTCGGAGTAAGCCCCGAATTCAGGGGCAAAGGCCTCAATGCCCTTATCGTCAGCAGCGTCTTCCCCTACGCCAGGAAGAAAGGCTTCAAATGGTGCGAGACCAATGCCAATCTGGAATCTAACGCCAGCGTCCAGGCATTATGGAAATCCTTTGACCACGAGCAGGTGAAGAGACGCCGCTCATACGTTAAGCCGATAGCCTGACCTATGGCACAGACCACCAACGTGATGCGCCTGCTGACGGCGGCCAGCCTCCCCTTCGGCACCCGCAGTTACGACCCGTCCATAACTGACGGAACGCTGGTGGCGGAAGCTCTCGGGGAAAATCCCGAACAAGTATTCAAGACTCTCGTTACTGAAGCCGACGGCGGTGCGGGCACCGGCGGCCACGGCAGTGTGCATTTCGTCTTCGTCGTACCCGTAAACTGCACCCTCGACCTCAAAAAGGCCGCGAAGGCCGCCGGGGTGAAAAGCATCCAGATGATAAAGCAGAAAGAGCTTCTCCCTCTTACCGGGTACATCCACGGAGGATGCTCTCCCATCGGAATGAAGAAGCCCTTCAAGACTTTCATAGAAGAGTCGGCGACTCTCTATGAAAGCATATTCGTCAGCGCCGGCCAGGTGGGGCATCAGATAGAAATAAACCCGCAAATCCTGAAAGAATATGTTGGCGCCGACTTCGCAGACCTGGTCTAGACTGCGAACTGTTTCACCAGCGCATCGATCTTGGCTGCTGAATCGTCACCCTTGACACCAAAATAGAACTTGATCTTGGGCTCTGTGCCTGAAGGCCTGACAGATACCTTGCTGCCATCTGCGCTGAAGAACTGAAGCACGTTGGATTTGGCCAGACCGGTCTTCTCTGTGTCAAGATAGTCGATAACCTTGACAACCGGTGAACCGGCAAGCTCCTTGACAGGATGCTCGCGGTAGTCCACCATCATCTGGCGGATCTGGTCGAGGCCCTCGATGCCCTTTCGTACAACAGAGACGAGTTTGTCGGTGTAGAGACCGTACTGTGCATATATCTCCTGGAGGAACCCGTAGAGGGTCTGGCCGCGGTCGGCAAGCCAGGCTGCACATTCGCAAACCAGGCCGCAGCTTACTGCAGAGTCCTTGTCACGTACGAATTCGCCGGCATTGTAGCCGTTGCTCTCCTCGCCGCCGCCTATGAACGTGCGTTTGCCTTCGTTGTTGCGTACTATCTCCGCGATATTCTTGAAGCCGGTAAGAACACGGTAGAGTTCGACACCATAATCCTCGCAGATGGCTGAGATGAGCTCGGTGGTGACGATGGTGGTCACCATATACTCCTTGCCTGTCAGCTTGCCGAGGCCTTTCCATCTCTCGAGGAGGTATTTGGTGAGGATTGCGACAATCTGGTTGCCGGTCAGGAGCTTGAGCTCGCCTTTCTCATCCCTGACTGCAAGACCTATGCGGTCTGCATCGGGGTCAGTACCTAGGACGATGTCCGCACCGACCACACCTGCCTTGTCCATAGCCATCTTCATAGCCGTAGGCTCCTCGGGGTTGGGAGAAACCACTGTCGGGAAATTGCCGTCACAGACGGCCTGCTCCTCGACGATAAAGAGCTTGTTGAAGCCCATTCTTTCAAGCACTACCGGAACTGTCTTGATACCGGTGCCGTGAAGCGGCGTATAGACTATCTTGAGGTCGTTGTGGCGAGCCACTGACTCAGGAGCCACCATCAGCGACAGGACTGACTTGAAGAACGCCTCATCGACTTCCTTGCCTATCATTATCGGCTTGGGAGCTCCTTCGGGTGCGAACTTCACCTTAGAAGGATCATCTATCTTGTTGACCTCGTCGATGATGTTTTTGTCGTGAGGTATGGTAACCTGGGCGCCGTCCTCCCAGAATACTTTGTAGCCGTTGTATTCCTTGGGGTTGTGAGAGGCAGTTATCATAACGCCTGCCTTGCAGCCGAGATGGCGGATGGTGAAGCTTAATTCCGGTGTAGGACGGATATCGTCAAAGAGATAGACTTTAAGACCGTTCTGCATCAGCACACCGGCAGTGATATCTGCAAAATAACGGGAATTGTTGCGGGAATCGTATGAGATAGCTACGCTCACACCTTCTCCGAAGTTCTTGACGACGTAGTTGGCAAGTCCCTGGGTGGCCATTCCCACAGTATATTTGTTCATGCGGTTGGTACCTGCGCCCATCACGCCGCGGAGGCCTCCGGTTCCGAATTCAAGATTGCGGTAAAAGCGGTCTTCAAGTTCCTTCTGATCGGTATTGAAAACCTGTTCGACCTCTTTGCGGGTAGCATCGTCAAAAGCGCTACTCATCCATTTTTTCGCATTTGCAATATATACAGCTTCCATTTCAATTAGTATTTGTTATCAAACAAATATAATATTTTTTTCTGACAAAGCCTTGTAAAAGTCATCCTTGACCTGGTCTGACACCGCAATCCTCTCCTTACCGAAAATAATCCTTCCCCGCTCCATCGCCGTCACCTTTTCCAAAGCCACCAGATACGAGCGCTGGACGCGGAAGAACCTGTCCTGAGGAAGCAGTTCCTCCATCTTCTTCAGGCTGACCAGAGACATCAGGACGCTGCCGTCAGCGCAATGCACCTTCACATAATCCTTTTCGCTTTCGACATACAGGATGTCGTCGATGTTTACCTTGACCATCTGGCCGTCTACCTTGAGGAACAGCGACTCTTTTCCGGATTCCCGTGCAGGAGTATCGCGCAGAGCCTCGAAATATGCTTTGGCACGGTTGGCTGATTCCAGGAAGTCCTTGTAGCTGACCGGTTTCAGAAGGTAATCCAACGCTGAAACCTTATAGCCGTCAATGGCATACTGCGCATACGCCGTTGTGAATATGAACTTTACCTGCGGCGACGACACCATCCTGGAAAGTTCCATCCCGGTAAGGTCGGGCATCTGTATGTCGCAGAATACGAGGTCAGCCTTTCCCTCTTCTATCAGTCCGAGCGCGCTGATGCCGTCCAGGCAGAGGCTGGCAAGTTCCAGGAATGGAGTTTTCTCCACATAGGAAGCTATCAACTTGCCGGCAAGCGGCTCGTCATCGACGACAAGAGTTCTTATCTTATTCATTTTCTCAAGGGTATTTCAAGTTTGGTCGTATAAGACCCTTCTTCCTGGGTCACCTGCATCGAAGCTTCGTCGCCATAGATCAGTTCAAGCCGGCGGCTCAGGTTGTCGAGCCCTATGCCTCCCGAGCGTGGATCGTTCTCCTTCTTAGGGAACAATGAGTTCGAAACGGTCGCATAGAGTCTGCCTTCGGAGATATGGACAAGTATGAGGATGAAGGACGGTGCCGTGTTGCTTATACCGTGTTTGAAGGCGTTCTCGATCAGAGTAATCAGAAGCATAGGTGCTATCCGCCAGCCTTCCGTTTCATCCGGCATCTCGACTTTCAGGCTCAGCAGGTCGCTTGAGAAACGGAGGGACATCAGGTCGATGTAGTCCTGTGTGAACTTCAGCTCGTCTGTGAGGGGCACCATCTCCTCGTTTTTTTCATTAAGCACATAGCGCAGAAGGTTCGAAAGCGCGTGCGTCGCCTCCTGGGCCTTGTCGCTGTCCATATCTATAAGGGCATAGATTGCATTGAGGCTGTTGAAGAGGAAATGGGGATTGATCTGGCTCTTGAGGCCGTCGAGTTCTGCCTTGATCCTTTCGTTCTCCAGTTCCTTCAGCCTTGCCTGTGACTGGTTCCAGAACCAGGACGTCTTGATGAGTGAACTGATCAATATGAAGAAAAGCCCTGATGGGATGTAGGCAAAAGCCATAAAGCCCGCCAATATCTTCACGTCAAATGTATCCGGGAGCTCAACCAAAGTCCCGAAACGGTTGAACATATAGATATAGCTTTCGTACTGGAAAAGCATAGCCAGCAGCAAAGCAGCCATATTCAGAAGTACAAAGACCGCAAAACGTCTTTTGGCCCAGTATTTTCCAATCAGGAAACAGTAGTTGAGATAGAACAGGGCGCAGGAGCAGATGACAGGCGGAATGCCTATATACGCCCACGCCATGACTTCTGTCGCGACGAGTGAGCCGACAAACACGTTGAAGCCGCAGATCAGCAGCCAGACTAGCAGATGTATCGCCCAGCGAGGGAGTTTCTTACTCATATCTCAAAGCATCTATAGGATCGAGGCGGGCTGCCTTGCGGGCAGGATACCAGCCGAAGAATATACCCGTCACCGTACATACAAGGAAGGAAACGATTATCGACTTGACAGATATCAGCATAGTCATCGACGCCCCTGTCATTTTCAGTATCAGGCTTATGAGCCCGTTCAGCGTGACGCCGGACAAAATGCCTATTATTCCTCCTGTCACGCTTATCATTACAGCTTCGATGAGGAA
>JAEEGH010015218.1_pt1 | contig 16757 bp, 20 predicted proteins | sample 9134181 | NCBI WGS metagenome assembly JAEEGH01 (sample SAMN16246544, study PRJNA631951) | gut metagenome | biome: gut microbiome; feature: rumen; material: DP-attached | host: Bos | place: Iran: Karaj | collected 2018-10
TTCATATTATCTCACCTCTTTCATTATAACACACATTACGAATATTCTTTATCGTTTTTAAATAATTTTTCAAATTCCTTCTCAGCTTCCTCAAGCTCATCATTAATACTTTTTACTGCTTGTTTAATCTTGTATTGATTCTTAAATTTATTAGTTCTAGTTGAAGAAGATAAATAATTTTTAAGAATACTAAATCTACTCTTATTCTTGTTTGATTTATAATCTCTATAAACAATTTCTTGAATAATTTTATTATCAGTTATTTTTTTATTACTAGCATAATTAACTATTGCATTTAAAACATAATTATCAAGATATTTAGTTTTATTATTGATAAGTGAATCATCAATAATATCTGTATGATTAGATTTAGCTATTTCTTTAAAATATTCATTTATTAGATTAAGTGAATTTTTAAACTCTTGATGACTTACATAAAATTCAGTATCTTTTTTACTAAAGATATATTTTTTTATTTCCTTAGTTAGTTTTATTATTTCTTTATCTTTTATTGATCCAAACTTAATTCGATTATCATTATCTCTAGTTTCTGATAATAATTCTCCAAGTTTAAGTATTTTATCCTCTAATAATAAATCCTCCTTATCTTTAAGGAGGAAGTTTTTATCTTTAGGATTAAAATAACTTTTTAATTCTTCAAGTTCTTTATTTGTTTCTTTTAACAATGGTGTAAAATATTTTTCTTTTTCTATATAATGTTCTATCTCATTTTTAAAGAACCCTAATTCTTTTTGTGTCAGTTTACCTGCATGTCTATATGATAATTTATTACCATTTACTTTATAATTCGGTTTCTTTTCACAAAATGATAAATGAAAATGAAGATGTTCTTTATCTGTGTGAAGTGCAAATTGATAACTCATATTTTTAATATCTGCATAACCACATTTTTTTAAAAACATTGGAATTATATGTTTAGCCATATCTTTTTCAAATTTCTTTATATCTACATTTTCTTCAAGATAACCTGCTGGAAATGAAATTACTAGTTTTTCTATATTGGAGTTTTCAATATATTTTTCATATTGCTTTTTTCTTTTATCAATTTGTTCTTGTGTTGCATATTCTCCATTTTCAAACATAATATTCATTTCTTTTTCTTTACCAAATTTTCCCTGAAAATAATCTAACATAAAGAATGCTTTTTTCTTGTTATCTGCATAATAATCAAACATATTCATTGTAGCTGAATGAACTCTATCTTTTGTTGGGTATTTAAAATTTAGATTTTGAAAACTAGGAGTAAACATATTAACTACTACAACATTTGGACTATTTGACATATTTATTATCCTTATACCTATCTTTCTTGAAATTTTCTAATTTTGCTTTCATATCTAATTCTTTATATAATTGTTCAATCAGATCAATACAATATCCATCTCTAGCATATATCTTTTCTAACATTGAATTATTAAAAGATATATTTTCATTTAATGCTAAATTATCTATACCTCTTTCAAGAAGAAAAGAAACAGTTTTAGAATACTGTTTCTTGCTTGGTCCATTTATTTTCCATACTTTACTATCTAATTCTTCAGGAATAATAATATGTTTTCTAACATTTGCCATATTATATCTCTCTTCCCATGTTTTTTGATTTTTCTTTTACAGCATTAATAATTAAATCATTATACTCTTCAGAATTTTCTATATCATAGGAAATTGCCCATACTTCATCTGGTTCAAATTCTATTCCCATCTCTTGTGATAAATTATAGATTTGTTTATCTAGCTTACTAAATAAGCCATCAAAATAAAATACCATATCAAATTCCTGTCTTGATTCGTCATAATCTAATTGAGCTACATTCTCGTTACCTTCAACATCACTAATTATTTCATTAATATGTGATTTTATATAATTACATGTATCCTCATCATAATCATCTAAAAAGTCATTAAGACTGACAATATAATTAAAACTAGTTGTTTTATCCATTCCATAATTAACAATATCATTCGCTATTAGTTTGCTTAAACTTAATTTTTCCATTTTTAACCTCTCTTTCATTTAATACTAATAAACCAATCTCAAGAAGTTCTCTAATCATATCTGATAATTTTAATCCTCTCGATTTGGCTTCTATTTCTATTTTTTCAAATAAATACTTTTCCACTCTAAGTGGATATTGATGCATAAATATACCTCCTACTCTGTGTGATTTTATGGGATATATAATCCCACTATTTTAAGAATTATTTAAATAATAATTCAAGAGCATAAGAGAATGATATCAGCACACCTATTTTTTGCTTATTTTATAAGCAAGTGTGTGATATCAAACTTATTTTGCACTTGCAAAATTGTCCCACTCGTGTGGGATTATATATCTTATTTTTCTTTTATTTTCAATAATATTTAGTGGGATTATATATGTGATTTTCTATCTTGGAAAACTTGGATTAATTGGTTGGTATGGGTTATTATCAAATCCACCATATGGTGGTCTAAATGTTGGTGTCTTATCTGAAAAATCAATTAAACTCATTCCATCAACATTGTTTCCATTATATTGAACTTGGAAATGCAAATGTGGTCCAGTTGAATATCCAGTCGTTCCGACTCCAGCAATTTCTTGTCCTACTGTAACTTTATCATTCTCTTTTACTTTTGCTGTTCCTGGATATAAATGTGCATACCAAACGGTATATGTAACATCTTCATCAACTTCACATTTAATTTTAATTTGATTTCCCCCACCACCATTTTTGTCAGTTACATTTTCACTATATTTAAAACTTACTTGAATAACATCTCCATCACAAACTGCCTTAACTGGAGTTTTGTTTCCAGCAGCTAAATCCCATGCACTATGAACATCTGCTTTACCAAATACAATTCTTTCCTCCATAAAAAAAGATGTAACAGTTGCTTTAGAAAAATCAATTGGTGGTACAAAAGGTTTATTTACCTCTTCATCAATTTGATCACTTTTATCTAAATCTTTACATCCAGAAAAAGTTTTATATTTTGGTAAAGTACAAACATCACTTATTGGTTTCATTTTGTTTGATTCTCTATCAATATTATCTACATAAATATCATAAAATGATAACTTATCATCCTCTAAATAAAAATATAAAATTCTATTTAAGGGAACATATCCATATCCATTCTTCAGTGCTTTATTTAATGTTTCTTTATATTGATCTGCATAATCCATATTATTTTCTACATAATCATCTGTAATATTTGCACCAAAGAAGTCTAAGATCATTAAGCAAGGAATGATAATAATTAATGCCATTGTTACCATTCCTATGCTACTTCCAAAAACTATTTTTTTAATTAATCCATTACCTTTCTTTTTATTTTTCATAATGAAATATCTTCTTCTAAATTCTTATAGTATTCATATAATGAACTTAAAATAGAAGAACCTCTTTTGTATAAGTCTTGAATGTTTTTATCATCATCATGTTCTAATTCAGTACATATATTTTCAATGTTGTAAATTATATCTTCTGTTTTCTTTTTAGATGATAAACATTCTCTTGTATCTTCTAATCCCATTTCATAGTCTTGATAAATATCTTTAAATTCATATGGATCCCAGTCATATATAAATGATGTGATATTGTCAGCTAGTTCATCAAACTTATCTTCTGTCATTTTGATTCACCTTCACCCATCATTTCTCTTTCAAGTTCTGTTGCTCTGATCCATATTCTTAATCTGTTTTTAGAATCTATATTTAGTAAGAACTCTCCTCTTCTTGCAGCCATTAAGAAATTCTTTTGCGTATCTGTTAATGGATTTTGTTTAAATAATTCTAAATATGCAAGAAGATCATCTTCTTTAAGCATACCTACCATTTGATACTGACAGTTATTAAAAATAGCTGTTGAATGTCTTAGTATTGCATTACTACCCACAAAGTCTTTAACAGATTGAGTTGCAACAACAAGTGAACCAGAATACTTTCTAATTCTTCTTGCAAGTTGTCCGAAATTTCTTAATACTTCAAAATTATCTTCGTCAATAAATAAGTGAAATTCATCAGCTATAATCATTACATGTTTTCTATCTTCTAATTTCAATTTATCGTTTAAAATTTTATTTGCAACAATACTATTATTTAAGTAGGTTAAAAGATTTAATGTTTGAGTATTAATTAATCTTTGATTACCACTATATAATAGTTCTTGTAAATTAAATGCAATTAAATCATTTGATAAATCTATATTAGTATGACCATCAAACAAATATGAATCCGTTCCAGTTAAGAATCTTGATAATAAAATATCTAATTGTTCTATTATTTTGACTTTCTCTACACTTTTAACCTCTTTTTTATATTCAGGTAAAAATGCATATAATTCAGAAAATACTGGATAATCTTCTGGCTTCATATTTTGTAATGTATTTATAGATGTATTTTTAAATATATTTTTCTTGTTATATAATTTTTCAACTATAGCAAGTAACATAACAAGTTCCTTTTCACTAATCGATTCAAAAGCTGTTTTAAAGAATGCTTCTAAGAATCCTAAATGTTTTGCTAGAGGGCAATCAGTTTCTTTAGTGTCATGTTCTTCATCATCTGATGGAATATATCTAATTTGAAGAGGATTTATTATTCCTCCTGTTTTAGAATATAAATCAATATATTCACCATGATTTGCTTTTACTATTTTGTCATACTCATGCTCACAATCGAAAATAAATATTTTAGTTCCCCTAGCATATTCATTTACTATCATCTTTTTCATTGTGAAAGATTTACCTCCACCAGTTGATGAAATAATTGCCATGTTATGACTAGTTCTAGAATTATTTAAAACAAACGGATCAAAGAATATTGGTAATGATGTATGAATATCTACTCCAAACATATATCCATTTGAATCATTGAAGTATGTTTTAGTAAAAGGAAAACCACAACTAAGAGTTAATGTTGGTAAATAAAAAGCATAGTCTTCAAATGATTTAGTAGATAAATCATAAGATTGCCATGCTTCCATTTGTCTTAATCTTGGAATATCTAATTTTATTTGATATGAATCAGCTATTCTCTTTAAATCTCTTAATACTTCTTCTCTATGTTTTTTATTTCCCTCAATTACTAAAACTAATGATACTTCTTTTATTTTTTCATCACCATTTTTTATATCTTGCATTAATGCTTGGAAGTTTTCTTTTTGTGTATCAAGTTCTGTTGCATCACTTAATTTTTTAGTGGTATTTCTGTCAGTTAACAAAAACTGGTATTGTGAATTAACCCATCTAATTAATTCTTCTTGTGTAATGCATTCTTTAATTCCAATACTTGCTCTTACATCTGGATAATTAAAAATATCTTCAAAAAACAATTCACTTACAAATGGTGGAACATTTTTAATCGTTACCATTTGAAATTCTTTATCATCAAATTTTAATCTATCAGATCTTTCAGATACATTCATTGGACTAACTAAACTTGGTAAATCACTCCATACTAATTCATCTAAAGAATTAGATGTTAGATAAAGATTTGATAAAAACTTGTATATTTCAAGTTTATTAACTACACTTTCAGTATAAATTCTTGGAACAATATTTAGTGTAATATCTTCAAGTTCATCTATTTGTTTATTTAATACAGCTGTATCTTTTGCAATTAATACCCAATAATATTTACTTGATACAGTAAAATTCTTTTCTTCTAAATCATCGATTAATTTTCTAGATTCTTCTAGTAATATTTTTTTGTTTTCATCTTCTATAAAATGTTCTATTTTTTTATCAAAATTAACTTTATTTGCATTTAAGTTAAGTTTTTCATCTAATTTATAACATTTCATATTTAAATTTGGTATTTGATACAATGCTTTTAACATTGAAAAGAATAAATTCTTTTCTTGATTACTTGTCAATGATAAATCAATTGCTTTTACTTCAATTAATGTTGCTACTTCACCAGATTTCAAATATATTAATCCATCTTCGCCTATTTCTTTTACATTAGTAATTACTTTTGAATTCTTAATTCTTTTTTTCATACTGGAACGAGATGAATATTTTCTTTTATTCTTATTATCTAATTTTTTAATCTTATTTAGATTTTTTTCATCTTTAGTTTTTCTTTCCAATCTATATCATCTCCATTTCTTATATAATAATAATTTTTACATTTAAATATATACTTAACAAATAAAATTGCTACTTTATACATTCTATTCTTCTTAGATACCTTAACTGGCAACATTAGGAAAACACATACCGTCAAAAATAATATTGAAAATAATTTATGACTAGTAAATGAAAATAAGAATAAAAAGAATATAAGCATTGGTAAACCTATATACAAATCTTGCATTTCTATATATTTTCCTAAAGTCTTTTTAATACTTGGTACTGTTATATACATATTATTCATCCCTTCCTCTATATCTTCTTCTATACATTGTTCTTGTTGGTGCTATACTTTGCATTGCAGAAGCCATTGAATTAGCTCCAGCATTCATCATATTAGATCCAAATCTTGATAACTTACTTTGAGAATGAGGTTTTCCAGAAGAATCTACATTATTTCTTCTTAAATTAGATGATGCCTGTAAATAGTCACCAACCATTTTAAGATTACTTCCAATTCCTCCAGGCGAAGAATCTCCACCCATTTTAGAACCAAAATTAGATACTGCTTGTCCTACTTTTCCTAAAGCAGAATTACCAACTCCTCCAACTTTAGAAGTTCCTTTTAAAATTGCACCTGCTCCCATTAAACCAGCTCCTGCTGTTGCAAGTCCTCCAGCTGTTGCTAAACCTCCCATAGCATGACCAAATCCCATCATTGCCATAAGTTGTTCTCTACCAGAGTTTGCAGATACATTACCACCAATAAATCTATTTACTACTTGTGATCCAGTTAATAAGAATGAACCACAACCAATATACATTATTGATTTAATTACAATGTCTTTAAATGAATTACTAAAGAATGTTGTTTCATTTATTTGCCCCATAACAATTGCTGTTAGTGAAATAATTAACATTATTACTGCTCCTTGAAGCATTAATGATACTAACTGTTGAACTACAGCTTGTCTTCTTTCTTTATTTCCTATTGAAGTTGCAAATACTATCGGACTAATCACAAATAAGAATAAGAATTCTATTTGTCTTCTTGCTAACATCATTCCACAAAAGAATAATGAGTATAAGAAGAAACCTCCAACAATTATTGATAATAACCAATCAATTTCATATTTATAATCTTTTTCATCTGGTAAAATCCAACGAGAAGATGTTACATATTTATCGTTATACATCTTTTTACCATTGAAGTTGCCATTTGAAATATTTTTTGCAATATTTTCACCTTTAAATTCATCTGAATCTTTATATCCATCTGAATAATCAATAAACATTGTTAGCATTGAATCTGAAATTGTTACATTTTCATTAGAAAAAATGTTAGAAGTAAATCCTGCTAGTTTAATAGAAAATGTACTTGCTTGAACAAATAAAAATGTACTCATAATTATAAGTACACCACATTTTATTATTTCCTTTACAATTCCCTCAGAACTTTGACTTTCATCTGGATCAATTATTTTTTTTGCAAATCTTGTAATAGCAAACAACCCTAATAATGTAACTGCAATAGCAATTACACCTTTTTGAAAGTTAACAAAATTATTATCACCAGATACAGAATTAATAATATCAAAAGCATTTAAACCTTTTAAAATATCAAAAAGACTATCTATTAGATTATATATAAAGTAAACTAACTTCCAACCTAAAGTTCTTAATAAATCTAATGCTTTTAATAACATTTAACCACCTCCTAGAATAAGTCTATGATTAGATTAACAATTGAAATAGCTAGAATTATACCTACTATACCAAACATAGTTTGAATAATTCTTTGCTTAACTCTTGGTTTTTGATCAACATCAACAACTGCATATAATATAAATCCAACGATTAGTGACACACCTGCAGCTGCAATTCCAACTCTTAAAGCCCAAGTTGAAAATGTTTGAATTGCTTTGATAATTGAATCAACATTATATCCTCCACCTTCTAGGTGATCAATTTTTAATAATTGTATATAATTTTTAATCATATTCATTCCTCCTCTTAAAAAAATAATTTTTAAAAGCAAAGAAGTGATATAATATTCACTGGAGTTATTTTGCTGTCGGGCGATTTAACTCTTTTTCTTTGCTTTTAATCATAAAATTACTACATATCTAAATCATCGTCTTCTTCGATAACATTATTTATATCTTTTGCTTTAGATGATATAAATGAAATTCTATCAGCGACTATTTGTGTAGATTTTTTCTTTTCACCATCTTCATTTTCATAAGATGATGTTTCAACACGACCTTTTATTCCGATAATATCGCCTTTTTTACAATATTCGGAAGTTGTTTCAGCCATAGGTCCGAATGCTACTACATCCAAAAAGTCAGCATCATAAACGCCATCAGCATTTTTATAGCTTCTTTGAACAGCAATAGTAAAATTAGAATATTTTTTACCATTTTCTGATTCTTTTACTTCTGGATCTGCAACTAATCTACCTACACCAAAAAAATTATTCATCATATTTTTTCCTCCTTTCAAATATTTAGTTTTATTTTTATTCAGGTTATCTATAACTGAATATTCTACTTAATGCACATCACCTCCTTTAATCAAAATAAAAATTAGTTACCTTTTGTGATTATTTTTTCAGCAACTAATTTCTTATTCATATAATTAAAGTTATCATTCAAATTTCGTATTTCTGATTCTATATGACCAAAAACTCCAATCAAATCATTTTCATTTAAATTATCAATACAAGTAATTAATTCTTTATCATATATATCAATTTCTATAAATGTTGGTTCTTTTTTATTTATTGGATACATTAATGCAATTAAAATAATGTAATGATTTTCATTATCTTTATATTTATGAATGTATCTTCCTGCGAGTTTAAAACTGTTATAATTCATTACTTGGTTTCACCTCTTTCATCAACATCCCATAGATAAATTAATTGATTTTGAATCTTTTCCCAAAAATATCCTAGATTTTTATATGTTTTATCAAATTTTCTAATGTCATCTCTATCTAGAAACACTCTATATTCATCCATGCTTTTCATTAATTCTCCTATCTGATCACTAAAATCACTTAATGCTTCTACTTCAGCATTTTTTAAATCTTCAAATTTACTATTTTTTTTAATATTATTTTCTATTTTTTTCATAGTTCTATATCCTCCTCATCATTAAGCCAATCATACCCATCATCTGGATATAATTCATCTGGCATATTATTAAATCTATTTAGGTTAGAATTAATTGAATTTTTTAAATATCCAAGTTTATTCTTTATTTCATAACCTTCTTCATCAATGAATTCTCTTTTAATAACTCTTGAAACAACATAATTAAATACAGTAATTAATTCTCTATATGAATGCCCTTTTTTAAGTAAATCTTCAAAAAAATCATCATAATAATAAAGTTGTAAATCTTCCTTATCAATATAACCAGAATTAATTAGCTCTAAGGTTAATCTGTTATGTTCCTCAGGATTAAAAAAAGAAGATGTATATCCTTTAAAAGGTTTATCTTCTTTATCTTTATTTATATTAGTATTTATTATATCCGTATCGGTTTGAAGGCATTCACTATCCACCCCTTCATACCGTACATCTGGATAAAATCCATTTTTAAGGTCAATATCAAACGGAATCTCATAAATAGTATAAATATACTCATAAAGTCCTTTTTCATTCTTAAACTTGTCTATTTTAAGGTATTTGAGGTCTTTTAATTTATTTATATTAGTTCTAACATTTCTTTCACCAACATTTAAATCATTTTGAATACTTTTATAATTAAAATGCCAATTATCAGGTTTTCTTAACATATAAATTAAATAACCTTTGCCTTCTGGATCTAATCTTTTATCATCTATTAAGTAATTATCTACTGTTGTATAACGATTTACTTTTTGTTTTCTCATTATTGGCATTTAAAAACACCTCCTTCATTCCAAAATAAAAAGAGCTATTTGCTCTTTATACTTCCGTATCATCATATTTTATATTATGTTTCTTTAATATTTCTTGTTGTTTTTCCTTATTAATGTATTCAAGTTCAACATAAAATCTTACATCCTCAAGATCTAAGTTTTTTCTATGATATGGATGTACTACTTTGTCTAATAAGTAATACAATTTTTCTGTAATATCTGATAAAGAATCATTATTATTATAAGCCGAACATTCTTTGATTGAAGATATAATACTATATAATCTTATATCTTGATTTGAAACATTTCTAATATATGTATAATCATTTATTTTTTTATCTGGCTTTAAATAATCTGTCGAATCTTTTTCTTTTGAATCTGGAATTCTCGTATAATATCCAAGAACTACTCCCATCCATCCAATTAATTCATTAACTTCTTCGTTTACACTTTCTGTTATTTCTAATATAGTAAATAATTCTTCATAAAAATGTAATCGTTTTTTATCAGATTTATCAATCGTTGAATTAGTATAGTCATATTTAGGCATACATTTCACTCCTTGAAATAATTATATACTTAAATTATTCTAAATTAACTCTGCGATTACAATTATTTGTTTATTTGTATTATGTTTGCAAGTTATTAATGTTAAAGTACTTTTATTTTTATTTCTAATTATCTCTGCTGTTCCTGTTTTATCAATTAAATATATATCTACAATCTTATATTCATAAGTTTTTGATTTGTACTCAATTGAAATCTCATCACCAAGTTTTAATTTATCTAAATTTCTAAAATAAGATATTCTTGCATTACCAGAATGAGCTGCTAAGATAACATTACCATTAACTTCATCAGGCATTGAAGAATCTTTCAATATCTCAACATTATATTTGATATTATTAAGATAACTATTCCTATCTACTAGTCCTCTTACTAATTTTATTTTTGTTATTTTAATAACTGCTATATAATTTATTTTTTCTTCTTTTTTCTCTTCCTTTGGTTTTTCTTCTGTAGGTTCTTCAATTATATCCTCAGTAGTTTCCTCATTTTCATAAAATTCTGCAATAGCAATATCCTCGTCATCATTTATTGCTTTATTTGAATAATAATCATACCCTATTAATCCAATTCCAACAATAATTAGAAAAGAGCCGATTATTAACCAGCTCTTATTTCTTTTCATCTGAGTCACCTTTATTTTTCTTTTTACTTAAAATAACAAATCCAACTCCAGCAATTATTAATGTTACACCACTAAAGATTAATTCTTTATAATCGGTAGCATCTGTTATTGGTACTTGTATTATTTTATGATCTTTCATTACAGATTTAACTATTTCTCCATCTTCTCTAATTTCAAACCACATCTTTTCAGTATTTAATTCGTATCCCTCAGGTGCTTCTTTCTCTAAAATGTAATATTTACCATAAGTTAATTCTTCTATAGTAATCTTACCATTCTCATCAGTTCTACCTTCAAATACCAATTCATCGTTTTCGTTATAAATTTGAATTAAAGTGTTTGGCAAAGTTTCATCTGTAGAAAAATCTAATTTAGTAAAATCAAGTGAACCTGTTATCTTTTTATCTTTCATAGTAGATTTAACAACTTCACCATTTTCTAATATTTCAAATGCCATTTTTTCTTCGTTTAAAGTATATCCTTCTGGAGCTTCTTTTTCTAAAATATAATATTTACCAACTACAATATCTTTAATTGTTATTTTACCATTCTCATCAGTTCTACCAGAAAAAATCATTTCATCATTTTCTGTATAAACTTCAATTAAAGTATTTGGTAATGGCTCATCAGTTGATAAATCAGTTTTTGTAAATTCTAAACTACCTTTTTTAAGATAATTCATTTTACTAACACTTTCATATACAATTGGAGTTTGATTATCTTTTTCTTTTAATTCAATTTCATGCTTTGTATTATCTAAAATATATTTGCTACCAGTTTCAACTTCAATAACATAATACTTACCTAATGGTAATTTTTTAGATATAGCATATCCATCATCATTAGTTGTAATAGTATCAACTAAAGCTCCTTTTTCATAGTAAAGAACTGTTTTATCTGATGATAAAATATCTTCACTAGCATGAATTTCAAATTTAACTTTATTTAAAGGTATTTCTTCATATGTAATAGAATTATTTTCAATTACTGCTTTCTCACCTTTTTTATTAATTTCAATTTGTCCTTTAATTGCTTGATCTACAAAATCTACAGTTACGATTAATCCATAACTTGTATATTTATAATTTGATTCATCACCTATCGAAAAACTAACTCCATCTTTATTTATTAGATATCCTTTAGGAGTTTTAATTTCTACTATCTTATAATTACCTGCCTCTAATTTTAAATATGTTTGAGTTTTACCAGATTCATCTGTAGTAAATGTATCTAATACTTTTCCTCCAACATATTGTGATACATATTGATTAGTATCAGTATTTAAAATTTTAAATGATGTATCTGCAAGTTTAATTATTTTGCCTGTTTCTGCATCTTTCTTTACTATTTCAACATAAGCAGCTAATTTATTATTTAAAATGTTATAGTATTGCTCTTTTTCAGATTCATAATCTACTGTTACATAGAAATCATATATCTTTTCATAATTTGGTGAACTATTTACTTGATGAAACTTCCATACACCAAATGGAAGATCAAATGTTGCATAACCATTTTTGTCGGTAGTAATAGTAGTTAAAACATTTCCATCTGGATAACTAATTTCAAATTTGATATCTTTTTCTGCAGTTAAGAATTCTGTATTTCCATTTATATATTCATATTGTTTTAAAATACTTACATAATTTGTAACTACTTCTTCTGTAACATTCATTGATACAGTTGCTTGTCCTTTAGAATCAAAATCATATTTACTACTATCTAAATAATAACCATTTGATGGTGTTATTTCTTTTAAATAATAAGAACCATAACTTAATACATTACCACTTTTTGCATATCCGTTTTCATCTGTTGTAATTCTTGCTACTTCTGTTCCATCAGTATTATAAATTCCATAAATAGCTCCTTTTAAAGTTGCTTGTCCTTGTGCTTTTTCAGTATCCCTATCTGCCTTTACCATTTCAAGACTTCCAAGATATGAATTAATTTTGAAACTTGCAACTACTGGATCAACTGAACCTGGAACCATCATGTTTTGTTTACCTTCAACTGTAAATATTTTGTATTCACTACTATAAGGCATTTGTTTTGTTAACTTAACAGTTATATTTCCATTTACTGTTGGAGTTATTGTTAAATTATTACCATCAACTGAATAATTTGCTCCAGTTACTGATATATTATAATTTCCTAATAAATTATTTGTATCTGTAATTGTAAGTGTTTCTCCTACCTGTAAAGTATATTCCCCACCATTGAATGATGGTTTATCATAGTGATGTTCTATTAATCTATTTATTTCTGCTCTTTCAGCTGAAATATCTACTACTGTTCCATTTCCATAACGAGCAGTAGAAAATTTAGTATTATCACCAATACCGATAATAGTATCCCATAACATACCTTGAGTAGCCATACGATATTTTTCAGTATTGTGTCCTGGATATGTATAACCATAATATCCAATTAACAATAATCTTTCTTTTATTGAATTAGGTAATCCAGTAGCTGAATAATTAGTTTGAGGATAATTTACTCCTTCAACTACTCCTGGTTCAATACAATATGCTACTTCATTATCCATTGTATAATGTTTAAAATACCAAGAATGTTCACTTCCATCTGGATAATACCTATCATAATAATATTGAGTATTTTCTTGATGTAATGTTGCAGCGAATACATTTGGTGCTGTCATAAAACCACATACAAACATTGCTGCTATAAATAATAAATATTTTAATTTTCCTTTCATATTTCCTCCTTATTTTTTGCACAAAAAAACACCTGTTAAGGTGCATTTAAATATTTATCTATATTTGGACATATCTATTTGATTTTTATATCTATTGCAGTTGTCCGAGTTGCAAAAGATATTTAAAAAATATCCTAGTACTTTCCCAGTTGTTGAAGTTACCTCATAACATCTATAGTAATTAATATCCACGGTATCAATAAAAGCAATTTCTTCACCAGCAGATAAACATTTACTTTGAGTAGATGTTTCTATCTTTCCATGATGTATTGAATAAAACCAACTATTAGTATCTATAATATCATCACGAACTTCTTCCTTAACTTTTGGAGGTTCTTCCTCTTTTTGTTCTGGAATTACTTCTTTATTATTATCTTCTTCTTTTATTTCTTGTTTAGGTTCACTAACTGTTGGTTCCTTTTTAACCTCTTTAACTGTTTTAGTTTTATTGTTTACGACATTAGGGTTACTAGTATTATGGCTCTCCAAATCATTCTTATTAGAGTCAGAAATGCTAGAACTGTCATTTTCAACATTGTTATTATCAATTTCATTAATTTCTGTAATAAATTCATCTTCTTTATCCTCCTTAATTTCTTCTTTTATTTCTTCTGCAATCTCATTATTAATTTCTTTTTCAAAATTATTTTTAGGATACAAAAGTAATAATAAAATACCAATTAGTAGAATCACAGATGAAAGAGTTAATAGTACTTTTTTCATTCTATTCCACCTCTTACAATAATTTTATCGAATATATAATAACTTTACTAGGATGCTACAAATCTAGATCATTTGAATCACCCCTTTCAAGTTGATTAGTGTAATTCTCTAAAGCTTTTATTATATAATCTTCGACATATCTTTTATCTCTTTGAATTAATCCATATGGTAAATGAGATACAATTTTATCTCTATTAAAAGATATTTGTTCTCTTTGATTACCTTTTGATTCTGATAGAATTTCTTCTAAGTTATCTGCATTCAGTTGTTTTTTTTCAGATAATTTTCTAATTCTTATTGCTTGACTATGTGATGGACTAGCATCGTCATATGTCATTTCAGAATAAACAAGCATTTGTTCATCTTTATTTAAATATGATAATTCAACAGCAGGAAGTAATCCCATTGTTATTGAATGTTTGTCATTTTTCTCATAAGTATTATCAACTATCTTTAATAATTCTGGTATAAGATAAGTTAATCTAATATATCTTTTTACATTTCTTCCACTTTCACCAGCTTTATCGCCTATTTTATCTGTAGATAACTTCGGGCCATCATGTCCCGAAGTTTTACCTTGATGTTTCATTGCATCTAATTTCATCTTATAAGCAAATGCTTTTTCACTCGGTAAAATCTTCTCTCGTTGCAAATTAGAATCTACCATAAATATTGTTGCTTCATCATCACTTAATTCTTTAATATAGGCATCTATTTCAGTTTCCCCATTTAATTCCATTGCTTTCATTCTTCTATGACCAGATATCATTTCATATCTTCCATTATCTTTTTTTCTAACTATTATAGGATTTAATAATCCGTTTGTTTTGATACTTTCTTGTAATTGAATTAAAGATTCATCACTTTGAACTTTATAAGGATGATTTTTGAATTGATCTATATCGCCTATTTTTAACTTAACTATTTCACTCATGATTATCACCTAACGAATAATTAAGTTTCCATTCAATATAATCAATATACTTAATTTCTTTCTTTTTTCTCTTTGATCTCATTGAATCTAATTCAATTAAGAATTTTTTTATAATCTTCAAAGTATCATTATCTAAATCTTTCACATCACTTAAATCAAAATGGTAACTAGGTAATAATTCATCTAACCATAATAGATAATAAATAATATCAAGTGGCTCTTTAAAATCATATCTTTTTATCGCATGATAACTAACATTTAAATAATCAGCTATTTTATGAGTTCTATTCTTTTCTGGATTTCTTTCTCCAGTTTCATATCTAGTAATTGTTCTTCTTCTGCACTTACCTCCTACTTGTAAATATTCAGCAACATTATCTTGAGTTTTTAATCTAAACTGTCTAGCAAAAGCAATCCTAGCTCCTTGCGATAAATCTCTTAAAATTGGTCTTGAATAAATTAATTTCATTAAAAATACCTCCTATTAACTAATCGCAGAATAACAAAAAAAGAGATTAAACCATAAATATGTGCGACATATTTAATAAGTTTAATCTCCGATTTTTTATATATTTGAATAACTAATAGTTTGATTTAATAGGCATTTCTATTGAAATACTTATATTTTAACTATTTTGACTGCCCTCTAGATTTAATAGCGGCTTGGGCAGCAGCCAATCTAGCAATTGGAACCCTGTATGGAGAACATGATACATAATCTAGACCAATGTTGTTGCAAAATTCGATTGATGAAGGTTCACCACCATGTTCGCCACAAATACCTATATGAAGATTTGGTCTTGTTTTTCTACCGTTAGTTGTAGCCATTTCTATAAATTTACCAACGCCATTTTGATCTAATTTAGCAAATGGGTCAAATTCATAAATTTTATTTTGATAGTATGAATTTAAGAACTTGCCAGCATCGTCTCTTGAAAAGCCAAATGTCATTTGCGTTAAATCATTGGTACCAAATGAGAAGAATTCAGCTTCTTCAGCAATTTCACCTGCTAAAACTGCTGCTCTTGGTACTTCAATCATTGTTCCTATATGATAAACAATAGAGGAATTCTTTTCTTTTTTTACTTGTTCAGCGGTTTCAATAACGATATCTTTAACAAATTTTAATTCTTTTTTATCACCAACTAATGGAATCATAATTTCTGGGGTTATTTTAATATTTTCTTCATTAGATACT
>JAEEGH010015222.1_pt1 | contig 16753 bp, 13 predicted proteins | sample 9134181 | NCBI WGS metagenome assembly JAEEGH01 (sample SAMN16246544, study PRJNA631951) | gut metagenome | biome: gut microbiome; feature: rumen; material: DP-attached | host: Bos | place: Iran: Karaj | collected 2018-10
CGGTAATGGTACCAAAGTCGATCTTGAGTTTGCGGTTTACCAACTCCGACAGTTCCTGCTGGGTGTAGCTTACCGTCCAACGATAGAAATCGGGGGTTTCCTGATCGAAATCGTTGAGTACCTGCGAGAGGATGTGCTTATCGCTGGTGTTGCAGTAAGGATCGTGAAACGATACGAGATAGGGCTTAGGCGTATTCTCCCAGCAGTACTGGAACTCCTCGGTCTGTCCGCCGCAGCACTTTGAGAAACGGGCGTCGCAAATCTCGTCGCCATACATCAGCACCTGACCGCGAGTCTGGCTGATGGCCTCCTCAACATGGGTGTTGTTGGCGCGGGTGATGCCCTGGTAACGCTGGCAGTGGTCGTCGGCACACACATCAAAGATGGTATGATCCTCGCGATCGTACCAGCGGATAAACTCCTGGTCGCTCTTGGTGAACGAGAAGAAGTTGTCGCCACCGCTCTCGTGCTGCTTGCGCTTCTCGATCTGAGCCAACAGCCACGAACGTGAGATAACGGCATGGGCCTTGAGGAACTCAACACTCGAGGTGCTGCTCATCTCGCTGGAAATAACGCTGGTGAGATATTTCTCGACGGGCAACTCGTTGATGGCCACAATCTTATCGGCCTCGACCACAATGCGCAGGGTGCCTTCGAAGGTCTGTGTTTCCTTGCGCTCCCAGTGGAAGTTAACGCCGATGGTTACATCGTTGAGCGAGAACGAGGCATCGTCGGCCTGTGGGGTGAACGTGAGGTTACGATACTGGGTGCCACGCCACAGGATACCGCCATCGCTGAACTCAACCACCTGATCGCCAGTAATCACCTCGCCCTTGGCCATGTAAGGCTTATTCAGGCTGAACGATATCTTTTCGCCACTGACGATTCCTACGGTAACGTTGGGCTCTTTTTTAGTTGGCAATTGAGAATTGACAGTTGACAATTGGGTGGCTTTGAGGCGTTCGATGACCTGCTGGAGCTGGTCGGCTGGCAGCGATACCTCGTTTAAGATGCCCAAGGCTATCTCGGGGGTAAGGCGATCGAAATCCTCCTTACGTGGGGTAACCAGGAAACCTGCCATGTCGAGCGCGCCTGGCGAGATGATGTACTGCTCGCAGCCTTCCTTGTAATAGCAGTCGGGACGGTGTTTTTCGCGCGGGAATACCACTGAATAGTAGTCGGCATCGTGTCGCCAGCTTACGATGTTGAGCATAGGCTCGGGCTCGCCCTCCTTGATGGGCAGCGACTCGTACAAACGGCGGAACAGCTGCTCGTCGCCATACTGTGTTTTGCTGTGGATGAGCAGGGCGGGGCAGGGATACTCCTCGATGAGCGAGATGCCCTCCTCGTTGTTCAGATTCAGGATGGGTTTGAGACTGCGCGACAAGCGGCCCCAGGCCATCTGTAGGGGTAATACACCTGATGTGCCAGCCTGGAAGTGGGCATGATCGGGTGCCGAAGCACCACACTTGGGGCCATTATAGAATACCATCATCTGTGGGTACTCGGTAAGCAGCTTGTGGATTTCGCCATAGGCATTACGGATGAGCTGTGGCTCGTGCTTTACCGATGGGATGGTAAAGTGGATGGGCAGGATGGGGAAGGGGTTGACCAGCAGGTCGAACTGTCCGTCGATAGTTTTCTTGACCTGCTCCTTGGGGCGATTCTGCTCGCACAGGAAACAGGGGCGCTCGGCCAGTGTCTGCTTATCAATCTTAGCGCCTGTAGATACGATACGGGCGGGGTTGTACTGCACCTTCATGATTGAGGTGCCTACCGACAGCTCGCGGGTCTTTACGTTGCGCAGATCGTGATAGCGCCTGCGGGCATCGTCCCACTTCTCTAACTGGCGGTTGAAGAATCGCATCAGGGGCGAGTCGTTCAGCAGTTCCTGCTTGCCCTGCAGCATCTGCTGGCGCGCCATAATCTCTAACGAGCGCAACTGGTCCTTATACAGGTTGTTGGCGTTTACCTTGTCGATAGAGAGGGCGGCATCGCTGTTGCCACCCCAGCGGCGACAGAGATAGAGCTCGCTGAAGATACGGCCGATACGGTAGTGGCGCGAGAAAATCAGGCCCAAGGCATAATCCTCGCCATACGAGGTGTTGGGGAATCCTACCTGGCGCAGCAGTGGGGTGAAGAAGGCGCGTGGTGCACCCAGACCGTTGATACGCAGGGCATTGTTCGGGCCGTTCTCGTCTGTCCACTCGGCGTGGTCGATCAGGCCTGGTGGCAGGGTGTTCAGGTCGAAATCGCACATGCGATACGAACCAATCACCATGGCAGCATTCTGCTTGTAGAAGGTATCTACAATCTGCTGCAGGGTTTTGGGCGACGAGTACAGGTCGTCGCTATCCAGCTGCACGGCAAAGCGTCCGCAACGGTCGTCGTGGATGGCCATGTTCCAACAGCCACCAATACCCAGGTCGTTACGCTCGGGGATGATATGGATGAGTCGCTCGTCGTGGAAACCACGCAGCAACTCGGTAGTCTTATCAGTAGAGTGGTTGTCGACCACAATCACATTATACTTAAACTTGGTTTTCTGACTCAGGGCGCTGTTCACGGCATCGCAAATGGTTTTCTCGCGATTGTAAACAGGGATAACCACCGATGCCTCTACATCGAACTCCTGCTCGTTGAAGTCGGGACGACGATAGTACGAGGGGTCGATCTTGGCGCCGATGGCAGCCAGGTGGGCGGTGGCAGCATGCTCCATCTCGATCTGTACCTCGCGATTGCGTGGGTTCACATAGTCGAACTGCTTCTCGCCCGAGGTACGGGTATCGGTCTCCTGCTCGGTATAAAGCTTCTCGTTAATGTGGAAGATGCGGCCTTTACGGCTCAGGAACAGGCGCAGGGCATAAACAGCGGCATACTGGTAGGGATGCTCGTTGCTCTGCATGGCAAAGCAGTGCAGCAGGCTGGTTTTTACCAGGATGAGCGAGCCCAGATCGAAATCGTCGCGGATACTACCTATCTGATAGTCGATAACAGGGTGGGGCTGCAACTTGCCATCAATCAGGTCGTTGTGGTCGGCGTAGATCATGGCAGCATCCGAATCGGATGCGATACGCAGCATGCGATCGAGTGTGCCCTTGGGCATCTGTATTTGTCGTGGACGAATCTGCAACAGGGCGTAATCGGCCTTGGCATGTTCGGAAATAGCCTGTAGGGTGGTGCTGCTTGTCAGGTCGTTAACTACTATTTGCTCGCAATCGCTCAGAGCCTCGTCGGTGGCCTCAAGGGGTTGGTTTACTAGCAAACAGATATGTTGAATGGTCTTGCTTCCCTTGATTTGCGCTACCAATTGGCATGCTGTCTCAAGGTCGTTGCAAGGCAAAAAACAGTCAATTTTTTCTCTCATTACGTGTAATTAGTGATTTATAAAGCGCAAAATTCGTAATATTTTCCGAGAAAACCAAATAAATTAGGGAAATTTTTCTACCTTTGCACCCAAAAAGTAAAGATGTACGACGAAAAGAAGGTATTATTAGGCATGCAGCCTGGCGAATTGCAGCAAGTGGTAACCGAATTGGGAATGCCCAAGTTTACGGCTGCACAGATTGCCAAGTGGCTCTACCAGCAACATGTTGGTAGCATTGCCGATATGACCAACCTGTCGAAGGCAAACCGTGAAAAACTGGCCGAACAGTACGAGGTGGGCTATATGGCGCCCATCGACTGTCAGCGTTCGGTGGATGGAACCATCAAATATCTGTTCCCAACCCGTAGTGGCAAGTTTGTTGAAACGGTGTATATACCAGACGGCGACAGAGCCACGCTGTGTGTATCGTGCCAGGTGGGTTGTAAAATGAATTGCTTGTTCTGTCAGACTGGTAAGCAGGGTTTTGAGGGCAGTTTGACAGCCGCTGATATCCTGAACCAGATATATGCGCTGCCTGAGCGCGACACACTGACCAATATTGTGTTTATGGGTCAGGGCGAGCCCATGGATAACCTTGATGCTATCCTGCAGGCCACCCAGGTGCTGACTGCCGATTGGGGCTATGCCTGGAGTCCGCGCCGCATCACCGTATCGAGTGTGGGTGTGAAGAACAAGCTGAAGCGATTCCTCGACGAGAGTGAGTGCCACGTGGCTATATCGATGCACTCGCCACTGCCCGAACAGCGCCAGATGTTGATGCCTGCCGAGAAGCAGATGTCGATTACCGAGGTGGTTGACCTGCTGAAGCAGTACGACTTCTCGCACCAGCGCCGTTGTTCGTTCGAGTACATCTGCTTTGCCGGACTGAACGACACCACCATGCATGCCCGCGAGATTGTGAAGCTGGTGCGTGGATTGGACTGTCGTGTAAATTTGATTCGATTCCACGAGATACCTGGTGTGGATTTGCCTGGTGCCGACGAGAAGCGCATGGAAGCCTTGCGTGACTATCTCACCGCCCATGGTGTGTTTACCACTATCCGCGCCAGTCGTGGTCAAGATATTTTTGCCGCTTGCGGCCTGTTATCAACCGCCAAAAAACAACAAGAAAATGGATAAGAAAATTCGCGTGGCCATCACGCATGGCGACACCAACGGCATTGGTTATGAGGTGATTCTTCGTGCTTTCGAAGACCCCATGATGCTGGATATGTGTACACCTATCATCTATGGTTCGCCTAAAGCCGCAGCCTTTCATCGTAAGGCTATGGAGATAGAAACCCAGTATAGCATTATTAACGACGCTGCCGAGGCTAAGGACGGGCGTGTGAACCTGTTGGCCGCCTTCGACGAGGAGGTGAAGGTAGATTTCGGACAGCCCACCGATGAGTCGGATAAGGCAGCCAAGGCTGTGATGCAGCGTGTTAAAGAGGATATGCAGAAGCACCTGTTTGATGTACTGGTGCTGGGCCCCGTGGTGCCAAATGCTAACCCCAATCGCGACGAAAAGCCGCTTACCATCATGCTCAGTGAGCGTGTACGTATCGGTCTGCTTACCAACCATCTGCCTATCAAGGAGGTGGCTCAGAGCATCAGTGTTGAGAAAATCGTTGAGAAGGGTACCATCTTCTTTAAGAGTCTGAAGCGCGATTTCCGTGTAAACAATCCCCGTATCGCTGTGCTGGCACTGAATCCACAGCCAGGTGCCGAGGAGGAGCAGATTATCGCCCCTGCCATTGCCGAGCTGGAGAAGCAGAACATGATGGCCTTTGGTCCTTATGCTGCCGAGGAATTCTTTGCCAACAACCAGTACGAGCAGTTTGATGGTGTGCTGGCTATGTACGACGATCAGGGCACACTGCCATTTAATGCGCTGGCTACCGAGTATGGCGTAAAGCTGAAGGCTGGTATGACTGCCATCTGCACTACTGCCGTTCATGGTCCTGAGTTCGAGATAGCCGGTAAGGGAATTGCCGATGCTACCTCGTTGCGCCATGCCATCTATACGGCTGTAGATATGTTCCGCCATCGTGCCGAGTACGATGAGCCATTGGCTAATCCACTGCCAAAACTGTATCACGAGAAGCGTGAGGATGGCGACAAGGCACGTTTCCAGATGCCTCGTGCTAAGGATATCTTTAAATAAAATCACGAGAAACCAGACAAAATGAATAAAAAATATCAGAACGGATTTTTCCTGTTCGGATTATTGGTACTGATTATCATGGCCTCGCAGCTCGACTTCCGTCAGGCTTGGGAGGGCATCCAGCATGCGGGCTATTGGTTCGTAGGTGTGCTGGTACTTTGGGCTTTCCTGTATATGATGAACACCGCCTCGTGGTATCTGATTATCAATACCATCGGCAACGAGATGGGCGTGTGCCGCAAATGCAAGGTGGGCTTCTGGTGGCTCTATAAGATCACTATCTCGGCCTTTGCCTTGAATTATGCTACCCCTGGTGGACTGATGGGTGGCGAGCCCTACCGCATCATGTCGCTGTCGCCCAAGGTGGGCACCCAGCGTGCATCATCGTCAGTCATACTGTATGTGATGACGCACATCTACAGTCACTTCTGGTTCTGGCTGCTTAGCGTACCTCTTTATATTATCACGCAGAAGATGACACCGCTTACCTATATCCTGCTGCCCATCATTGCTGCAGTGGCACTGTTGGCCATCTGGTTCTTCTTGCGTGGCTACAAGCGTGGTATTGCCATGACGGGTATGACCATCCTGAGTCATTTCCCTATGGTAAAGAAGTGGGCAGCCCCCTTTATCGAGCGCAACCGCGAAAAACTGGCCGAGGTAGATGAGCAGATAGCTGCCCTGCACAATCAGAACCCCCGTACATTTAAACTGGCTGTGGTGCTGGAGTTGCTGTGCCGTGTGGCCTCTACGTTCGAAATCTATTTTATCCTGCTGGTGATTATGCCTCAGGTTACCATTCCGCAGTGTATCTTGATTTACGCATTTACCACGCTGTTTGCCAATATGCTGTTTTTTATGCCCCTACAGTTGGGTGGTCGCGAAGGTGGCTTCCTGATGAGTACCGAGGGCTTGAGTATGACAGCTAATGCTGGTATTTTTGTAGCCTTGCTGGTGCGCTTGCGTGAATTGATATGGACGGCTATTGGCCTGCTTTTAATCAAGTTGGACAAGAAAGAAAAGTAATAAGCGTTAAAATTCTGCCAAAATTGCAGATGTTTCAGAAAAAATATGTAATTTTGTCAGCTCAATGAAGACTTCAGAACTTCAAAACATCAAACAGCGGTACAATATCGTTGGCAATTGCGACGCATTGAACCACGTGCTCGACGTAGCCTTGCAGGTTGCGCCCACCGACCTCAGTGTACTTATCGTAGGCGAGAGTGGAGTGGGTAAGGAAATCATCCCAAGGGTGATTCACGACAACTCGCCACGCCGACGCGAAAAGTATTTTGCCATCAACTGTGGCTCTATCCCCGAGGGTACCATCGACTCAGAGCTCTTTGGACATGTAAAGGGTTCGTACACTGGTGCCATCAACGATTCGCCAGGTTACTTTGGTGTGGCTAACAAGGGTACGCTCTTCCTGGACGAGGTGGGCGAACTGCCTTTGGCCACCCAGGCGCGATTGCTGCGTGTGCTCGAAACTGGTGAGTATATCCCTGTGGGTGGCACCGAGATTCGTAAAACCGACGTACGTATTGTAGCCGCTACCAATGTGAATATCCGTCAGGCCATCAGCGAGGGTCGCTTCCGCGAAGACCTCTACTATCGCCTCAACTCGATACCCATCCAGATGCCTCCTCTGCGTGAGCGTGGCGAGGATATCATCCTGTTGTTCCGTTTGTTTGCCTTGCAGATGGCCGAGAAATATAAGATGGACCGCGTGGTGCTCGACGAGGGTGCCAAGCAGATGCTGTTGCACTATAAGTGGCCGGGCAACGTTCGCCAGTTGAAGAATATCACTGAACAGATTAGTGTGCTTTCGCCCGAACGTACCATCACCGCTCAGGTGCTCAGTCAGTTCATCCCTCAGGATCATGAAACCACACAGCTGGCCACCATCCATCGCGATGGCAGTGGCGACCATAGCTTTGAGAACGAACGCGAGATTCTGTATAAGATTCTGTTCGAGCTTCGTGGTAACGTGAACGATATGCGCCGTGAGATGAGTGCGCTGAAAAAGCAGCTCGACGATGTGCAGACTGCATCGCCAGTTGCACCTCAGGTTGAGCATATGCCAGCCACCACATTCCCAACACCTATCACCCAGCACCCAGCACCCGTGGCAACTGTCGAAGACGCAGTTGCCGAGGAGTACATCGAGCCCGAGAAGGAACTCGAGAGCTTGAACCTGAACGACATGGGTAAGCAGATGCTGGAGAAGGCCTTGGAGCGCAACCATGGCAATCGTAAGAAAGCCGCCCAGGAACTGGGTATTAGTGATAGAACCCTTTATCGCAGATTGAAACAGTATGGCTTGGATCAATAAGATAAAAACAATCGTGTTTGTTGCTGCCATTGCAGTTGTAACAAGCTGCTCCGTGAGCTATAAGTTCAACGGTGCCAGCATCGACTATTCGCAGACCAAGACCATCACCATTGCCGAGTTCCCCATTCGCAGTAGCTATGTGTGGGGACCCATGGGCCCGATGTTCAACAATCAGCTGAAGGATCAGTTTGCTAACCATACCCGCTTGGAGCAGGTTAAGCGTAATGGCGACCTGAAGATTGAGGGTGAGATTATACGCTACGAGCAGCGTAACAAGAGCGTGAGTGCCGAGGGATATTCGGCTATGACCGAGCTCTCCATGACTGTGAACGTACGATTTACGAATAATAAGAACCACAACGAAGATTTTGAGCAGCAGTTTACTGCCACGCAGAGCTACGAGACTACACAGAGTCTGAATGCTGTGCAGGAGGAACTGGTAACACAGATGGTGAAGGACCTCTGCGATCAGATCTTCAACCGTACCGTAGCCAACTGGTAATTTTAAGTTAAGATAATAGCGTAATGGAGATTACAGAACTCATTAAGCATCCTGAACAGATGGACCGCGAAACGCTCTACGAGTTGCGTTCGCTGCTGGCTCTGTATCCCTATTTTCAGACAGCCCGATTGTTGATGCTGCAGAATCTGTATCTGTTGCATGATCCTACATTCGACGAAGAATTGCGTCGTGCATCGGCCTATATCACCGATCGCCGCGTGCTGTTCCAGATGATCGAGGGGCGCCATTACGAGTATCATCCTGTGGCTAAGCCTGCACCTGCAGCAAAACCTGTTCAGCAGCCAGCTGAACCAACCGAAGATCGTACCATCTCGCTGATTGATAACTTCCTGGATAGTATCCCCGAGGAGGCCAAGACCGAGACACTGAAGCCCAAGCGCAAGCCTACGCCTGCCGATGCTGCTGTAGATTACGTGGCCTACCTGATGGATATCGAGCCCGATGGTGGTCAGGAGATGCCTGGTGAGATGCCAAAAATGTTTGGTCAGGACCTGATTGATTCGTTCATAAATGATGACAAAGGTGGGTTCCAGCTGCGCGAGGTACCTGAGTACCGTCCAGAGCCCCAACCAGAGCCCTCTGAGGAAGAAAATGGGGTTGAAAGTGAGTACTTTACCGAAACTTTGGCACGAATTTACATCAAACAGGGTAGATATTCGAAAGCTTTGGAAATAATTCAGCGATTAAGTTTGCAAATTCCGAAAAAAAATGCTTACTTTGCAGATCAAATACGTTTCTTAGAGAAATTAATAGTAAATAGTAACAAAAAAAATAAATAAAAAAATGTACACATTATTTGTAATTCTCATTGTGGTTGCAGCACTGCTTATGATTGGCATTGTGCTCATCCAGGAGTCAAAGGGAGGCGGTCTGGCTTCTCAGTTCTCAGGTTATAACCAGATTGGCGGTGTTCGTAAAACTACCGACTTTATCGAGAAGGCCACTTGGTTCCTCGCTGGTTTCATGGTACTCGTTAGCGTTTGCTGCGCTTATGTAGCTCCTCAGGCTGGTGGCGACACCTCTGTTATGGAGAACTATCAGGCTCCTGCTACCAATCCTAACAACCTGCCTGGTTTCGGTGCCAGTCAGCAGAAGGATGCAGTTGCTCCTGCAGCTCCTGCTACTGAGGCTCCCGCTGCTGAGACTCCTGCTGAGAAGAAGTAAAAACTTCTTTTCGCCTAACAAAAACAATGGAGAGTTTGCCCATGCAAGCTCTCCATTCTTGTTTTTTTAGCTGAATATGCATTATTTCTAAAATTTCTTGCTCTAAAATTTGCACAGCTCAAAAAATCTTAGTACCTTTGCACCCGCATTTGAGCGATGGGTGTTTTCCAGAGTGGCCAAATGGGGCAGACTGTAAATCTGCTGTCTTTCGACTTCGGTGGTTCGAATCCATCAGCACCCACAAAAAAAGAGATCTGCAACGCAGGTCTCTTTTTTGTTATTAATACTCTGTTTTATCTGTTTTCTCTGTCCACAATCGGAAGGTGTGTAGCGCCTCGTCGCGCAGTAGTGGCACAATGGGCACCGTACGCTTGTCCATAGGACGTTCCAGCTCCTCGTAGATGAAATCATCGGCAAACTGGATATCGCGGGCATCCTTGCGGGTGTTGCCGTAGAATATCTTGCCGATACGAGCCCAATAGATGGCGCCTAAGCACATAGGACATGGTTCGCACGAGGTGTAGATAGTACATCCCGAGAGATCGAACGTGCGCAGCTTAAAACATGCCTTTCTGATGGTATTAACCTCAGCATGAGCTGTAGGGTCGTTATCAATGGTTACACTGTTGCTGCTACCAGCAATGATTTCACCGTCCTTTACTATGACAGCCCCAAAGGGACCACCGCCTCGCTCAACGCTTTCGTTGGCGAGGCGGATGGCTTCCCTCATAAATTTCTTATCTTGTTCTGTTATCATCCGCAATTATTGTTTGTTTTCTGCATCAATAGCCTTGATCTTCTCGCGAATCAGGTTCATATCGTCCTTCAACTTCTGCACCTTGCGGTTCATCTCGTCAATCAGGCTGTTACCCTTCTTCGAGCTGGCATTCAGGAATCCGAGGTTGTTCTCGTAGGTCTGAATCTCCGACTTCAGGTTCTCGTACTGGCGGAACAGGCGTGTGCGCTCGTTGTCGAGGGCATTCTCGCCGCGCTCAGCTACGTTCTTCAGGTTCTGCTTAAAGTTGTTCAGCTTGCGCTTGGCTACGCTGATGTTCAAATCCTTATACAGCTTGTCCAGCACAGCGTGGTACTCCTTGTAGAGCTTATCCTTCTCTTTATAAGGTACGTGACCTACAGCGTTGTACTCATCAACCAGCTTCTGTACCTTCTCGGCAACCTCTTCACCAGTCTCAGTAGCCAGTGCCTTCAGCTGCTCAATGATGCCCAGCTTCTTCTCCAGGTTCTCGCGCTCCTCGCCACGTGCACCAGCACCAGCGGCATTGCGGGCCTCGAAGAAGGTGTTGCATGCTGCCAGGAACTCCTCCCACAGCTGGTCGCCCAACTTCTTTGGTACCATACCAATGGTCTTCCACTCCTTCTGCAGAGCGATGAACTTGTCGCTGGTAGATTTCCATTCGGTCGACGATTGCAGCTCCTTGGCCTTCTCAATCAGGGCGCGCTTCTTCTCGGCATTCTCCTTGAAGGTTTCTTTCAAGCCCTTGAAGTAAGCAGCCTTACGACCAAAGAAATCGTCGCAAGCGGCACGGAAACGCTCAAATATCTTCACGTTCATCTTCTGAGGTGCAAAACCAATGGTCTTCCACTCAGTCTGAATATCGATAATCTGCTTGGTGTGCTTCTCCCAATCGCCACTGCCCTTGTTCTCCTCGGCAGCAATGGCCTCTACCTTCTCGCAGAGTACGGTCTTACGGGCCAGGTTGTCTTCCTCCTTGGCACGAACACCCTCAAAGTGCTGTTGGTGGCGCTTGTTGATAACGCTTGATGCAGCCTTGAAACGGTTCCAGATTTCCTCGCGTTGCTCCTTGGCTACAGGACCAATTTCGCGATACTCCTGGTGCAGCTTCTGCAACTGGTGGAAGGCGCTGATCACATCCTCCTCGTCGGCCAACTTTTCGGCTGCCTCGCAAAGAGCGGTCTTCAGCTCCAGGTTCTTCTTAAAGTCGTACTCGCGTGCTTCGCTGTTCAGGCGGAGCATATCGTAGAACTGCTCTACGTACAGCTGATAGTTGCGCCACAATTCGTTGGCTTTCTCAGCTGGCACATTCTTAATTTCGCGCCACTGCTCCTGCAGGGCCTTGAACTCCTTGTAGTTCTTGTTGGCCTCGTCGGGGGTAGTTACCATGGCCTTAATGCGGTCGATGATAGCCAGTTTCTTGGTCAGGTTCTCCTGCTTTTCAGCCTCCTGCTCCTTGAAAATCTTGGCGCGCTTTTCCTTGATGATGCCCATCTCGGCCTTGAAAGCCTCTTCCTGCTCGTCGGGCGTGTACTGGTACTGCTCAGGATCGCCACCTGCATCGAGATAAGCTTTGAGCTTAGCCTCGCGCTCAGCTACATGCAGCTTGTAGAACGACGACTTCAGATACTCTACTTCGTCCTTCTGTGGAACTTCCTCGCCATGCGCAATGTCCTGCAAACGGTGCAGCACATCGGCTTTGGTCTCGTAAACCACACGAGTCTGCTCCTCGGCCTGCTCTGTTGCTGGTTCCGAGTTTTCAGTTGTTTCTACTTGAGAGGTAACCTCTTCGTTAACTACTTCTTCGTTTTTACCCAGTTCGAGGGTATTCTCTTGAGAGTCCATCATTTAACTATTAAATTATTACTAAATGATGCTTAGCATCATCAACATTTGGGGTCAAAATTAAACATTATTATTTAATTAACCTAATTTTTTGGCGTTTTTTTGCGTTTTTGAGGCCTAAACCAGTCGTTTATGACGGAAAATACCCCATGCAATAGCCGAAATGGCGACAGAAATGATGACTGCCAAGATGAATCCCCATGGTTTGGATTCCATGCCGTTGATTAGGTTCATACCGAACATCGACGTCACCAGCGTAGGTATCATCATCAGGATGGTTACCGTAGTAAGTGTACGCATCACGGTGTTCATGTTGTTATTGATAATACTTTGATAAGTGTCCATAGTCGACTCGAGAATGTTCGAGTAAATCATGGTTGTTTCGCGAGCCTGTGTCATCTCAATGGTTACGTCCTCAATCAGGTCGGCATCCAGCTCGTCAATCTGCAGTTTGAACTTCAGTTTCGACAGCAGGGTCTCGTTACCACGGATAGAGGTCTGGAAGTAGGTGAGCGAGTCTTGCAGTCGGCTCAAGCCAATCAGACTCTCGTTGTTCACCTCTTTATCCAGGTTGCGCTTAGCCTTATCTACCAGCATCGAAATCTGCTTCAGTCGCTTCAGGTACCAAACGGCACTCGAAAGGAACAGGCGGAAAATCATATCTACGTGGTCGGTAAAACCTTCGCCACGCTTCTGCTGGAAACTCACGAAATCAATCATCACGTTTGTCTCGTAAAAACAAACGGTAATAGTAACATCACGTTTATGAATGATACCCAAGGGTACTGTGGTGTATGGCGTGCGCGATCGTATCTCTTTTACGTAAGGGATACGCAGAATAATCAGCATCCATCCGTCGTCGTACTCATAGCGTGCACGCTCATCGGTATCGCTGATGTCCGACATGAAGTAGTCGGGGATATTAAACTTCTCTTCGAGTTCGCGCTGGTCGTCTTCGGTGGGGCATGTCACCTGTATCCAGCAATTGGGCTGCCAGTCCTTTATCTGGGTCAGTCCGCCTTGGGTATTCCAGAATGTCTTCATTTTGCTAATCCTTCATTTTAAATTGACAATTGAAAATTGACAATTGATAATTGACTTAGCGGCAAGAGGATTAGCGGTCTTGCCTGCCACCCTCCAGCCTAACAGTTGTAACTATTCGCCGGGTAATCGTCCATAATGTTTGTTATTAAATTGATTTATCGTGTGCAAAGGTAAAAAGAAAAATTGAAAAAACAAATTTTTAAGGCACGAATTACGCGAATTACACGAAAGTTTTCGATTGTGTATAAAAATAATCCGTGTTAATTCGTGTAATCCGTGCCAAAAAACTACTTCTCAGGAATTACCTCGAGTGTGTGCTTCAGCAGTGTCCAGAATGGATCTACAGTAGCAATCAGGGCACGCTCGGTAGTGGTGTGAGGCGACTTCATGGTGGGACCGAAGCTTACTACATCCAGGTGTGGATACTTGCCTAAGATGATAGAGCACTCCAATCCGGCATGGTCAACCTGGATGATACCATCCTGGCCAAACAGAGCCTTGTATTCCTTGCAGAGCAGATTCAGAATCTCGCTCTCGGGGTTTGGATCCCAACCACCGTAGCTGCCAGCAGTCTCAACCTTCATGCCTGCCATGTTAAAGCAGCTCTCCAAAGTCTTTACAATATAGTCCTTCATATCCTCACGACTTGAACGAGCCAGAATCTTCAGCGAAGCCTTGCCCTTGCCAATGTTGATGATGGCCAGGTTACTAGATGTCTCTACTACGTTAGGATAGCTGGGGATCATGCGGATCACACCGTCGTGACAGCCATAGATGGCGTTAATCAGGTTATCCTGGATCTCAACAGGAACCTCCATCTTTGGTGTCTCTACATCCTCGCAGAGTACCTCGATACCACTCTCAATGCCTTTGTACTCATCCTGGAAGTCGTCCTGCCAGTCGGCAGCCAGCTCCTTCAGGGCAGCTACATTCTCCTTTGGCAATGTGAGCACAGCCTCGGCCTTGAATGGAATAGCGTTACGCATGTTGCCACCCTGCCAGCTGGCCAGACGGGCCTCGCACTCCTCGATAGCCTCACGAACCACGCGAACCAACAGCTTGTTGGCATTACCACGACCCTCGTGAATCTCCAGTCCTGAGTGTCCGCCACGCAGACCCTTTACAGTTACCTTAACAGCGGCGTCGTCGGCCTCGGTCTCTACTTCTTTATAATCCAGAGTAGCAGTTACATCGATACCACCAGCACTACCGATTACAAACTTACCCCAGCACTCAGAGTCGAGGTTCAGCAGAATGTCGCCATTCAGCTCGCCTGCGGGCAGGGCGTTGGCACCAAACATACCAGTCTCCTCATCGGCAGTAATCAGTGCCTCGATAGGTCCGTGCTTCAAGGTCTTATCCTCCATCACAGCCATGATGGCAGCTACGCCTAAGCCGTTGTCGGCACCTAAGGTAGTACCCTTGGCCTTTACCCACTCGCCATCAATCCATGGCTCAATGGGATCGGTCTCAAAGTTATGAGTGCTCTCAGGTGTCTTCTGTGGAACCATGTCCATGTGTGCCTGCAGAATCACACCCTTCTTCTTCTCCATACCTGGCGAAGCGGGTTTGCGCATCACAATGTTATCAGCGGGGTCCTTAAAGGCCTCTACACCTGCCTGCTTGGCAAAGTCAAGCAGAAACTGTTGTACTTTCTCCAAATGTCCTGAAGGACGTGGAACCTGTGTCAGTGCATAGAAATTCTTCCAGATGCACACTGGGTTCAGATTTTTAATCTCACTCATAGTTTTTTTGTTTTACGAGGAAGGAGGAAGGAGGAGGGAGGAAGGAGAATACTTCCTCAGTTCCTTAATCTCACAACCTACAAGTTTATACTATTTTTGATTCTAGATAATGCTTTAATCCCGACATGACTTTCGATAGGTGCTCTGCCTTAAGTTCTGCTTCATGTAGTTCTTCGGCAGAAATATATCCTAATGATTCCGAGATATCCAATTGGCAGGAAACTTCAGAAAGGGAACCGAATGCAATCTCAAGAAAATGAATTCTCTCCTTTATTGAGCTCCGTCCTAATCCCTCTGCTATATTTGAAGGTACAGAAATAACAGCTCTCCGTATTTGATCACATAATGCATAATTCTCCTTTTGTGGATATTTCTCTAGTAGAGAATACACGTATATCACAAAGTCTTTTGCAATATGATATGCATCAACTTTCTTATAGAAAAAATCATTCATTTCTCCTTCCTCCTTTCTCCTTCCTCCTTCCTCGATACCCTTTTGGTAAACATCAAGGCTGCCCAGGCGTAGATGCCTAATGCAATCACCAGCATCGTCTGCACGGTATGTACTATCAGCACAAACCACAACGCCTGCTCATCAGCCACACCATAGAGTATCAGCATGGTCTTGATGGCAAAATGCCACGGACCGGCACCATTAGGCGTAGGCACGATAACGGCAAAGTTGGCTACCACAAACGATACCAACGCACAGCCGATACCTAAGTTCTCGGTAAAGTCGAAGCAGAAGAAGGTGAGGTAGTAATGCAGAAAGTACATCACCCAGATGCCTATCGAGAAAAACAGATAGAGTGGCAGGTTGCGTACCCCCTTCAGCGAGAGCACACCCTCCCAGATGCCACCTAACGTCATCTTTACCTTATTATATATAGAGAAGTTTTTCAGTAGCAGATGTAGCAGTATCAGTACTGCCACAGCGCAGATGGCTGTTACCACCCATCCAGTTACCGAGAAACCTCCTAATATTCTGTCGAGTGATGTGCCTGTTTTGCGGAAGAAGGTGCCAAACACGCTCATCTCAACAAGCAGGATGATACCCGAGTATATCATTACTATCAGCGTATCTACTGCACGCTCTGTAACTACTGTGCCTAAGGCTTTCGAGAATGATATGCCGTCGTAGCGCTTAAGTATGGCGCATCGCGAAAACTCGCCGATACGTGGAATGATCAAACTGGCTGCATACGATATAAACACCGCATGATGACACACCGACGAACGAGGGTGCTCGCCCATCGGTTCCAATGTCTGTTTCCATCGCCAACTGCGAAACATCTGTGCCAAGATTCCAAAGGGGAACGATAGCAGCATCCAAGTCCAGTTCATTTCCTCAGTCAGCACATGACTGATAGTCGAGAAGTCCTCACCACGATACATCCACCACAAAATGGCGCCGCCAAGTATAAAAGGCAGCACCACTTTAGCAACGCTACTGATGATGTTTTTTAATTCCATGGGGGCAAAGGTACGAATAAACGAGTGAACTACAAAATAAATCCCTATTTATTTTTATTTCCGAGTGGAAGTACCTTCGGCGAAGCCAAAGTAATAATAATAATTGATACGTGTCAAAGAAAGCTCACTTTTTTGCCTTTTTTCTACTATTTTCTTGGCTGTGTGCGATAACAGTCGTACCTTTGCAGCGGTTTTAAGGATAACAAATAAATAAAAGATTAGAGAAAGGAATTAATTATGGTAACTTTAGAGACAAGTTTTTTATTAATGACCATGGCTGCCTTCGCATTAGCTGTATCACTGGTAGTAACCGTTGCTGTTAATGTAGACAACAATAAG
>JAEEGH010015228.1_pt1 | contig 16752 bp, 10 predicted proteins | sample 9134181 | NCBI WGS metagenome assembly JAEEGH01 (sample SAMN16246544, study PRJNA631951) | gut metagenome | biome: gut microbiome; feature: rumen; material: DP-attached | host: Bos | place: Iran: Karaj | collected 2018-10
TTTCATTACCTTCTATAGCCCATGCCGGGCAAACCCAACAAAAAGCCTCCCTCCCCGCTGGGGGAAGGAGGTTTTTCCTATTATTTGCTTGATGTCTCTGCCGGTTAGTCTGCCTCGTAGATGAGCAGCTGGCCGTCGCTATAGAGGAACATCAGGGGGTCCTTGTCGCGTTTCTTCAAAATCCACACTCCGCCGTTCTGCTGGTCCAGCTCCATCTTGATGTACTTGCGGCTCACCTGCTGCTCAGCCAGCAGCTTGTCGCTCTGGTCATACACCTGAATGTAGTTGTGGCCGTCGGGGTCCTGAACGAGTGCGTACATCAGGTCGCCGCTCATGACGTAGGTGAGGAGGTCGATGTTGTAGTTCTGGCGGGCATACTCCCTCACAACAATCACATCCGTGGGGTGGTAGTCATACCAGTAGGTGTTGCAGTAGACCCAGAAGCCGGGCCAGTACCATGCACGGCAGGGCCAAGGATCCCAGAAAACGGGGTGGCAATGCACCATGCAGTGGTGCACGGGGTGCCAGAAATAGGGGGCGGGGTGCATGTGACGGTGCGAGGGAGGCATGGGGCGATGCGGATGGCCCGCGTCGGCCCAGCCATGACCGTTGGGTCTGCCTTCGCCGGCCACAGGGGCCTGGCCCGAAGGTCTGCCCACGCTGCCGCTGTTGCGACTGGCGGGAGCCCCCACCTCACCGCGCGAGCCTGCAGGAGCGCCGCCGCGCTCACCCATGTTGCCGCGCATCGAAGGCTGGCCGCCACGGGCCGAAGGGACGCCGCTGCGCACCTCGCCACCGCTGCGGGGCGAGGCGGCCTCACGGCTGCGAATCTGGCTGGGGATGCTGCTGGAAGAGCGCATCTCCGAGCCGCCGCCACGGCTGCCCTGGTAGGAACTGCTACTACGGCTGGGACTGCTGCTCATCGAAGAGCTGCTGCGCGACGAAGAATAGCTTGAGCTGCTACGGGGCGAAGAATAGCTTGAGCTGCTGCGGGGCGAAGAATAGCTTGAGCTGCTGCGCGACGACGAGGAGGAGAAACTGCTCCCACGCGACGAAGAAGAGGAGAAGCTGCCGCCGCCACGCGACGAAGAAGAAAAACTGCCGCCGCCACGGCTGCCGCTGCTCATGCTGCTGTGGCTGCCGCCACCGCTGCCGCCGCGACCGCCGCCGCCACGCTGAGCGTATACCGGGCTTGCCACCAAGGCAATGCCCAACAATGCGATTCCAATTACATTTGACATTTTCATAGCGAAAACTCCTTTCATTTATTTCGTTTATATTTTCTTTATTTGATTCAAAGTCACCCAGGCCATCTTTTTTTTGCCTATTTGTTTCCTTTTTCTCGAATGCAAAAGTACCACTTTTACACGAGGAAAAATCCACAAACCCCACATATTTTTCCCCTAAAAACCGTCGGCGCAGGGTGCATTCTTCTGGGGTCAGCCGTGGCGGCTGCAGCCAACAGTCCATGAGCCAGCGGGTTGTGAGGAAATTCCACCCACCACAGCCCGACCTCCTCAACGGCAAAGCACCACCGTGCCGGTCACACACTGAGGGCTGTTGGGAATGAGGGTGGTGGTGTAGCTGATGCGGTAGACATAGGCGGCCTGCGGGCAGGGCGTGCCGTCGTGGGTGCCGTCCCAAGGGGTGTTGGGGGTATCGGCGTGAAACACCCTACGGCCCGCACGGTCGAAGATGTCGATCTGGTAGGAGCGGATGTGGGCAGTTGTGGTTACGCGGAAAGTGTTGAGCTCGGGGTCGTGGTCCTCCGGCATGAAGAAATTCGGAATGAAGAGGTGGGGTTTCACAATGGGAACCGCCACCTTATCGGTGTCCTGACAGAAATCATTGCCCGAAATAAGCTGCACCATCACCGAGTCCATGTCGAGGGAAGCCGTATAGGTTATCTGACAAAGGTTGTCGCTGTAGTAGGTGCCGTTCACATACCACTGGCTCCAGCGGTTTGGGGAACCGATGCGGGTGGCGGTGAGGGTTAGGTGTTGTTCGTCGAGGGTGGTTGGCGACACTTCTATATGGGCCGTGGGCAGTTCGATGGGGGTTAGGACTACCGAGTCCGAGGAGGGACAGAAGAGGGTGTCTCTCAGGTCGGCCGTGACCCAATAGATGGTGGTGTCTTCAACAGCGGCAGTCAGTTCCGTTTCCCCCACATGTGCTGGGGTGTTGTCGTGATTGGTGTGCCACCAAAGATAGGGTGCCTGGGTGAGGGCTTGCAGATTGTATGCTTGGCGTGCGCAATCGATGTGGGTCTGGATGGCGATTTCTGGAGGTGCCACTACCGCGAGACGCAACAGGACGATGCTGTCGCAGCGATAGTGGTTGAGGGTGTCGAACTCGAGCAACGCCTCCTGGGTGTAGATTGAGCCGTGGAAAAGGTAGTAGGTTCCTTGGCAGATGGTGTCATGCAGGCGGGTGGTGTCCGACCGATGGATGGTGAGCGTTAGCCCTACCGTAGAATCGCACCCCAGGTGGTTGAGCAGATGGGTTTGAGCATAGCAGCTCTCGGCAAGGAGCGTGTCGAGTGCATCCCAATAGAAAGAGTCGCAGGCCCTGATGGCGGTGTCGGAAAAAGTGGAATGGTGGACTGTTAGGGTCAGGGTGACGACGGAGTCACAATTGAAGGCGTTGGGCAGTATGAGCGAGTCGGACATGGAGCGATTGTAGCCTATGCCTTTCCCCTCCCAATAAAAAGTGTCGCAAACGGTTGTGTCGATATGGAGTCTACTTCCATGATGAATGGTCAGGTGCAGGGTGTCGGTACTGGATATTCCCTGGGAGTTGTTGTAGTGGTAGGTGTAGGTGCCAGAGGCCGAATAGGTGGTTCCATGCCATGTGTAAGCGCCGCAAGCCGCAGCGTATTCCACCTGATGACTGCTATGGAGAATGGTTAGATGCAGGGTGTCGGTGCTCTCGCATCCATCGTCATTGAGATAGGAATGGGTGTAGGTGCCAGAGCTGGTGAAGGTTGTTCCATGCCAGCTGTATTGGTTTATGGCAGTATCGGACAGGGAGGTATGATTGCCATGGTAAATGAAAAGCTTTAAGGTGTCGGTGCTGGGACAGTTGTCGTTATTGAGGTAATTGTATGTGGGTGTGCTCGTTGTGTTATAGTATACTCCATGCCAAAGATAGCCCTCGCAGGTCGAGATAAAATAGATGTCGTGGCTCCCATAATGGACAGTCAGATGCAGGGTGTCGGTGCTGGGGCAGTTGTCGGAGTTGGTGTAGTCGTGGGTGTATTCTCCTGTGGTGTTGTATTCGTTGCCATGCCAGAGATAACTCTCGCAAGATGTTTCGGTATAGGAATCGTGGGTACCGTAATGAATAGTAAGATGCAGGGTGTCTGTGCTTGGACAGTTGTCGGAATTGGTGTAGTCGTGGGTGTATTCTCCTGTGGTGTTGTATTCGTTGCCTTGCCAAGTGTAGCTCTCGCAGGCGGTCTCGGTATAGGCATTGTGTGTGCCGTAGAGGATGACAAGCAGAAGGGTATCGGTGCTGGGTGTGCCTTGGTCGTTGGTGTAGGAATAGGTATACCGTCCAGAAGTGGTGTAGGTAGTGCCGTGCCAGGTATAGGACTCACAGGCGGTTGCACTTATCATATTATGGCTGCTGTAGTTGATGGTGAGGTGCAGGGTGTCGGTGCTGGGACAATTAGAACCATTGATGTATGAGTAGGTGTAGTTTCCTGAAATGGTGTAGGTCGTGCCATGCCAAGTATAGCTGTCGATTGCGGTTTCGTAATAGGTATTATGGGTGCCATAATGGATAGTCAGATGCAAGGTGTCGGTGCTTGGGCAGTTGTCGGAGTTGGTATAGTCGTGGGTGTATTCTCCTGTGGTGGTGTAGTCGTTGCCATGCCAGAGATAGCTCTCGCAGGCAGTCTCGGTATAGGCATTGTGGATGCCGTGGAGGATAGTCAGATGCAGGGTGTCGGTGCTCGGGCAGTTGTCGGAGTTGGTGTAATCGTAGGTGTATTCTCCCGTTGAATTATACTCAAAACCATGCCAAAGGTAGCTCTCACAGGCAGTTTCGGTATAAGCAGTATGCGTGCCGTGGAGGATGACGAGCACCAGGGTGTCAACGCTAGGTGCGCCTTGGTCGTTGGTGTAGGCGTAGGTATACCGTCCTGATGAAGAATAGGAGTCTCCATGCCAGAGATAACTCTCACAGGCGGTTGCATATTCGATATTGTGACTGCTGTGGATGATGGTCAGGTGGAGCGTGTCGGTAGATGGACAGCCAAAATTGTTCTGATAAGAATAGGTGTAGGTGCCCGATAGGGTATATACCGCACCGTTCCATTGGAGGCTGTCGGTGGCTGTGATGTGGAAAGCCTGGTGGCTACTGTGATGAATGATAAGGTGCAGGTAGACAATACTGTCGCACCCCACCGAGTTGACCAAAGTGACGGTGGGCATATTGGTACTCTCAGTATAATCATTACCTTGCCAAGAAAAGCTATTGCAGGCGGTAGCCTCTTCGATGGTTGTGCTGACAGGGTGAACGACAAGGTGCAGGTGGGAGATGGTGTCGAAGAAGCCATTGTGGGTAGTGTCTTGATAGTTGCCCGAAGAAGCAAGCAGGCGACCATGCCAATGGATTTCATCCCCCTGACAGATGGTAATGGTATCAAACAAGTCGATGGTACGCTGAAAGTTACCAATACTTTTCGACTCGGCGACTCCTCCTCGCGGATGCCCAATCTCGTCGATGGTGTCATATTGGGTAGGAAAAAACACCTGATTGTTTTTGTTGCTAATCCAGTTGGCACCATTCCAGTAGGCCGACTCCTGCTGCGCCCTATCAATAGAAACCGCCACCCCGCTGTTTCCCACATAGTTGCCCAACAATGGGGGATAGACAAGATGTTTTACGTTCTTCACATAAGCCTCTGTTGCTATGGGTTTGCCGCTGATGTCGGTCAAGAATTGTGGCGGGAGCAGTTGCATGAGGGTGTTGGAGCTACTATCGGCAAAAGTGCCTTCGGTTGAGTTCCAGATATTATGGTGGGCGCGGATGCTGTCGTTGGAAAAGATGTCGTTAGGGTTGCTTGCGGCCAGATTGTCCATAAACAAACAATTGCAAAGCTCCAAGTGGGTCTCCCCATTCAGGGCACCGCCACCATCGGTAGCGGAGGCCTCATTGTAGATAAAATCGCAGTTGGCCACAATATCGGCCGAAGTCCTGTCAACGCCATAGGAGGAATGGATAGCACCGCCCTGAGTGGCTTGGTTGTAGTAAAAGGAGCAGTTGGCAATGACAGCACAGGAACTGTCGCTGTCGTGCAAGATGCCGACGGCACCCCCATCCCCGCCGGAGGAGATATTGTCTGTGAAGCAGCTGCGCAGGACGGATAGGTGGATTGTGTCGGCATAGTCGCGATGAAAAATGGCTCCGCCATCACTCGGTGCCGCATTGTGATGAAAGGCACAATTCTCGATGGCCAGGTGGCCCTCCATGGAAAAGACAGCACCACCCAGAAGCGTGTTGGGCAAAGGAGAGGGATTGGAGGGGATGGAATTGCTGTCGAAACTGGTGTTGCGAATGGTGGTGTAGGAGTTGACCGTTTCCAATGCGCCACCTCGGTTTAGGCTGGTGTTGTGAAGAAAAGAGCAGCTGTCTATCTCGACGGAGGACAGCTCCAACTTCACCGCCCCACCCCAATGGCCCTCATTCTGGATGAACGAGCAGGATTTGATGATGGCATCGGTTCGGATGCAGTAGATTGCCGCACCGCCATACTGCTGCGACGCGGTGGCCGTGGCCACGTTGCCGCGGAAGGTGCAGTTCTCTAAACAGAGGACTGCCTGACGACTGGCCGTACCGCGACTGGAGATAGCGCCGCCGTTGAAACCCGAGAAGTTGGTGTCGAACTGGCAGTTGCGGGCGATGAGGGTGGCGTTGTTGCACAGGATGGCTCCGCCTTGGCGCACAGCTTCGTAGGCGAGGGCCATATCGAGGTTCTGGAGGGTGAGCTGGGCGTAGATGATGACGTAGAAAAGGCGGCTGCTGTTTGCCGAGGTCAGCCGTATCCGTCCGCCATTGGGACCGAGGTTGGTGCCATCGATGGTACAGGTGTCGTGGTTGAGATTGATGGAACCGGTAAGGCTGATGGTATTGCTGCAGGAGCTGGGCAGGTTGAAAGTGATGACATTACCGCAGGTGCCCGTACGGGAGTAATCGACCGCTTCGCGCAGCGAGATCAGGTTGTCACTATCGTCCACCACATCCAGATTGGTAGTCACCATGGTGGATGGAGTTTCCTGGGCTTCACCCACCATGGGAAACAATAATAGAATGAGAGTTAGTAGTTTATACAGTTTTATTGGCACGGCGCAGCTTTTTACCCGATGCAAATATACTACTTTTTTGCAAATAATCAACAGTTGCCATAGATAATTAAGGGAATTTCTATTTATCAAGAATTAGAGAATTGGAGAATTTGTAAATTCCATATTTTGAATTTGATAAGAATTAAAGGCTTTTATTGCAAGCAATAAATAGAAGTTGCCTATACAACTTTCACCGCGCAAAAATAATTTACTCCTAATTTACTCGTTAATTTACTCCGTATTTACCGAATTCGCCTTTAGGCGCAAAACATCATGCTGCTAAAGCAGAAGAAAGTAAATTACCATAAATGCGGAGTAAATTTCAAGATTTGAGGTCTCGCAGAAAACGCAGATTTTACTATCAACTCTAAACTATAAACTCTAAACTTTCAATAACCAATAACCCATAACCAATAAACATTAACCTCCGCAGCGACGGATATTGATTATCGGTGTTCATAACAACGTATATTCCACCCCACCGAGAAAACAGGCATTATCAGATAATATTCACCGTCTGTATAATACTTCAAACCGCAACCAAAGTCTAGGTCTTTGTAACTGGCACCAGCCACCAAAGAAACCCCGGGTAAAACAAAGTTTGTTAGACTAATTCTCAAGTCAAACATCGCCACCCAGTTGGCATCACCTGTATAGGCACGAACACCCAATGCGCCTTCCAATCCATCACCAAAACCGACACTCATGAAGGTCTGCACATAAGGATTGATTTGATAGCCTAAAGAGGCGAAAAACCCTCGGTATAATTCCGGACGGATAACAAATCCTTGTCCACGAGAGAATGAGTTTTCTTCACGTGGCATTAGACTATATTTCTCTAATCCGTCAGTTCCTTCGAACACCGTGTTTACGATTGTTATTGTTTCAGTGTTTGTTGCTAACATCTCATTACTACTAGCTTGAACTTTGCCTTGTGCAGTAATCAACATTGCTACTACAATCAGAATTACTTGTTTCTTCATTTTTTATCATGCCCTTTTATCCAGTGGGTCTTCTGGTCAGATATTATTGGTGGGTTCTTATTAATTCATTTTAGTGTCATCCAAACAAACAGAACCCATTAATCTGCAGGACAACTGTTCGATTATCATCAGTCGTTTTTCGCCTCGGCATAGGGCGAACTCTGCGTGATTTGCTCTATACGATCGGCTTATCAAAAACGCTCTGTTTATAGGTGCAAAAATACGACTTTTTTTTCATTTGACAATAGGCTGTTTTTCACATTTTATTTAATATGGGTGTAATTAATTGATATTAGTCTATTTGATGCTCCCGAAGGCCAAGGAAAGATACTCAAATTCCCGTCGCGGAGGATGTTCTCAGTTGCGACCTGTTGCGGCAGATTTGCAATCTGACGCAAAATACTATAAGGATTTTCAATCCGTAAAGCAATAACTCTCAGAAATAAAAGTCCGCGCCAGCCATTAATGGTTAATTCATGATTAATTAATGATAATTCGTGTTTAAAAAACAAGCTTCAGCTTGCCAAATCCGTGTAATACATGTGATACGTGGCACAATAAAGTTGAGAGTTTAGAGTTGAAAGTTTATTGGTTATAGGTTATTGGTTATAGGTTATTGAGAGTTGAAAGTTTAGAGTTTAGAGTTTAAAGTAGTTGAAAGTTGAAAGTACAATCTGCGTTTTCTGCGCTTTCTGCGAGAGTTTTCCCAAGCTTTAGCTTGCATTTTGGTGTTTTTCGTTTCTTTCGATGTTCTATAATTGATAGTTTATAGGTTATTGTTTATAGGTTATTGAAAGTTGAAAGTTTAGAGTTTATAGTTTAGAGTTGAAAGTTTATTGGTTATAGGTTATTGGTTATTGAAAGTTTAGAGTTTAGTGTTGAAAGTTTAGAGTAGTGGAAAGTGGAAAGTAAAATCTGCGTTTTCTGCGCTTTCTGCGAGAAATCGCGCGTCTAAGCAAAAGGGCTGCCCTGTACCGGCAGCCCTTCCTGTGAGACCAGACTTCCAAAGTCTATACTGAGAATTCAGCGGTGATTACAGCGTCCTCGTTCGCCACAAAGTCCCAATCCTCGTCGAACCATTCACCTTGGTTCCATCCCACGAAGGTGGCCCCTGCGTCGGGTTCTGCATGGAGGCGGACCACAGTCCCGCGCTCGTAGCTGACTTGCTGCTCGTCGATGACGGGGTTGCCGTTGGCAGTTACCGAGCCGTCGGGACTGATGTTGAACGAGAGCGTCACCGCGTCTAAGGGTTTACCTGAGGAGCCTCAGTGTCGTTAGGGGTCAGGAACTGCTCGCTCAGCGTGCCGCCATAGGAGAGGATGGCCTTGTCGCGAGCATCCACCGTCTGGAAGCCAGAGAGGATGGAGTTGTTGACCATGAAACGCTGAGTGCTGACCTTAGTGCCGGAAGTGGACCGACGGCTGTGAATCCAGGCGATAGCGCCGTTAACGGCTGCATCTGCGCCCAGTTTGCCACCAACGGTGCTGAAGCCGTGAGCATTCACAACGTCATAGAGCATGGTCTCGTCATCAACACCGTCAAGGGTGATTTCGAGAGCCTCAATGGAGACGCGGGGGACATTGGTTGCGGCATCCATGCTCTGAGTGGCGATGAAGCAGGAGATTTGGTCGCCATAGCGATAGTTGGGGTTGTTCTGCACAACAGCATCGCTGAATGCCTTGATGTCGGTGCTTGCGCCGATGGTGAGACCACCCAGTGCAATGTCGGTGGAAACGACATGGGAAGCGTCCTCGGTCATGACGATAGAGGGCAGCGAACCGCGGGTCACCTGATAGGCAGCCACCACGCAGCCGCCCTGACGGGCCTGGTCCTTGGTCAGGTAGACGGGAGCGGCCCCGATGTTGGCGCTCATGAACTCGTTGTAGTCGCTCACGCGGCTGTCCCTGTTCTCGAACGAAGGGTGCAGGTTGCCGTCGCAAGAGCGGTAAAGAGCCACGAGGTTGGCCCACTGCACGCGGCGGATCATCTGGGCAAAGGTACGCTTGGGGTTCTCCTTAGCCTGCATTTTCTGTTTTGCCACCGTCTGGCCGTTGAGTTGCGAGAAAGTCCAGTCGCCAGCCGAGCCGCGCAGACGGGTGTTGATACCGGTTAATATTGCCATAACGCTTTTGTTTCAGCCTCCTCGGCCCGGTCCTTAGTCGGGTGTTTTGTGGAGGAGGGGTCGGCAGGGAGAGGAGTGGGGCGACGGGGCTTCCTTCCACCCCTGTGCGCGCTTCTCTCCCTTTTCGACGATGCAAAGATACAACCATTTTTCGATTGCATTTCCCTTCCGTTCCCAATGCTTCCGATACATTCCGCATGCTTCCCGTCAGTTCCCATAAATTCCTTTGCACCCCCTCCGACAGGGCTCACCCAGGGCCTCAAAAAAAGCCTTCACCTGTGTCCGCGAGAAGATTTTGCTCCTCTGATGTAGAAAGGTTATTGGTGTTAATGGTTATTGGTGTTAATGGTTATGGGTTATTGGTTATTGAGAGTTGAATGGTTATTGGTTATTGGTTATTGGTTATTGAGAGTTGAAAGGTTATTGGTTATTGGTTATAGGTTATTGGTTATTGAAAGTTGAGAGTTGAAAGTTGAGAGTTTAGAGTAGTTGAAAGTTGAGAGTTGATAGTAAAATCTGCGTTTTCTGCGATTTCTGCGAGAGTTTTCCCAAGCTTTAGCTTGCCCATTCGTGTTTTTTCGTGTTTTTCGATGTTCTATAGTTGAGAGGTTATTGGTGTTAATGTTTATTGGTTATAGGTTATTGGTTATTGAAAGTATAAAGTTTAGAGTAGTTGAGAGTTTAGCGTTAAAAGTTGATAGTAAAATCTGCGTTTTCTGCGAGACATCAAATCTTGAAATTTACTCCGCATTTATGGTAATTTACTTTCGTATGCAGAAAAGAGTGGTGCTGCCCTATCTCAGGCAGCTCCAGCCACCGCCGTCGGCAACAAAAGCCTCCGGGCGCTCACAAGCCTCGTAGGGAATATGTCACTCAAAGAACAGAAGGAACAACTGGCCTTCGTTAAGACCAATATCCACAAAACCAATTGGGAATCAAAGAGATAATGTTGCCAGCAGTAGGTCATAAACCCCAAGCGTGTGACAGTTACAGTTGTGACAGATAAAAATAAGGGGTATCAAAAACGCCTCTTATAATATATAACTAATTAATAATTAATAATATATATAAGAAAAATGAAAAAACATACCCCTCTAAAAATCAACTGTCACAACTGTAACTGTCACAAAAAGGCAGAAAAAAGAATCCTATTATTCACCTAAAATGCAATAAAACAATGAAATACGATACGGTTAGGAACACGACGTTCTAACTCCCAACGTCCGACGAGTGACAGTAGTCGTCCAAAATCCCACCCCAAATGGCCTCCAAAACCCTCCGATGACCCCACTTTATGATGCTTTTTCCCCTACGAGGTACCCATCTGAGCGTATTTGTATCTCAACATCCCGACTCCGTATGCAGCTGAAAGAGGTGCTGTCCTAACTCAGGTATCACCAGCTAGTGCCGTCGGTAACGAATTTCTTTGGGCGCTCACAAGCCTTGTAGGGAAGAAGGGCAAGTAAGATGACCCGTTCTTCCAATAGACAGTTCTTCCAATTAAAAAATGGCATACCAAATCCCTTTTATATTATATATAACTAATTAATATATAATTAATTATATAGATAATTAGAGAAGTTGGAATACCCAAAAAACGAATTGTCCAAACTGTCTATTGGAAGATAATGTTAAAATTCATGTTTTATTTTTCTCCTAAAAAGCAAAAACACAATGAAATACGATATTAACAATAAGACCGCTCCCAAGATGCCGACCCTCGGCAAAGGGACAGAATGCATTCAAATTATCCCCTCCCAAGCCTCAAAAGACATGCACGAACCCCTCGTTCTGACGCTTTTCTCTGTCCGGGAAACATTGGTTCGTGTTTCTGACTTTTTGTGTCCGGACCTCATTTGGAAGGTGACTTTTGGCCAAAAGGCCATTTGGATGGCCGAAAGTGAGGGCAAAAAGAGTCAATTGTCCTAGCTCGTATAGGCATCTGTCACAACTTCCGCAAGCATGATGGCAAAGAGCAGGGAAGTTTCGTCAGGCGGCACCATTAGGGTAGGGCAGGGAATTGTGGTTTATAGGTAAGTCCGCCCTATGTTCGCTTGCCGACGGACGAACGACGAAGGAACGACGAAGGAACAACGGAGCGAAAAAGAAAACAGGGCACTCATTATGTGTGAGTGTCCTGCTATTAGGTTTATAAACGTCGAGATGGGTTAGGCACCGATCTTGGCGGTATAAGCGGCGGCGTCGAGGAGGCCGTCGATGTCGGCCATGTTGGCGGGTTTGATCTTGATGATCCAGCCTTCGCCGTAGGGGTCGTTGTTGATGGAGCTGGCCTCTTCGAGAGCGGTGTTGAACTCAACGACTTCGGAGGTGACGGGCATGAGAAGGTCGGCAACGGTCTTGACGGCTTCGAGGCTACCGAAAGCCTCGCCGGCCTCGATGGTCTCGCCTTCGCAATCTACGTCGACGAAAACGATGTCGCCCAATTCGTGCTGAGCATAGTCGGTGATGCCAACATAAGCAAATTCGCCTTCAACTCTTACCCATTCGTCGTCCTGGGTGTACTTTAAATTCTGAGGAATGTTCATTGTGTTACTTAATTAAGTGTTATATTAATGTGTCAAAAAATTTTCTGCAAAAGTACACATTTTAGTTCAATCAGCAAAAAAAAAGTTGGTATGTTGGATTTTTTTTATACTTTTGCACCATCAGAAATCGTCCGCGATTGTGGTGTTTGACTAATTTAAATGCTCTTAATCAGGACGTTCCATTAAAATTTTTATGGGTAAATAAATTTCAAATATCATCATAGCACATATTATATATGTATAGTAAAGCCGAATTGGAAGCTAAGGCGCAGGTAGAGCTCATCAATATTGCCAAAGAATTGGGCATTGCAGGAGCCGCCGCGCTGAATCCTCAAGACCTTATCTACAGAATCATCGCCCTGCAGTCGGAGAACCCCAAGGCCCTGACCAAGGAGCAGGAGCAGTTGCAGAAAGAGAAGCCCGCCGCACCCCGCCAGAAGCGTGCACGCATCAAGCCCAAGCTGTTGGCCGAGTCGTCGATGAATAATCCCGAGCTGCACAAGCGTGGCAATAAGGCGCAGGAGGTTAAATCTACCCACAACACCGTGGTTAATAAAGACATCATTACGCCCATCGACCTTGACTCGCTGGGAATAGATATAGCCGACTTGGAGATACCGGCCATTCCCGACGTGCCCGACGTGGTGAGTCCTTCGGGCCACCTGATTCGCCGTGGCGAGGTGGCTCAGCAGCCCGAGCTGCCCCTTGGTGCCGGGACGGAGGCCGCCACGCAGCCTGTTGCCGAAGCCGAGCCTCAACCCAAGAAGAAACGCGGCCGCCCCAAGAAGTCAGAGACCAAGGCTGCAGAGACCAAGGCAACGGTTGGCGGTAGTGCGGCCAAGAAGAAGGCTGCGGCCAACGAGAGCGCCACGCAGGAGGATTCCGCTCGCGCCATGACGACCCAGCCGGAGCCCCCCGCCGTGGAGGCCGAGCCGACACCCCAAGAAACCGAGCGTGAGCCAGAGGTGGCCACCCGCCGCAAGCGTCGCGAGCATATTCATGCCGGTGCACAGCCCGTTGCCTCGTCGCGTCAGGAGGAGGCGGAAGCTGACCGAGAGGTAGGCGACGACGCCGAACCTAAGGCTCCCGAGACGGGCAAGGAGGCCCCCGAGACGGGCAAGAAGGTGTGGCAGAAGAAATTTGACCGCAAGCATAAGAACAACAACGCCAACCCCGACGGCGAGAGCGAAGGATTCAGACCTGCCAAGCCGCTCTATCCGTTTGAGACGGAAGGAGTGGTGGAAGTGGAAGGAGTGTTGGAACTGGCACCGGACGGCTACGGTTTTTTGCGTTCGAGCGACTACAACTACTTGGCTTCGCCCGACGATGTGTATGTGTCGGTGCAGATGGTGCACAACTATGGCCTCAAGACGGGCGACACCGTGGAGGGGACTGTGCGTCCGCCCAAGGAGAACGACCGTTATTTTATCCTGGTGAAGATTAACGAAATCAACGGCCTGTCGCCGGATCGCATCCGCGACCGTGTGCCGTTTGAGTCGCTCACCCCGCTTTTTCCGGATGAGAAATTCAAGCTGACGGGACATCCCGCAGAGACCCGTTCCACCCGCATCATAGATATGTTCACCCCCATAGGAAAGGGTCAGCGTGGTTTGATAGTGGCACAGCCCAAGACGGGTAAGACCACCCTGCTGAAGGAGGTGGCCAACGCCATAGCCTATAATCACCCTGAGGTGTACCTGATGGTGCTGCTGATAGACGAGCGTCCTGAGGAGGTTACCGACATGCAGCGCAGCGTCAAGGCCGAGGTGATCGCATCGACCTTTGATGAGCCTGCCGACCGCCACGTGAGGATTGCCAATATCGTGCTGGAGAAGGCCAAGCGACTGACCGAGTGCGGTCATGATGTGGTGATAGTGCTCGACTCCATCACCCGTCTGGCTCGCGCCTACAACACGGTGCAGCCCGCATCGGGCAAGGTACTCTCGGGTGGTGTGGAGGCCAACGCGCTGCAGAAACCCAAACGTTTCTTTGGTGCGGCCCGCAATATAGAGGGAGGCGGCTCCCTCACCATCATCGCCACCGCGCTGACCGAGACGGGCAGCAAGATGGATGATGTGATTTTTGAGGAGTTTAAGGGCACGGGCAACATGGAGCTGCAGTTGGACCGCAAGCTGTCCAACAAGCGTATTTATCCGGCTATCGACCTGGCAGCCTCCAGCACCCGCCGCGACGACCTGCTGGTGCCGAAGAACCTGCTGAGCCGTACCCTGGTGCTCCGCAACCAGTTGACCGACATGACCCCTGTCGAGGCGATGGAGTTCCTCCAGAAGAACATGGCACATACCGTCAGCAATGAGGAGTTCCTGCTGACGATGGACAAATAATTGAGAACGTGTTAATGTGTTAACGTGTTAATGTGTTAGTCGATTTACGAATTAACGAAATAACGAATTAACGCATTCAAAAAGTGTTAATGTGTTAGTCGATTTACGAATTAACGAAATAACGTATTAACGAATTCAAAAAGTGTTAACGTGTTAGTCGATTTACGAATTAACGAAATAACGTATTAACGAATTCAAAAAGTGTTAATGTGTTAGTCGATTTACGAATTAACGAAATAACGAATTAACGCATTCAAAGGTCTCAATTCTCAATTCAAAAAATATTATTTCTTATGAGACGCGGATTTGGTAGCGACAATCATTCAGGCATCAGTCCCGAAATCATGGAGGCAATCGCTTCCGCCAATGTCGAACATGCGCTGGCTTACGGCGACGATGAGTATTGCAAACATGCCGAAGAGCTATTCAAAGAGGTCTTCGGTCCCACGGCACGGGTATACTTTGTATTCAATGGCACTGGGGCCAATGTGCTGAACATCGACGCCATGTGCCGTTCGCATCACGCTGTGGTGTGTGCCGACACGGCCCATATCAATGTCGACGAATGCGGAGCGCCCCAGCGTATTGTGGGCAGCCGTCTGCTCACCGTGGCCACGCCCGACGGCAAGCTCACCCCTGCATTGGTCAAAACCCAGCTCCACGGTTTCGGTTTTGAGCACCACTCACAGCCCCGAGCCATCAGCATCACGCAGCCCACCGAACTCGGCACCCTCTACACCCTCGATGAGATCCGTGCGCTGGCCGACCTCGCCCATGCACACAATATGTACCTGCACATGGACGGAGCCCGACTGGCCAATGCCGCTGTGGCGCTGGGATGCTCGTTCAAAGCGATGACCACCGACTGCGGTGTCGACTGCCTCTCGTTCGGCGGCACCAAAAACGGCATGTTGATGGGCGAGAGCGCCGTGATGCTGAATCCCGCACTGGATGTCGACCTCAAATACCGCCGCAAGCAGATGGCACAGCTGTGCAGCAAGATGCGGTTCATGGCAGCGCAATTCGACGCCTACCTCACCACCGGCGTATGGCAACGCAACGCCGCCCACAGCAACCGGATGGCACAGATGCTGTACCAATCGCTGAAAGAGGTACCCGAGGCCGAGGTGATGTATCCCGTCAAGGCCAACAGCGTCTTCGTCAAACTGCCCAACAAGGTATGGAACGCCCTGCTGGAGGATTATTTCTTCTATCTTTGGGACGAGGCGACCGACGTGGTGCGGTGGATGTGCTCGTTCGACACCACCGAGGAGGATATCCACAACCTTGTCGAGGCACTGAAGAAAAGACTGAAAGCGTACAACGCCTGAGAAGGGCGTGGGAGGATGCAAATGATCATACCCGTCACCGACCTGTCGCATCCCGGCCTGCAACCCTACGCCCACCTCACCGAGGCGCAGCTAAGAAACAGGCTTGAGCCAGACCAGGGCATCTTCATAGCCGAGAGCCCCAAAGTGATTCGGGTGGCCCTCGACGCGGGATACAAGCCTGTATCCCTCCTTACCGAAGAGAAACACCTCACCGGGCAGGCAGCGGACCTCGTTGCCCGCCTGGATTCGTTGCCGATATACACCGGCAGCCGCGAGTTGCTGGCCAGTCTGACAGGATATGAACTCACACGCGGGGTGCTTTGCGCAATGCACCGCCCTGTGTTGCCGAGTGTGGAGCAGATATGCCGGGGGAAACAGCGCATCGTGCTGGTGGACAACGTGGTCAACAGCACCAACACCGGGGCCATCCTCCGTGCCGCCGCAGCCCTCGGCATGGACGGCATCCTCTTCACCACCACCTGTTGCGACCCCCTCAACCGCCGCAGCGTGAGGGTGAGCATGGGCACCGTGTTCCAGATTCCGTGGACGTACATCCCATCCTGGCCACGCTCAGGCATGGAGATGCTGCACGCCATGGGATTCAAGACCGTGGCCCTTGCGCTGACCCCCAAGGCCGTACCCATCGACCACCCCGGCCTCGTGGCCGAAGAGCGACTGGTCCTGGTGCTAGGCACCGAAGGCGACGGACTGTCGCAACAAACCATCGACGACTGCGACTATCAAGCCATCATCCCCATGCAGCGCGGCGTCGATTCGCTCAATGTGGCTGCCGCCGCCGCAGTGGCCTTCTGGCAACTGCGCAAAGCGTAGGTCACCCTATCGGACAACCTGATGTGATGCTGTGGGCTTGTCCCTATTGCGGGTCCACATCGAAGTGTATCTGGAGGGGGGAGAATTGTTTGTCGGACTTTACTTTGTCGCCTATCTCCATGATGATAGTCTTGGCCTGCGAGATGGCTTCGGTGCGTTCGAAACGCAGCATGATATTCTTGATATACAAGCCCCTCACCCGTACCACGCTGGGATATTCGGGACCGACGACACGGGTGGCGAA
>JAEEGH010015230.1_pt1 | contig 16748 bp, 20 predicted proteins | sample 9134181 | NCBI WGS metagenome assembly JAEEGH01 (sample SAMN16246544, study PRJNA631951) | gut metagenome | biome: gut microbiome; feature: rumen; material: DP-attached | host: Bos | place: Iran: Karaj | collected 2018-10
AGATCGTATTTAGTCTTGCGCGAGGGATTGACCGAGACGTCAAGCGTCACCTCTGCCCCAGGCAGAAGCAGTTCCTTGCATCGTCCCGTGTTCTTGACGTGGACGGTTTCAACGCTGCCTCCAATCTCCACATGGGCGACGAAGCGGTTTGGACGGTCGATGAACCTGCCAGTTTTCGTGTTTTCGTACCTCATTCCCTATGTGTCCCAGATTCAGGTCTGCCTTTTGAGAAAAAACGTGGTCTCTATCCATCTATTTGGATTGGGAAAAGTATTTCCGACAATAATCCAATATGGCCTCGCGGTACTTTTTTGTGCAGTCGGGATCTTCGCAGAGAAAGTGGCCAGAATGCGGATAGATGATGAAAACGTGAGGGACATTGTGCTCTTCAAATGCCTTGCGAAGTTTTTCCGCATGGGGCGTGGGGACCAGGGGGTCTTTTCCACCATATGCGGCGATAGTCGGAACCGTGTTTCCGTTGACCAGCAGCGCGGGCGAGATGGATTTGACGGCTTCGTACTTTGTCCCGTCTTCATATTCCTCCCTGGACATTTCAATCCCCGCCCCCGCCTTGGTCAAACCGAACGACAAATCTGGATGGTCAGGCCAGGCGCCCTGCTGAAAGAAAGACGGCCCGACCTGCTGGAACACGAAGGAGATTGGAACGGGAGAGTTGTCTGCTCGTGAATAGGCGTATAGCATCGCCAGATGTCCTCCAGCCGAAATGCCTGACAGGGCAACAGCCTTGATCGGATGGCGATTGGCCTTTGCAGTGTCACGCAAATGCTCGAGACATTTCCCTATGTCGTCCAGTATGGTGAAGAAGGACATTTTAGCCCCCTCTTTGAACAGTGTGTATTCCATGGTCGCCGTCACATAGCCTTGTTTGGCAAAGCGTCTGCAGGCGAACATCATATCCTCCTTTTTCCCGCTTTTCCATGCCCCTCCATGTATGAAAAGCATTGCGCCGACAGGCGTGTCCTTTTCAGCAGAGGAGGTTGGCAGGTACAAATCGTATTTTAAATATTTCTCCGAATCATACACGATATTGGTGAGAACCGTGCCGTCGCCGTCATTCCAGTCCTCAATAAAGTCGGCGTTTCTCAGTTTCCTGTGGATGACAAGAGCTGTGGTGATGCAGCCTGAACTGACCAGCAGGAACGCAATGCAAATCAGCAGCTTCCAATGATTCCTGAGAAAACAACAAGGCTTTTTCATCTTAATTTCTTTTTATTCCTTCAGAATGCAAAACATGGTTGTGGTAAAACAGGAACTGCGTCAATTGGACGGCAAAACGCCGATGCCCTGCAGTATTCCCGCGATTCCAGTCGCCGCCACATCGCCGACAATCCTGCCCTCTGCATCAAACGTGTAGAAATTCATGACAGTCGTCGAGAACTTCCTGCCGTTTGGCTGAAGACCTGCAAACGGCATGTCGCCACAGAATGTGCCGGAGCACTGCCACTGTACAGCGACGGTGGTCTCGTCGGCCACCATTTTCTCAAGCCTCCATTGCACGTCTGGAAAGCTCCGCCGCATGAACTCCACGACGCTCAGGTAGCCACTTGCCCCATGGAGCGGAGTTGGCGAAACTGGCGTCATGAAAGACGCCGACGGAGATATCAATTCCTCGCCCAGCCTGAGGTCGTTAGTGTTGATGCATTTCTCGAATCTGCGCATAGCCTCGCGGTTGCGCTCAATTGTCCTTTCGTCAATCATTGCCGTTGTTCCTTTTGCCTATCTGCCCACCGCCTCCACATCTTCCACCGCCCCGATTTCATCCACGGAATTTACCGCCTGCCATGGTCTTGGGCGTATATTGCATCTGTGTTGAGTCGCTGTAAACAGGTAGATTCCCTTTTTATGCCTGGAGCTGAATCCCCAAATGCTTGTTCATAGTTGTCCCGTTGTTGTACGATATTTGCCCGGGGAGCGCCTAATCCTCCGGACAAGGGTCGGGAAGCCCGATATGCCTGAAATACAGATGCCCCCAGTCGCTCATGGCATCGACCACTGGGACGATGGACTGTCCGAGCTGCGTAAGCGAGTATTCAGTCTTTGGCGGAATCACTGGAAAGAGCCTTCGGTTCACAATGCCATCGGCCTCCAGTTCCCGCAACTGCTGGCTGAGCATCTTCGCTGTCGCCTGCGGTATGGCTTTCTGAATCTCGTTGAAGCGCATTACTCCCGCCTCCTTAAGATGCCATACGATAATCGCCTTGTACTTTCCGCCCAGCACACCAAGAGTCGCCTCGACCGAGCAGTGCCAATTCATTGCCTTTTGTGTGTCCATGCCCTTGCATACCCAGAGAATCCAGTGTTGTTATTTATAACTAATATACTGCTCTTTTCAGCTTTTTCAAACCAATTGGGAATATAGTTACTTATTAGGTAATATAGAACATAATTGTTACTACTATATTTTTATAAATATACTTGACATTTATAAAATAGAGATGATATTAATAGTAAAAACAATTGGTAATTCCATCTGGCGAAATCCATTGGTGGAACAGACCGCCAATTTCACCATGAAGTAAAGATTGTGAAAATCATCGTTGTCATCATAACCATCGTAGCCGTCCTGCTTGTCGTACTTGCAGGGTGCAGAATGTTTTCAAGACGCCGCGAAGCAGCTTCGATAGCCTTCAAGGGCAAAGTGCCTGGCAAGGTGGCCGTGGTCTTCTATTCGCAGTCAAAAGTCCATAACACCGCGCTGGTCGCCCAATGGATTCAGAAGCATGTCGGAGGCGAGCTGGTAGAGGTTATTCCCGTGTCCCCATATCCCGACTCCTATTCCGACACCATCAAGGAAGCCAACCGTGAACGGAGGGATGGGAGTCCACGGGAAATTCAGCCTGTTTTCCTTCCTGCGGACTGCGAAGTGGTCTTCATTGGCTCACCAATCTGGTACGGCACATTCGCGCCGCCAATCGCCACGTTCCTGAAAGGCAATCCGCTTGCAGGCAAGACAGTAGTGCCCTTCTGTACGCACGGTGGCGGGGGCGCGGGAACTTTCGAGCAGGATGTCCGTGCCGCCTGCCCTGAAGCAAATGTGCTGCAGGGATTCACGGCACGCGGATCGAACCAGATTGAGCGGCGTCTCGGCCGCGGTGTGGCTGCTCATCACACAGAGGACGATGTCATTTCATGGCTCAACAGCCTTTTTTGAGTCTGTTGCTTTCATCCTCTTTCATGCCAACCCAAAAACAAACAACAAGGAACAAGTGAGAATGAAAAGGAATCTAGGAGTTGTTCAGGCGGTTTTCCCGATGCCAGTGCTGATGGTGGCCGCATACGATGAAACTGGCAAGGTCAATGTCATGAACGCTGCCTGGGGGATGATCTGCAATTCGGACCGCATAGCGCTTTTCATCGACGAGGTGCACAAGACCACCCAGAACCTGCTTAAGAGCAAGGCGTTCACCGTGAGCGTCGCAGACCGTGCCCACATGGACGTGGCCGACTTCTTCGGCATTGCATCAGGGAATAAGATGCCTGACAAGTTCGAGCGCACGGGGTACACGGCGGTCAGGAGCACCTTCGTGAACGCCCCCGTCATAGAGGAATTCCCCGTGGTCATGGAATGCGAACTTGCAGAAGTCGTTCAAAACGACAGCTTCTATTGCATTGTTGGAAAAATAGTGAACACGGCGGCTGAGGAGTCTGTTCTGGATGGGAAGGGAAAAGTCGATCCATCAAAAGTGGATGCGCTTATCTTCGATCAATTCCAGCATGGGTACTATGCTGTCGGCGAGAAGGTTGGCAAAGCCTGGAACGCCGGTGCATCGCTGATGAAAAAGGACTCGTGAATCGGTCAAGGCGGACGCTTGGCAGCCTTGACCAAGGCAATTGCCTCCATGACTTCCGCTGTTCATGCCTCTTGGACGCGCTTTCCAGTGGCATGAAACTGCATCAAGAGCACATCTCCTGCACAAGCGTCCATCGGGGGATGCAGCAGGCCTTTCGGCGAAGGTGAGACTGCCATGCGGATGATCTTCTCCCCCCGACTCTCTTCCGCCACAACAAGGTTGGTCGCCAGCTGGTCAAGCCGCCTGTTCGCCCACTCCACCGAAGTGCAGAAGGATTTCAGGTCAATGGCAATGTAGGAGCGGGCGGGCATGGTGGATGTCATACAGACGAAACTTCCGTCTTTCCGTTGTGCCGTATCTTTGGCTCTGCATGCTCTTCTTTAATGGATTCTTCAAGTTGGGCAAGCTGGTGTTTATGTGTATGATTCTCCATACTCATGCAATGATTATGAACATGGCTGTGTACAACGGTATGTTCGTGAAAGGTACCGTCATGATAATGCGAGAAAATATGCGAGTGCAGATGGGTATGGTGATTTATTAGTGTGTCGAAAACAACCAGCACCGCTCCAACGGCCATTATGGCAAGAGCTGCAAGGAACATCCATGATAGTCCATCTCCGAGAATCACAAATGAAAGCAATGCTCCTGCGAATGGTGCGATAGCGTAGTAAGCGCTTGTTTTTGCCGCACCTAGCGTATTCTGTGCACGAACATAGAGGAAAATACTGAGTCCGTATGCCACGAAGCCAAGAATCATTGCTTCGCAGATATGGGCGGGGTTAGGCATCGGTTCCCGTTTTGCAAATGCAATTGCCAGCGCCCCAAGTCCGGAAAACACCCCTTTGAGTATAACGATTTCGTATGTGCTTTTGGATGATATGCGCCGTGTACAATTGTTTTCAAAACCCCAGCAGACCGTTGCAAGCAGAACAAACAGCGAACCGTATGAGAACTGGAGACTTTCACCGCCATCAAAAGAGAGGATTGCGCTGGCGGTGGTGATTAACGCAATCGCTGTCCAAAGTCGGAAGGAAACCGCCTCTTTGAAGAGAAACAGCGCGACCACGGCAGTGGCAACGATTTCAAAGTTGCCGAGGAGAGAGGCATTTGCCGGTGAACCATGCTGGATGCCGAGCATCAGCAGGGTTGGCGCGGCAATGTCAAGAATGATCATGCCGATGACAAACGGCATATCACGACGCGAAAGCGGCACGGAGTTTTCTCGTCCGCACGCCTTGAACAGCGCCATTATCCCAACGCCGAGCCCCGCGCCAAGATACAGCAACGCAGCCATCGTGGTCGGCCCGACCGAATCGAGCAGAAGTTTTGAGAGCGGGATATTGACTGCGTAGAACAGCGCTGCCAGAAATGCGCAGAGTATTGCTTTCATTATTGCCGTCTCCAACTTCACAGAAATCTTAAGTCGCTGTTTTTCATATAATAATCCGTCGCCATTTAGTGTTTTCAGTTCTTAACACTTTTGGAGCGATTATAAAGAAAGAACAATCCCAAAATAAGGGCATCTGACCGCTATGGGACATGTCCCGCACCAGTTGCTGTCAGAAGCTACCTTTTGTGAGTGTTGTAGTATGGTTCGTAGAACTCCTCTGCAGTTTCCATCTCGACCTCTTATTCCATCATCCTGTCCAAAATATATCCCTTCTCCTTGTACATTTCAATGATGTCAAGGTATTCCTGGACAAGTCTTGGCGTCTTGTGGACGGCAAAGGCCGTCTCCTGAAGAGACATTTGTTTCCGCTGGCACATCAGGACCTGCTTGAACGAGGTGATGTACCGCTCGATGGCGCGGGCCGAGTGGCATGTCTCGCGGATGACCTGCTGGACGGTCTCCTGCTGGACGAAGAGCTTCTCGATGATGATCCTCTTGTGCGTCAGGGTGGGCCCCATGTCATGAACCGTGCCCCTTCTCGGCAGCACCACGCCATGCTCCGCCTCGAACTCGGAGATGTACTTGCCGACCGTGGGAGGCGACATCTTGAGCAGCACGGCAAGCTCCGCCGCGGTCATGCAGCCTCCCTGCTCGTACGCCTGGGTGCACAGCCTGGCCACGGCCTCCTTCTTGACGTCCCTGACCCTTTTGCCCTCCGCGCGCTCCCTGGCGTCCGCGTCCTGCACAAGGTCGAGGACCACTGGCACCAGTTCAGTGTCCCTGATGCTCTTTCCATACGCCCCCTTTGAATCCACGCCCACGGTCACCCACGGTGTCTGGCCAGGCCGGAGACGCGTCGTCTCGGGGAAGAATCTCGCCACCATGGCGTTTATCGCGTTCACGACGGTCATCCTGACGCGGCTCCCGCCAAGCGCGGGAAGCTCGTTCTCGAAAAAGGCGTTCAGCGCCCCCGCGAAGGTCTTGTGGGCGACGGGGGAGTAGGAGGCAAAGCGCTCTGAAATGTTCCTCTCCATGTCGCACCTCACCTTCCTGAAACGCTCCTCGAGGACGGCCGTGAGCTTTTTTTTTCACCCTCCGCCTGCCAGAACTGATGCCCGCAGATTCCGATCTCCTCCTTCCTGTATTTGTAGAAGGGTTTCCTGCTGTATTCCGCGTGAAGCGTCCTGAAGGTCTCCGTCGCCGCCGTGCTGATTCCGACGACGCGGGCGGTCTCATGCAGAGTGAAGCCCTTCTCGACAAGCCAGGCGACCCGCTTGAACTTCTCCAGATAGACCTCCGTGGCCTTCAGGGAGTGGTGGATGTGAAGCGCGACCTCCGTGGGCTCCTTCCCCTCCAGCCACAGCCGGATGGCGATGGCCTTGTGGGTGACGCCCGGCCCGATGTCCTTGACGGTGCCGCGCGTGGGAACCACAATGCCGGCCCTCCGCAGGTCCGCGATGTCGCGCCTGACCGTCCTGACGTCGCACATGAGAAGCTCGCCCAGGTCCTCCTGGGAGAGCAGACCGCCCTGCTCGCGGGCCTCGTCGCATATCCTCTGCATGCGGCGGCGACGCATGTCGGTGCTGCGCTGGCAGGCCTCCGGGGGAAGCTCCCTCCGGTCCTCCCTGTCAAACAGGGTCAGCCTCACAGTGACCATCCCGCACTGCTCCAGCGGCTTCCCCGCAGGCTCCGAGATTTTCACGCAGGAGTACTTCAGCTGCCCCGAACAGTAGGTCACGGCATCCGATGACTGGAAGAATATCTCATTGACAATTTCGGACAGGGCAGACGCCTCCCACGGCGAAAGGCCGGCACCGTGCTCCGCCGCAATCTGAAGCTGCTGGAGCTGGGTCTTGATTTCAAGGCGGGACGTTTGCGCGTCGGCGGTTGATGTGCTACATTTAAGCATGTGACGTTTTCTCCTATGTTGTTTGTTTTTGGTTTACAGTAACATAGTGCGGAAAACGTCACTTTTCCACCCGTTCAAGAGTGGAGGACAGATGCCCTAATCGTAAATAATAATTCACGTTCTGCCGCGGAACGCGGTGGAACGTTTCTGTCTATTCTGTGTTTTCTGGGGACTCCATCAAAGGGAATATGGACATGAGGCGACTGGTCATTTTGGGCGCGGGCGGTTTTGGGCAGACGGTAAAGGATGTGGCATCCCAAACGGGACGTTTCAACGACATCCGTTTTCTGGATGACCATTCTGTCGCAGACGATGTGGCGGGAACATGCGGCGAATTTGCGTCGTTCATTGACGAGGGGACGGAGTTTCTTGTCGCCTTTGGCAACAACGCCATGCGCTGTCAGTGGCTTGAGACATTGAAAAATGCCAAGGCGACCATCGCAACAATCGTCCATGCAAGAGCTTATGTCAGCCCGACGGCATGCGTGGACGAAGGCTGCATCGTGCTGCCGCAGGCCGTTGTCAATACCAACTGTGTGTTGAGGCGCGGATGCATTGTGAATATAGGGGCGATCGTCGACCATGGATGTATATTAGAGGAATGCGTTCATGTGGCCCCCGGTGGCATCGTGAAGGCGGAGAACCGGGTTCCCGCATTGACGAAGATCGAATCGGGCGAGGTTGTTCAGAATCGTCATTATCCACTGTAAACCAGGTAGTTATACATGAAAAACGCTTTTCAGGACAACGGGCGGCTGAAGCTGCTCATCATCGTGGGGACGCGGCCGGAGATCATCCGGCTGGCGGCGGTCATCACGAAGTGCCGCAAGTACTTCGACACGATTCTGGCCCACACGGGGCAGAACTACGACTACAATCTCAACGGGGTCTTCTTCAAGGACTTGCAGCTGGCGGAGCCGGAGGTCTATCTGGACGCCGTGGGGGAGAATCTCGGCCAGACCATGGGCAACATCATCGCGAAGTCCTACGAGCTGATGGCTGAAATCCGGCCGGACGCGGTGCTGGTGCTTGGCGACACGAACTCCTGCCTGTCGGTCATCGGCGCCAAGCGGCTCCACATTCCCATCTTCCACATGGAGGCGGGCAACCGCTGCAAGGACGAGTGCCTTCCGGAGGAGACCAACCGCCGCATCGTGGACATCATCTCCGATGTAAACCTGGCCTACTCCGAACACGCCCGCCGCTATTTGGCGGACTGCGGACTGCCGAAGGAAAGGACCTACGTCACCGGCTCCCCCATGGCGGAGGTGCTGCGCGCCAATCTGCCCCAGATCGAAGCCAGCGACGTCCACTCCCGCCTCGGTTTGGAGAAAGGCAGGTATATCCTGCTTTCCGCTCACCGGGAGGAGAACATCGACACGGAAAAGAATTTCCGTTCCCTCTTCACAGCCATCAACAAGCTGGCGGAGACCTACGACATGCCGGTGCTGTATTCCTGTCACCCTCGCTCCGCCAAGCGGCTGGAGGCCAGCGGCTTTGCCCTGGACAGGCGTGTGATCCGCCACGAGCCTCTGGGCTTCCATGATTACAATTGCCTGCAGATGAACGCCTTTGCTGTGGTCAGCGACTCGGGCACCCTGCCCGAGGAGAGCAGCTTTTTTACCTCTGTCGGAAAGCCCTTCCCTGCCGTCTGCATCCGCACCTCCACCGAACGTCCCGAAGCCCTCGACAAAGGCTGCTTCGTTCTCAGTGGCATTGACACCCAAGGCCTTCTGCAGAGTGTAGATGTGGCAGTTGAACTCATCAAGAATCATGAACCGGGTATCCCAGTTCCTGATTACGTGGATGAAAACGTATCTACGAAAGTAGTGCGCATCATCCAATCATACACAGGTGTGGTGAACAAGATGGTGTGGAGGAAAGACCAGCCATAAGGCAGCAGCCCTGAAACCTGAAACTTGAAACTTGAAACCCGCGGCTCTGCCGCTAACTATAAAATCAACAATTTAAAATACTTAAAATGATTAACGTTGGAATTATCGGATGTGGCTTCGTAGGAGGAGCCTTGAAAGATTGGTTAGAGCATAACAATCCAGAATGCAAACTATTCATTAGCGATCCTCCCAAAGGCTATTTCGATGACTTAAGTAATATTGATATTGCATTCTTGCAGATACACGTACCTACAGAGGACGATGGCACCCAGGATCTTACTCTTATGAAGGAACTGATTACCAATCTTCCTGATGTGCCTGTCTTCGTCCGTACTACCATACTCCCTGGCACCAGCGAGAGGCTCTCTAAGGAAACTGGCCATAAGGTTCACTATATGCCTGAGTTCCTCACAGAACGTACCCATATCGAGGACTTCAAGAAACAGACCATGGTCTTCACTGGTGCCCATGAGTTGCTTACCAAGATCTTTGTCGGCAAGAAGTTCACTGTCATGTCACCATTGGAGGCCGAACTCACAAAGTACATGCACAATGTCTTCGGTGCCTATAAGGTAACCTATTTCAATGCCTGCCGCGAATACTGCGAGCAGATGGGAGGCGATTGGCGCAAGGTGCATACGGGCATGCTCCTCTCCGGATACATCAACGACACCCACACCTATGTCCCCGGCCCCGATGGCAAGTTCGGCTATGGTGGCAAATGCTTCCCCAAAGATGTTAATGCTTTTGCCAAGATGACAGAGGGAACACCTCTCGGAAAGCTTTTGGAACATCTCCATGAGCTTAACGTTCATTTCCGTGGGGTGGAGGAACACATTTAAACACTTAAGAAGGAATGAAGGGAATAGTTCTTGCAGGAGGCAGTGGTACACGTCTTTACCCCATAACAAAGGGTGTTAGCAAACAGCTACTGCCCATTTATGACAAGCCGATGGTGTATTATCCTATCAGCGCTTTGATGCTGGCTGGAATACGTGATATCCTCATAATTAGCACTCCATACGATCTCCCTGGTTTCAAACGTCTGCTGGGTGATGGATCGGATTACGGTGTCCACTTCGAGTATGCAGAGCAGCCCTCTCCTGACGGGCTAGCTCAAGCTTTCATCATTGGAGAGGAATTCATTGGTGATGATTCAGCTTGTCTTGTTCTTGGTGACAATATCTTCTACGGTGCAGGATTTACCAAATTGCTAAAAAATGCTGTGAAGGATGCCGAGCAGAATAAGAAAGCGACTGTGTTTGGCTATTGGGTGAATGATCCTGAACGTTATGGCGTAGCTGAGTTTGACAAGCAGGGTAATTGTCTCAGTATTGAGGAGAAACCGAAAGAGCCTAAATCCAACTATGCAGTTGTTGGTCTTTACTTCTACCCCAAGAAGGTCGTAGACGTAGCAAAACACATCAAGCCCAGTGCAAGAGGCGAACTGGAAATAACCACAGTGAATCAAGAATTCTTGAAAGATGGTGAGTTAAAAGTGCAGGTTTTTGGCCGTGGATTTGCTTGGTTAGATACAGGCACCCATGATAGCTTAAGCGAAGCTTCTACCTTCGTCGAGGTCATCGAGAAACGTCAGGGATTAAAGATAGCTTGTCTTGAAGGCATTGCATATCGCAATGGTTGGATTTCTGAGGAACGAATGCGTGAGATAGCACAGCCAATGCTCAAGAACCAATATGGTCAGTATCTGCTGCGAGTAATAGATGAAATGAAGGAGGAGATAAACTCAAACACACTTACACATGTTTGATGTGGACCGGTCAAGGTTTTTTACCACCTATGGAAAGTCTTATTCTGGTAGTAAGTTTTTACTTCGGGTAATGCTGAAATGTTAGTTTCTTTTGCACCCTCAAAAAATGAAAGGAATCGTAAACGCAACCATCTGGAGTTCAATTCAACGCTTTGGTTCACTGGCAATCAGTTTCGTGTCTAATATGGTATTAGCTCGTTTGCTGTGTCCAGAGGATTTTGGCATTGTTGCCTTAATAATGGTATTTGTTGGATTGGCCGACGTACTAGTTGATGGTGGTTTGGGAAATGCCCTGATTCAAAGCAAAGAGATAAATAAAAAAGACATTTATACTGTATTCACGACAAATCTTAGCATATCAGTATTACTATTTGTCGCTATTTTCTTGTCGGCGCCAGCAATAGCCGCATATGTCGAAATAAAAGACTTTGATCTTTTTCTTAGAGTAGAATCAGTGATGATTCTCATAAGGGCTTTTTATGTAGTTCATTTCTCGTTAGCTAACAGACAACTGGCATTTAAAGTACTTGCAAGAATAGGTCTGACAACAAATTTCATTGCAACACTGACAGCAATACTATTAGCTTACTATGGTTTTGGAGTTTGGAGCCTAATATTTCGTAATCTGGCTTTAGATTTAATATCTTGTTTGCAATATTTTATGCACCAACGAATAGGATTGAAATTATATATTGATAAAAGTTCATTTAAAAGACTTTGGGGGTTCGGCTTTTTTGTGGCAGTTACAAACCTTCTTGAATCAGCATATTCTAATATACTTTCCTTTATTATTGGAAAGAAGTTTAAGACAAAGGAGTTAGGTTACTATAATCAAGCACACGCTTTGGAACAAATACCAGTATATTCTATGTCTGCGGTCCTAAATCAGGTTTTTTTTCCATTTCTATCAAAAATTCAAGATGAAAAGGATTTAATAAAGGCTGATATTAGAAAATCTATGATGTGTATTTCTTTTATCATGTTCCCATTAATGACATATTTAGTATGTTTTGCACGACCGATAATAGTATTACTGTATTCTGATAAATGGCTACCAGCAGCGCCTTTCTTTCAGATGTTATGTATTGCTGGTTATTTGAATGGTTTTTATCATCTTAATCGAAATATTTTGAAAGCTGTTGGCAAGACAAAGTATCTTTTTTTCGGGCAATTGTTTGTTTGTGTTGTTGGTCTGTTGCTTGTTTTAATGGTCTTGCCGTTTGGCATTAAAGTCGTTGTCGGAGTATCTGCATTAACCTCATTTGTTTCGTTTGCCGTATTTGCTATTCTCGCAGGTCGTCAGATAGATTATGGTTTTTTTGCTCAGATAAGAGACGTAAGCCTAAATTTAATATTATCAATAATAACAGGTTTGATTGTAATGGAACTTTGTATGGTTTTCCCTTTACGAAATATTATTATGCTTATTGTTATGACTCCAATATACGGAATTGCCTACTTTGGAATTCATTACATAATTCGTAGCAAGTCATACGAACTTGTGTATTCATTAGCTAAAAGACACTTAATGAAGAATAAAAATCCACAAAAATAAATTAATAAGTTTATGGAAGCACCCCAAATTATAGAGTTACCTAGACATTTTGATGCACGCGGTAACCTTTCCGTTATCGAAGAGTTAAAACAAATACCTTTCAAAATAGAGCGTACCTACTGGATTTATGACGTGCCTGGCGGTGAAAGTCGTGGTGGCCATGCATATAAGGAAAACCAAGAATTAATAGTCGCTCTTAGTGGTAGTTTCGATGTTGTGTTGGATGATGGTAAGGAGAAGAAAACCTTCTCACTCAACCGCTCTTATAATGGGCTTTATGTTCCGAAGGGGTTATGGCGTGCGATGGAGAATTTTTCCACCAATTCCCTCGCGTTGGTGCTGTCTTCAACCAAGTACGATGCAAACGACTATATCCGCGATTATGAAGAATTTTTAAAGTACGCTAACCAATGATTAAAGAATTATCCTCGTTGAGGGGTATATTTATTCTCTTTATTTTCTTTCATCACATGTCCGTTTTTCCGGCTGGTGGTGGCTTGGGGGTTGTTTTCTTTTTTGTGTTGGGTGGTTTCGCCATGACACTTGGTTACCATCAGAAAGTGTTTCAACCAGAATTTAGATATGGGAACTATTTGGCTAAACGTGCATCTAAGTTCTATCCATTGCACTGGATATGTCTCTTGGCTGTGTTGCCATTATGTTTCGATTCTTTTTCATGGCTTACTTTCTCATTTAATGTCGCTTTGTTACACTCTTGGGTACCCATAGAGGAATTCTATTTTAGTTATAATAGCCTTTCGTGGTATTTAGCCAACACCTTGTTTTTTGCTGTGATTTTCCCATTTCTTTTCAAGTGGATTACGCATTCGAGTAAACTCTCGAAATGGGTATCAGTTATAGTGTTAGTATTGGCTTATATTTTACTCGCACTATATATTCCCGACAACCAAAAACATGCGATACTATATGTCAATCCTATTGTGCGATTGTTAGATTTTATAGTTGGTGTATCAGCAGGTTTGTTATTCCTAAAGATAAAAGAGAATCAAAGTGTAAAAAGCATGCTTACTAAGCATTCAAAATTGCTTAACTGGTTGGTTTTTATACTCATTGCTGTAGTAGTTGTCCAATCCATAATTGGATACTTGTTAGATATAAAATTCTGTTTTCCTTTGCTTTGGCCATTGATTGTGACGATTATTATTATTACTTCACTATTAGGGTGGAGTAAAAGAAGTGGTTTAATTATTAGAAACAAATATCTAGTCAAGCTCGGTGACTACAGCTTCTCTTTTTATATGCTTCATCTAATCATAATTAGATATTTGTATAAGTTCATTAGACCTTCATTATGCTTATTAACAGATAACAGATATTTTTTGCAGATAATGTTGCTTATTGTTTGTTTTGTAACCACACTACTTTTCACGATAATAATTCATAATTATATTAACAAACCAGTAACCCAATGGCTGACAAGAAAAATCCAACGGTCTACGACTGTTCTGTAATAGAGTTGCCAAAGATAACTATGCGGCAGGGAAATATTACTCCAATAGAAGGACTGAAGAATTTACCTTTTGAAGTTAAACGCGTGTTTTATAGCTACGACATACCTGGTGGTGAAAGTCGTGGAGCTCATGCCCATAAGGAATGCCACCAGTTCCTTGTTGCTGCAAGTGGTGCATTCGAAGTACTTCTGGACGATGGCACAAATAAACGTACGGTCTTGCTCAACCGTCCTTTCTACGGACTCCATATACCACCAGGCATATGGGCTGCTGAACAAGGTTTTTCGTCTGGTAGTATTTGTCTAGTGTTAGCTTCACATGCTTATGATAAAGAGGATTATATTCATGATTATGATGAGTTTTTGTTATTAAAAGTAAAGTAGAAAAGCGTTATGAGTTGTAAAATTGAAAATAACTTTGAAATCTATCGTTATGGTCTTAAAGTAAGACTGGTAACAGAAGATGATGCTGCATTCATTGTTTCTATCAGGACTAACAGAACTCGTTCGGAATATATAGGAGCAACATCAACAGATGTTGAAGACCAAAGACAGTGGATACGTGATTATAAATTAAGGGAAGCTCTCGGCGAAGACTATTATTTCATTTTTATGTTAGACAATAAGCCTTTAGGTGTATATCGTTTATATGACATTAAAGGGGAGGACTTTGTTTGTGGGAGTTGGGTGTTTTCCCCAGATGCACCCAAAGGAGCTGCTATATTAGGATGTATAATCGGAAGAGAAATAGCCTATGAGGAATTACAATTAACTAATTGCTATACAGATGTAATAAAGGGGAATAATTCAAGTATGCAATTTCAAATGGCTTTCAAACCAGAAATCCTAAGAGAAGATGAAACTAAGGTATATTTTAGACATTATAAAAAGAATTTTTATCAAATTAAGCCTCAATTAATTTTATTATGTAGTAAACTTTTAAAATAAGAAATATGAAAGAAAATATTGAAAACGTAGTAAAGACAATCATCAAGGAGATAATTCCAGATCTTACGGAGATAGATATTCACTCAGAATTTAACGATATCCCAGGGTGGAGTTCTATTACCTATGTCCTTTTTGTTAGTAAAATAGAAGAATTCTATTCTATGAAACTTACTAGTGATGACTTATTCGACTTAGAAACGGTTAATGATGTAATTGTAACGATAAGTAAAAAAATAAAATGATAACTAAAGTTGAACAAGTTATACTAACACATGCCAACGAATATGCTGATAAACCAGCGATTATTTTTGGTGAAAGGAAAGTAACATACAAAGAATTGGCTTGCCTAATATCAATATCAGCCAATGCTTTTAAAAATAAATATGGGTTATGCGAACAAAATGTAGTAGTTCTATCTGCAGAAAGGTCTATTGATTATATAATTGCATACCTTGCTTTGCATTTGTTAAATGTGATTGTAGTACCAGTTGATGAAAACATTGTCGATCAGAATCTCGATGAAATTGTAAAAAAGACAAGGGCGATTTTAGTTGTAGGAAAAAGAGGAGAGTCTGTTAATTCAATTAGCTATTCAGATATATTTGATAATGATTTCGGAAAAGACGAAATTATCTTTCCTAATACATCTGAAATAGCCGATATAATGTTTACTTCAGGAACAACAGGTGAACCTAAAGGAGTTGTATTGTCTCACGCAAATTTGTTGGCATCTACTAGAAATATATCGGGATTTATCGGTAATACTGAAACTGATATAGAGGTGCTTGCACTCCCCCTTTGTCACTCTTTTGGATTAGGTAGATTAAGATCTTCGTTGTTTGTCGGTGCAACCGTTGTTATATTTAATGGATTCTCTAATGTAAAAGCTTTGTTTAGAACTATTAAAGAAACAAATGCTACAGGGTTCGCAATGGTTCCTTCTGGTTGGCATATAATAAAACTTACATCAGGTAATAGAATAAGTAATTTCTCATCTCAGCTAAAGTATATTGAAATGGGGAGTTCTTTTTTGTCAGCAGAAGAGAAAAATGAATTAGCGGAACTATTACCTCAGACAAGAATTTGTATGCACTATGGATTGACAGAGGCATCCCGTTCAACATTCTTGGAATTTCATGCAGGAAACTTGGAATCAGTAGGTAAGCCTATCGGCGATTGCGAAATAATGATATTAAATGATAATAATAATCTATCGTTAAACGGAGAAGGCGAAATCTGTATTAAGGGCACCCATGTAATAAAAGAGTATTGGAATAATAATACCCTTACACGAGAATCTTTCGTTAATGGTTATTTCAAGACTGGAGACATTGGATATATTTCAAATGGGTTGTTGTTTTTGACAGGAAGAATAAAAGATATAATTAATTCTGGAGGGAAAAAAATAAGCGCTCTTGAGATCGAGGAAGTTTCCAAGAAATTCGATGGTGTAGAAGATTGTGCTTGTATTGGTGTTAAAAGTAAGATGTTAGGTGAAGAAATCAAACTTTTCCTGGAAGTTTCGAAAGAATTCAATTTGGATGCTCTAAAGCAATATTTGAAACAAACCCTAGAGCAGTATAAACAGCCTTCATTTTATGAGATAGTTGAGCAAATTCCTAGAACTCATAATGGGAAAGTGAAAAAGTATTTATTACAATAGTTATATATTTTATGTTGAAATCTAGAGTTTTTGGTAAAAAGAGCATTCTCGAGAAGTTTTTGCAGTATATTAAACGTAAAAAGCTGCATTCTTACGGTATAATGGTACCTAAAGGGCTTCAAATTTTGGGAGATATGCCTATCATAAAGAAGCCATTCGGCGGAGAGATAGTATTGGGAGAAAATGTTGTTCTTAATTCGGATAAAAAGAGATCGAATTCTGCTTTAACAACATCAGTAAAGTTGACTACAGGCTATAAGGGTAAAATTGAACTAGGAAAAAATACCATTCTTAATGGGTCGTGTATTGTTTCATATGATAATGTAAAGAT
>JAEEGH010015231.1_pt1 | contig 16748 bp, 19 predicted proteins | sample 9134181 | NCBI WGS metagenome assembly JAEEGH01 (sample SAMN16246544, study PRJNA631951) | gut metagenome | biome: gut microbiome; feature: rumen; material: DP-attached | host: Bos | place: Iran: Karaj | collected 2018-10
CAATACGGAGCTCATCTTTACCCAGACGCGTCTGCAGGCCGTGCAGGCCATCTACAGCTTCGTGACGGCGAAAGCCGGCCTGGAGCAAACCCTTGGCTACGATTTTACCGAAGAAAAATAAAAGTACAGATATGAGAAAGTATGCACTGCTGCTTGGAGCCTTTGTGGCCGCAGCCTGCGGGAACAGCAACAGTTCCAGCCAAAATGCCACTGAGGCTCCCGAGGAAGTGATTCCCAATGTGGAGGTGACCGTTTCGCAGGTGCGGGACGTCCCTCAGGAAAACACTTATGCCGCCACCGTGCAGGCCTGGGCCGTGAACAACATCATGCCGCAGACCGGCGGCCGCATCCGCAAGATCAACGTGGAGGTAGGCGACTATGTGAACAAGGGCCAGATCCTGGCCGAAATGGACCGCCTCCAGCTGGACCAGCTGGAACTGCAGGTAAAGAACGATGATATCGAATATGCCCGTCTGAAGGGCCTGCTGGCCGAAGGCGGCGTAACCCGGAGTGACTTCGAAACTGCCGAATTGAACTATCAACTGCGCAAGACCAATCTGGAGAATACCCGGGAAAATACCATCCTGCGCAGCCCCATCAGCGGTTATGTGAGCGCCCGCAACTTTGACGCCGGGGATATGTTCTCCCTGAGCGCCCCGCTCTTCGTGGTGCAGCAGGTTACGCCCGTGAAGCTCCTGGTGGGCATTTCGGAGAGCGAATATACCAAAGTGAAGAAGGGCGATGTGGTTCGCATCACCGTGGATGCCATCCCGGGACGCGAATTCACCGGCAAGGTGGAGCGCCTGTATCCCACTATGGATGCTACCACCCACACTTTCAAGGTGGAGGTGAACGTTCCCAACTCGGACCGCGTGCTGCGTCCCGGCATGTATGCCCGCGTGACGGTGAACTTCGGCACGCGCCGCAGCGTGATTGTGCCGGACCAAGCCCTGGTGAAGCAGGAAGGCACCGGTACGCGCTTCATCTATGTGCTGCAGGCCGATAACACCGTGAGCTATGTGCCGGTGACCATCGGCCGCCACATCGGCCGGGAATATGAAATCCTTGAAGGCCTGGAAGCAGGCAGTCAGATTGTGGTGAAAGGCCAATCCCTCCTCAGAGACGGCGTTAAGGTGAACGTACTATGAGTATCTACAGAACATCCGTAGAGCATCCGGTAACCACCGCGCTGGTCTTCCTGGCGTTTGCCATCCTGGGCGTTTTCTCCCTGGTGCAGCTGCCGGTGGACAACTTCCCGGATATTGAATCCAATACCATTATGGTCATGAGTTCTTATCCCGGGGCCAGCGCCGAAGACGTGGAGACCAACCTTACCAAGTTGCTGGAGAACTCCCTGAACTCGGTGGCCAACCTGAAGGACGTGAGCTCGTCTTCCCGCGAGAACATATCCATGCTCACCCTGGAATTCCAGTACGGTACCGACATCGAAGTAGCAACCAACGACGTCCGCGACAAGTTGGATATGATTAAGTCGTCCCTCCCGGACGGCGCCTCCAACCCTACCATCTTCAAGTTCAGCGCCGACGACATGCCCATTATGATCCTGGCCTGCACGGCCAGTCAGAGCGTGAGCGCGCTGGACAAGATCCTGGACGACCGCGTGGCCACTCCGCTGGCCCGTGTGTCCGGCGTGGGTACCGTCTCGGTGAGCGGTGCTCCCAACCGTGAGATCAAGATCTACTGCGACCCTGCCAAGCTGGAAGCCTATGGCCTCAGCATCACTTCGCTGTCCAACATCATCGCCGCCGAGAACCGCAACGTGCCCTCCGGCAGCATTGACATCGGCTCAAATCCCTATTCCCTCCGTATCAAGAAGGAATTTGCCGATCCTGGCGAACTGCTGGATATCGTGGTGGGCAACCGGAACGGTTCGGCCGTATATCTGCGGGATGTAGCCCGCGTAGAGGATGGCCTGGAAGAAAAGTCCCAGGAGTCCTATACCAACGGCACCCGCGGGGCCCAGATCATCATCCAGAAGCAGTCGGGCTATAACACGGTGAACGTGATCCGGGAGGTGAAGAAGGCCCTGGCCAAGCTCCAGCCCAACCTGCCCTCCGACATCAAGATCAATACGGTGGTGGACTCCTCCACCAACATCCTCAACACCATCCGCTCCCTCATGGAAACCATCCTCATCACCTTCCTGGTGGTGATGCTGGTGGTCTTCCTCTTCCTGGGCCGGTGGCGCGGAACCCTCATCGTGGTGCTCAGTATCCCCATCGCCCTGCTGGCTTCGCTCATGTACCTGTTCTTCACGGGGAACACCCTGAACATCATTTCCATGAGCGCTCTGTCCATCGCCATCGGCATGGTGGTGGACGATGCCATCGTGGTGCTGGAGAACGTCACTTCGCATATCGAGCGCGGGGAGAAGCCCCGCGAGGCGGCCGTGCACGGCACCGCCGAGGTAGGTATCTCGGTCATCGCCTCCACGCTCACCATGCTGTGCGTGTTCCTGCCCCTCACCATGATCAACGGCATGACCGGTATCATGTTCCGGCAGCTGGGCTGGATTGTTTCCATCATCATGATCGTGTCCACCACGGCCGCCCTTACGCTGGTGCCCATGCTGTGCTCGGTCCTGATGAACAACAAGCCCACCACCAACAAGTTCTATACGGTGGTGTTCAAGCCGGTGAACGTGGCCCTGGACGGTCTGTCGGCCGGTTACAGCCGGATGATTGCCTGGTGCATGCGGCACAAGAAACTCATCCTGCTGGGTGCCTTGGTGGTATTCGCCGTGGTGATGGTCATCTACTATCCCAAGATGAAGACGGAGTTCTTCCCCACGCAGGACCAGGGCCGTGTGACCATATAGGCCGAACTGCACATCGGTACCGCGCAGGACGTCACGCGTGAGGTGGCGGCCGAAATCTACGCCCAAATCAAGCGCGATGTGCCGGAAATCAAGGTGCTCAGCTATAACTTCGGCCAGGCCGACGCCGACAACACCTTCGCCAACATGCGTTCCAACGGTACGTACATCATCTCCTACAACATCAACGTGCACACCGCCACCGAGCGTAAGGAACTGGCACGGCAGAAAGGCATTCCTTTCCGTACCACTTCCGAGATTGCCGATGTGGTGCGCGCAGACCTGCGGATGTTCCCAGAACTGCGCAAGTTCAACGTGACCGAAGGCGGTATGGGTATGGGCGGCGCATCCCGCGTGATCCTGGAAGTTTACGGTTATGACTTCGAGGAGACCGAGCGCGCTGCCAAGCGCTACCGTGAGCAGATGATGGCCAGCGGCAAGTTCACGCAGGTGCTGCTGGGCCGCGACGACTATACGCCGGAGTACGAGGTAGACTTCGACCGTGAGAAACTGGCCCTGAACGGGCTCAATTCCACCACGGCCGCAGCCGCCGTATCGGCTGCCATGAGCGGTTCCGTTGGCTCCTACTACCGTGAGGACGGTGACGAATACAACATCCGCGTACGCTTTGCTCCGGAGTACCGCGAGAGCCTGGAGGACATCGAGAACATCGTGGTGTACAATACCGCCGGCCAGGGCATCAAGGTGCGGGATCTGGGTCGCATCGTGGAATCCAAGGTTCCGCCCACCATCCAGCGCAAGAACCGTGAACGTTATATATCGGCCACGGGTCTGGTGGCCCGCGGCACCGCCCTGTCCGAGGCCGTGGAGGTGATTGACCAGATAATGGAGTCCGATCCGCTGCCCCCGGAACTGTCCTACGCCATTGCCGGTGACTACGAGGAGCAGCAGGAGATGTTCTCCTCCCTGCTTCTGCTGGTGGCGCTCATCATTATCCTGGTGTATATGGTGATGGCTTCCCAGTTCGAGAGTTTCATGGGACCGTTCGTGATCATGTTCTCCATCCCCTTCGCCTTCACGGGCGTGGCCCTGGGCAACCTGGTCAACGATATGGCCATAGGCATGATGGCCATGGTGGGTATCATCATCCTGCTGGGTATCGTGGTGAAGAACGGTATTGTGCTCATAGACTATACTATCCTGCTCCAGGAACGCGGCTACAGCGTGCGTGACGCTTCGGTCACGGCGGCCAAGAGCCGTCTGCGCCCCATCCTCATGACCACCCTCACCACCGTTCTGGGTATGCTGCCCATGGCGCTGGGCCGGGGCGAAGGCTCCGAAATGTGGCACGGCCTGGGTATCACCGTAGCCTGGGGTCTTAGTATCTCTACCTTAATTACACTGGTGCTCATCCCGGTCCTCTACTGCGGATTTACTGAGCACCGCGCGAAACGTAAAGCAAGAAAGGCATGAAAGCGATATTCGTAGCATATAATCAGGCTTACAATCAGGAGATTGTAGCGCTGCTGGAGAATTTGGGACAGCGCGGGTACACCGTGTGGGAAGAAGTGGGCGGCCGCGGTTCCGTGGACGGCGAACCCCACCTGGGCAACCATGCGTGGCCCACGCAGAACCACGCCCTCCTCACCGTTCTGGAGGATAGCCTGGCTTCCAAGGTGATGGACGCCCTGCGCGCCACAGACGCCGCCAACAAGGACCTGGGCCTCCGTGCCTATGTCCTTCCGGTAGAGGCGGCGCTGTAGTTTTTGAAAAATTGCTTATATTTGCACTGATAGAACACAAAGCTTATGGCAAAAGTAGCAACAAATGATAGTTTCGCCGGGCTGTTGCAGAGCGACAAACTGGTGATTGTAGATTTCTGGGCTGTATGGTGCGGTCCTTGCCGCATGCTCTCTCCCATCCTGGACGAGGTAGAGGAGGAAATGGCCGATAAAATTGAAGTGGTGAAGGTAAACGTGGACGACGCCGACGAAGTGGCCGCCCAGTACCGCATCATGAGCATCCCCACCCTGCTGTTCTTCAAGGGTGGCCAGATAGTGGACAAGACCGTAGGTGCCATGCCCAAGGCCCAGCTGGTAGAAAAGATCAAAAACAACTTATAAACTTCAACCATCATGAAAAAACTCTTAACCGTTATCATCGTGGCCCTGGCCTCCGTGACCGTGGCCCACGCACAGTTTGGTATCATTGCCGGTTACAACAGCTCCTCTACCAAAATCAAGGATGCCGCTGCCGAGTTTAAGACCGCTAGCCTGTGGCACGCCGGTGTGGCCTATAAGATCAATATCGGTGTGCTGGGTATCCAGCCTTCCCTCACCTATGCCATGAAGGGAACCAAAGTAGACAACATGGAGTACAAGACCGGTTACGTAGAGGCTTCCGTAGGTATTCAGCTGGGTCTGGATCTTCTGGTGGCCCGTCCGTTCGTGGTGGCCGAACCATTCATCGGTTATCAGGTCTACGGTAACGAGCAGGCTGTCAAGGATGTGACCAACAAGCTGGAATACGGCTTTGGTATAGGTATCGGCGCCGATGTCCTCAAACACCTTCAGTTGCGCGTGGAATGGTATAAGAACCTGGGTTACCTGGCCGGTGCCAATGCAACCGATGCCGGCAATGCCGCTTTGGATGTCCTCAAGAAGAGTAACTATCAAGGTATCAAGATCACTGCCGGTTTCTTCTTTTAATGGATAGAAAAGTCGTTATTTTTTGTGCGTCCAGCGCAAAAATCGATGAAAAGTACAACGATGCAGCGCGTGAAGCAGTTCGCGCGCTGCATGCGTTAGGTTATACCGTGGTGTCCGGCGGCTGCAAGAGGGGCACGATGGGGGTCATCACTTCCGAGTCGGTAAAAGTGGGAGGCCGGCACATCATTGTCCTGCCTTCTTTTATGAAAGGCATGGAAGACCCGGATATCAAGGAGGTGATCTGGACCGACACCATGGCCGCCCGCAAGGAAAAGATGCGGGAAGGGGCCTGCGCCGCCATCGCCCTGCCGGGCGGTATCGGCACCATTGACGAATTCATTGAAACCCATACGCTGAAAAAGCTGCACAAGTGGGAAGGGGAACTCTTTGCCCTGAACCTGGACGGCTACTGGGACCCCTATATCGCCCTGCTGGACCATATGGTGGAGACGGGAGCCCTGGATGCACAGGACCGCGACCTGGTTCACTTCCCCCGTACTGTAGCGGAACTCATAGCCTGTTTTGACTAAATGGATGAGATTAAAGCCTATCTTCAGCCCGGCCTTGAGCAGGTGAACGTCTTTATTAATATGGCGCTCCGGAGCGATATTCCGCTGCTGGACAGCACCAACCGCAGCCTGCGGGAGCACCCCGGAAAAATGATGCGGCCCATGCTGGCCCTGTTGGTGGCGGATGCTGCCGGAGAAGCTGCGCCTCCGCCGGAAGACACCTACCGTTATGCCGCTGCAACGGAGCTGCTGCACAACGCAACCCTGTTGCACGACGACGTGGTAGACGGCGCCACGGAGCGCCGCGGCCTTCCCACCGTGGCATCGATACTGGGAGGCAGCACGGCCGTTCTCATCGGCGACTACTGGCTGGAAAAGTGCCTGCAGCTGGTGCTGGGCGCGCGCCGGGAAGCCGACCGCGTACTGCGGCTCTTCGCCCAGACCATCGGCCATCTCACCGAAGGGGAGCTCCTGCAGATGCAGAAAGCTTCTACCGCCGACACCACTCAGGCGGATTACCTGCGTATCATTTATGGCAAAACCGCCTCGCTCTTTGAGAGTGCCGCCATGTCGGCCGCCATTTCGGTCGCTGCCAGTGAAGAACTGATACGCGCCATGGGGGACTACGCCTACTTGTTGGGTTTGGCTTTCCAGATCAAGGACGACATCTTCGATTACGAGGAAGAGGCAGCCGATATAGGCAAACCCGTGGGGATTGACCTGATGGAACAGAAGATTACGCAGCCGCTGCTGTGCGTGCTGGAAAAAGCCTCTTCGGCCGAGCAACAGGAAATCCGCAGCCTGGTGAAAAACATTCCGGACCATCCGGAAAATGTGGACCGCGTGCGCGCTTTTGTCAAGGAAAACGATGGCGTGGCCTTGGCCGGGGGCGTGATGGATTTTTACGTGGAAAAAGCCATCTCCTGCCTGGAAAGCCTTCCGGAATCCAAAGAAAAGTTGTATCTTGCAAGACTTGCCCGTTTTGTAGGGCAGAGAGACAAGTAATATGAACGTATATGGCAATGAGGAAATCGTGAAAGCCTTCCATCAGATGGTGGAGAGCGGCCACGTGCCCCATGCCATGCTGCTTCACGAAGACGATGGCGGCGGGGCTTTCCCCCTGGTGCTCAATTTCCTGGAGGAACTGTACGGGGGCAATCCCCGCGTGCAGAAACTGATTCACCCGGACATCCACTTCGTTTTTCCGGTGGCGGGATCCGACAAACCGGTATCCCTGCAGTTCGTGGGCCCGTTCCGGGAACTGCTGCTGGCCAATCCCTATTTCTTTGAGAATGAGCTGTATGCGGCCATCGGCATCGAAGGCAAGCAAAGCAATATTTCCGTGAACGAGGCCCGCTCCATCCTGGAGCGCCTGTCCCTGAGCGCGGTGGAAGGCGGCTACCGGACGGTGGTCATCTACCTCCCCGAAAAGATGAACGCACAGGCGGCCAACGCCCTGCTGAAAATGGTGGAGGAGCCCCCGCAGAACACGCTCTTCCTTCTCATTACCCATGCACCGGAAAAGGTGCTCATTACCATTTCCTCCCGCTGCCTGCACATGCGGGTGCAGCCCCTGAGCCCGGAGGCCGACGCCCAGGTCCACGCCAAGGAGGCCGCCGGCAACACCGTGCTGCAGGACTTGTTCCACGACCTGCTGGACGCCATCGTGGCCAGGGACCTTCTCAAGGCCCTGGAGACAGGTGAGGCCGTAGCCGACCTCAAGGTGCGGGAACAGCAGAAATCCTTCTGCAAGCTGGCGTCCGAAGACCTCCGGCGCATCTTCCTGCTGCAGAAAATGCAGCAACTGGCCCGTATCCCCGCAGGGGAGGAAGCCTATTACGGGTCTGTGGCCAAAAGACTGCAACCCAAATTTGCGCGCCTAGGCATGGAGGCCCTGGACCGGTCCCTGATGCTCATCGAGCGCAACGTAAACCAGAAAATTCTCTTCACCACCCTGGTGAATCAACTATATACTATTCAGAATCCATGATCGATTACTCTAACGAAACCATCCAGTTCGACTGCTTCCGCGGCTGCTCCGTGGCCACGGACGACAAAACCGGAGAGCAGGACATCCGCTACCGGCAGGGATGCTGCAAGCTGGAGGTATACAATACGCTCAAGGGAATAGCCCAGGAGCAGTTCAACGACCTTTTCGAGGTCCGTTTCAAGAATACGCGCAAGGGCATCTACGTCAATGCCAGCGGCCAGAGCATCAAGACCGGGGACCTGGTGGTGGTGGAAGCCTCCACGGGCCACGACCTGGGCATCGTGACGCTGGAAGGCCCCATCGTGGGCCGACAGATGAAGTGCAAGGGCGTGGATTCCCGGGACGATCTCAAGAAAATCTACCGCAAGGCCCGTCCCTTTGACATCCAGCGCTGGCAGGAAGCCATCGCCCGCGAGCAGGAAACCATGATCCGCGCCCGCGTACTGGCCAATAACCTGGGCCTGGAGATGAAAATTGGCGACGTGGAATTCCAGGGAGACGGTACCAAGGCCATCTTCTACTATATTGCCGACGGCCGCGTGGACTTCCGCCAGCTCATCAAGGACTTCGCCGAGGAATTCCATATCCGCGTGGAGATGAAGCAGATCGGCGCACGTCAGGAAGCCGGCCTCATCGGCGGCCTGGGCGTATGCGGCCGGGAACTTTGCTGCGCCAACTACATCACGGAGTTCAAGTCCATCACCACGTCGGCCGCCCGTACGCAGGACCTGTCCCTGAATCCCCAGAAACTGGCCGGCCAGTGCGGCAAGCTCAAGTGTTGCCTCAATTACGAGGTGGAGGCCTACTTGGACGCCCATTCCCGCCTCCCGCGCGTGAACGAGCCCCTGGAGCTGCAGGACGGTCAGGCCTGGCTGGTCAAGACGGACATCCTGGCCGAGACCCTCTACTTCTCCTACGAGAAAGGCTCCCTGGCGCAGATTTTCCCGCTTTCGGCCGATGAGGTCCGGGAAATCCAGGCCCTGAACCGCCGTGGCGAAAAGCCCGCCACCCTGCGGCAGGAAGACGTATCGGCCCCCGAATTCATCACGGCCGTGGGAGACGACGCCATCAACCGCTTCGACCCCGAAAAGAAGAAGCGCCGCCGCAAGAACCGTAACCGCAACAAGAAAGCCGCCCCCAAAGAGTGAAGCGTCTCTTACCCATCCTGCTCCTGCTGGCCGTCGCGTGCACCCGGCCCGCCTCCACGGAAACTTTCATCCGGGGCAACGGCCCTTATGCCTTTACCGTGGATATGGCCGACAGTACCGCCGCCTATGACTTTGACTTCTATACACGGGTAGACCATGCCGACAGCCCTTCCCAGCTCCTGCTGGACATCACCTGGAAAGCGCCCTCGGATTCCACCTTCACCGAAAGCGTGTACCTGCCCCTGCCCCGTGGCGCATCCTTCTTCTCCCGCGACGCCTATGCCCCCTACCGTGCCGGAGTGGTGCCGGTGGAAAACGGCGTCTGGACCGTCACCGTGGCCGTTCCCAACCCGCCGGAAGGCCTCTGCGGCATGGGGCTGGTTGTGCGCCACTCGTTGCCTGCGTCCCAAGTGGTTGATACTCAGTAGGTTTGTGGATTTTCTTTAGGCCGATTGGGATAAAGAAAAATAGTAAAGTTGTTGATAGACAGTGAGTTATGGGTCATGGTAAGTTAAAGAAGTTTGCCGAGAACGAGACTTTCCGCTGCCTTCTGCAGCCGGATGCATCGGCCATCCTGAACAAGGAGCCTGGCAGCAAGGCCCTCAAACTGAACGACCATGCTATCAAGGGCCGATGGGGACAGGAGATGTTCGGCAATGACCATCCCATTGTCCTGGAACTGGGCTGCGGCAAGGGGGACTACACCATTGCCCTGGCTCGCCGGCATCCGGAAATCAACTATATCGGCGTGGATATCAAAGGCGCCCGCCTGTGGAAAGGCGCCAAGACCGCCACGGAAGAGCAGATGCCCAACGTGGCCTTCCTGCGCACCCGCATCGAGTTCATCGACGCCTTCTTCGGCCCCGGCGAAGTGAGCGAAATCTGGCTCACCTTCTCCGACCCCCAGCTTCGCGGCAGCGAAAACGCCCGCCTCTCGTCCCCGCTCTTCCTGGAACGATACCGCCACTTCCTGGTCCCCGGCGGCATCATCCACCTCAAGACCGACTCCCGCTACCTCTATGAATACACCCAGGCTGTTATAAAAGTCAATAACTTGACGGTATTTGCGGCTGGGACGGACATTTATAAGAATGGCCTGGACCTGGTCCACCCCATTTTTGGACGTGGTCCGATTTTACCCCCTGGACCTGGTCCAAGCAGTGTGCCACCCAGGCCTCTGGAAGCCACAAGTGGTGGACCTGGTCCAGCACCTGAAATTGGACCTGGTCCAGGCAGTGTGGATATAAATGCCATTTTTGAAGTGCAGACATTTTACGAGAGTATGTTCCTGGAAATGGGGTTGCCGATTACGTATCTGGCGTTTTGTATAGACCATGAGGGGCCTTACCGGTTCCCGGGGGAGATGTTCGATCATGAGAAATGGCTGGAGGCGGAGGGGCCGCGGAGAAGTTTTTCTCATCAGCCAAACAAGAAAGGGTGATATCACCCTTTTTTTTGTTATATTTGTAGGACTATGGCAAAATTGATTTATACTATGGGCGAAGTGGCGCAGGAGCTGGGGGAAAATACCTCGGCCATACGCTACTGGAGCAATTACTTCGAGCAGTTCGTGAAGCCGCAGCGCAACGCCAAGGGCAACCGTCTGTACCACCCGGAAGACATTGAGACGCTCCGGCAGATCCAGTACCTGGTGAAGAACCAGGGTCTTACGCTGGAGGGGGCCAAGCAGCGGATGACGGAGGACCGACGCGGCGTGGAGCGGCGCGTGAAAGTGCTGGGCATGCTCAAGGAGATACGCCAGGACCTGGTTTCTGTGAAAAAAGCGCTCTAAACATATGAAAGTAGGAGACATCACCGCGGTGCTGGAGGCCTTTGCCCCCCTCCGCCTTCAGGAAAGCTGGGACAACAGCGGCCTCATCATCGGCAGCCCCGATGACGACGTCCACGGCGTGCTGGTGGGCTTCGACTGCACATCGGCCCTCATCGACGAGGCTGTGGAAAAAGGCTGCGACATGGTGGTGACGCACCACCCGCTCATCTTCAAGGGGGTTCGCCGCATTGACAGCAAGGACCCCGTGGGGGCGGCCATCATGAAGGCCATCCGCAAGGGGGTGGCGGTGTATGCCGCGCACACCACGGCCGATAAGGTCATCGCCGGCGTGAGCGGTGCCATGGCCCGCCGGCTGGAACTGAAGAACGTCTCCATCATGGTGCCGGAGGAAGACGGTACCATCGGCCTCGGGTGCATCGGAGACCTGCCCCGGCCGATGACCGGGGAGGAGGCTCTTCGCTACGTGCAGAAGAAATTCGGCCTCAAGGTAATCAAGAGCTCCAAGCCGCTGGAAACCCCCATTTCCAAGGTGGCCCTGCTGGGCGGCAGCGGGGAAGGGGAGATCCCCCAGGCGCAGGCAAAGGGCGCTCAGCTGTACATCACCGCCGACATATCCTACCACCGTTTTTTTACCCCGGAGGGCTTTATGGTAATGGATGTGGGTCATTTTGAGAGTGAAGTGGAGATTGTGGACATTTTCGTAGAGGAAATCCGGAAAAAATTCCCTACCTTTGCAAGCTACAAAAGCAGCGCACTGGACAGGAGCAACCCGGTCCACTACTTTTTGATGTAAAAATAAATCGATTTATATTGTATGGCAAGTACCAAAAAAACCACCGCCGCCAAAGTGCAGGCCCCTATCGACAACCGTGAAACTTTCGTCTCCCTGCAGAAAAGTTTCGCCGATTCCGATATGCCGGTAGAGGAAAAACTGAAGACCCTGTACCAGCTGCAGGCCGCGGATTCCGAAATTGACAAGATCATCCAGCTGCGTGGTGAACTCCCCGCAGAGGTGGCCGCCCTGGAAGAGGAAATCGCCGACCTCAAGGAGCGCAGCGCCGCCATCAGCGCCGTGATCGACCAGCTCAACCGCAATATCGCCGACGCCAAACTGGCCATCGCCGAGCACGAGAGCATCATCGAGAAATACCAGCGCCAGCTGGAAACCATCTCCAATTCCCGCGAGTACGATTCCCTGAACAAGGAAATCGAAAACCAGGAACTCCTTCGTCAGATTGGTGAGAAGACCATCAACGACACCCGCATGGAGATCAGCAGCAAGAAGTCTGAACTGGAAGACCTGAAGGACCGTCTGAGCATCCGCACCGAGGACCTGGCCGCCAAGAAGACCGAACTGGAGAACATCGTGGAAGAGACTGCCAAGGAAGAGGCCGTCCTGCGTGAGCGCCGTGAAGAGTGCGCCGCCAAGATCGACGCCCGTACCATGAGCGCCTACGAGCGCATCCGCGCCAGCGTGCACAACCGCCTGGCCGTGGTGGGCATCTACAACGGAGACTCCTGCGGAGGCTGCTTCAACACCATCACTCCCCAGCGCCGCGTAGAGATTGTTTCCAACAAGAAGCTCATCATCTGCGAACACTGCGGCCGCATCATCATCAACCCGGATTTCGCCCAGTAGTATCTTTATGCCGGACGCCAGAGGAAAGAAAGCACAGGAACCGCAGAACCTGGAAACGCTGATGGGGAACAAACCCCCGCAGGCGTTGGACGTGGAAGCGGCTGTCCTGGGAGCTATGCTGGTAGAGCCCGCCACCATTGATGAGTCAATGGAGGAGCTCTCGGCGTCCTGCTTCTACGACCCCCAGCACCGCATCATCTTCGAGGCCATGTCGGAGCTGGTGAACGAGCACGTTTCCATTGACCTGGTTACCGTCAGTGAGAAACTCCGCTCCAAAGGGAATCTGGATGACGTGGGCGGTCCCGCCCACCTGGCCAACCTGTCGCAGAACATCGGAGCGGCGGCCCATATCGAATACTATATCAAGATCCTCAAGCAGAAGACCATTCAGCGGGATCTGATTACCGCTTCCTACGAGATTCTGAAACAGTCCTTCGACGAGTCCACCAACGTGGACGACCTCATTGACAACGCGCAGACCAAGGTGTTTGCCGCCATTCAGAACAACGTGAAGCGTGATGTGCAGGACATCGGCTCCATCATCAACTCCGTACTGGACAATCTGCAGGAACTGCAGGGCATCACCGGCCCGTCCGGCGTGCCTTCCGGCTACCCGTCCATCGACCGCATCACCCAGGGCTGGCAGAAGAGCGACCTCATCATCCTGGCCGCCCGTCCCTCTGTGGGTAAGACCGCCTTCGCGCTGAACATTGCCCGCAATGCGGCTGTGGAAGCCAATATGCCCGTAGCGGTTTTCTCCCTGGAAATGAGCGCCGACCAATTGGGCAAGCGTCTCATCACTACGGAGAGCGGCCTGTCCGGCGAGAAGATCAAGGGCGGCGTCAAGCTGGAACAGTACGAGTGGGTCCAGCTGGAAGACACCCTGAAACGGCTGGCCAAGGCACCTTTATATATAGATGACACGCCCGGCATTCCCATTATGGAGTTCCGCACCAAGGCCAAGCGTCTGGTGAAGCAGAAAGGCGTGCGTCTCATCGTGGTGGACTACCTGCAGCTGATGCAGGGACCGGTAGAGCTGCGCGGCCTGCGTGAGCAGGAAGTGGCGGCCATCTCCCGTACCCTCAAGGCCACCGCCAAGGAACTGAACATCCCCATCATCGCCCTGTCCCAGCTGTCCCGTAATGCGGTGCAGCGTACGGGCGGTACCGGCAAGCCGCAGCTGAGCGACCTGCGTGAGTCCGGCTCCATCGAGCAGGATGCCGATATGGTGATTTTCATCCATCGCCCGGACTTTGTGGGTATGAGCGACAACCCCGAAGACAAGGAAAAAGCATATATTGTTATCGCAAAACACCGTAATGGCGAGGTTTGTGATATAGAGATGAAGTATAAGGCTTCCCAGGTGAAGTTTGTGGAACCGGATCAGAGCCTGGACGTGTATGCACGCCAGGGGCCGGTGGCCAGCGCCGCCAATGAACCCGGCGCGGCCGGCACGGACTACAACTTTGACAGCCAGAACGACTTCTAGTATGCGAAAGTTGATGCTCATAGCCTGTATGGCTCTTTTTTCCCTGGCGCTGGGCGCTCAGGGAATTCCTGTCTGTAAGGAGACCCCCTTCCAGGACGGGGAAAAGCTGGAGATGGTCCTCATGTTCAAGTGGGGACTGGTGAATACGGAAGTGGGTTCCGTTGCCACCAGCCTGGAGCAGGACGGTGATGTCTTCCATGCTTCCTGCCTGCTGCGCACGGCTCCTTTCTTCGACGCCTTCTACAAGATGCGGGAGCATTTCCAGAGCGTTTTCACCGTGGACGGAAACCGTCCCCTGGAAGCGGTCCGGGATACTTACCAGAACGGCTACACGGCCAACAACTTTTTCCAGTTCGACTGGGATGCGGGCGTGGTGCACGCCCAGACGTCCTATAACGGAAAGGACCCCGATTTCAAGGATATCCCCCTGGATTGCCTGCCCCGGGACGTGGTTACGCTCATCTACCACTTCCGCGATATGGATTTCTCCAACGTTGAAGTGGGGGAGAAGGCCTTTGTCCCCTGTATCGTGGACGACGAAGTGATTACCCTGCGGGTCACCTGCCAGGGGAAGGGCGACATCAAGGTAAGGAGACAGGGGAAATTCCACGCCAACCGTTTCTCCTGCACCGTTGTTTCGGGTCATCTCTTCGAGGGAGACCAGGAAGTGCAGGTATGGGTGAGCGACGACGGTAATCATATGCCGCTGGCCATCATGCTGCCCCTGCGTATGGGAACCATGTGGCTGTGGCTGAAGAAGACGGAAAACCTGAAGTACGAAGTAACCTCCCGGATCCAATGAGTAAAGGAAGCGTTTCACATAAGGGAAAAGTGATTAAAATGACCCCGCAGGTTACTACGGTGGCCATTTTGCAGCATAGTGCCTGCGGCGAATGTCACGCCGCCGGCCTGTGCGGGATGGCCGATCTGGCCGAAAAGACGGTGGACGTGCCCGCCGATCCCTACGCCACCTACAATGTGGGAGACGAGGTGGAAGTGCTGCTGAAAGCCTCCATGGGCATGAAGGCCGTATGGCTGGCCTACTGCATTCCGCTGGTGATTATGCTGGCCATCGTCCTGGGCCTCCTGGGCCTGGGCGTGGGAGAAGTGGCGACGGGCGTTTCCGCCCTGGCGGCCATCGGCCTGTATTATCTGGCCCTGTGGCTCCTGCGCGGGAAACTGCAGAACGAATATATATTCACAATCAAATAAACTATGACGAGTACTATTATCTGGACTATTGCGGTGGTGACCGTTCTGGGCCTGGTGCTTGCGCTGGTTCTTTACCTGGTGGCTCAAAAGTTCAAGGTAGAGGAAGACCCGCGTATTGACGAGGTAGAGAAGGTCATGCCCGGCGCCAACTGCGGCGGCTGCGGATTCGCGGGCTGCCGTGCGTTCGCCGAGGCTGCCGTAAAGGCCCCCAACCTGGACAAGAATTACTGTCCGGTGGGCGGCAACGACACCATGGCTAAGGTGGCGGCTATCCTGGGGTACGAGGTGAAAGCCAAGGCTCCTATGGTAGCCGTCGTCCGTTGTAACGGCTCCTGCGAGGCCCGTCCCCGCGTGAACGACTACGACGGCTACGCCTCCTGCGTGGTGAAATCCACCCTGTACACCGGCGACACCGGCTGCGCCTTCGGCTGCCTGGGTTGCGGTGACTGCGTGAACGCCTGCCAGTTCGGCGCTCTTTCCATGGATCCCGTTACCGGCCTGCCGGTGGTGGACGAGGAAAAGTGCACCGCCTGCGGCTCCTGCGTGAAGGCTTGCCCCAAGTTCATCATCGAACTTCGGCCCAAAGGTCCCCGCGGAATGCGTGAATTCGTATCCTGCGTGAACAAGGACAAGGGTCCGGTTGCCAAGAAAGCCTGCGCCAACGCCTGCATCGGCTGCGGTATCTGCGCCAAGACTTGCACCCACGAGGCTATCGTGGTGGAAAACAACGTGGCTTACATCGACCCCGCCAAGTGCAAACTGTGCCGCGAGTGCGAGGCTATGTGCCCCACGAACGCCATCCACGGCGTGAACTTCCCCAAGCCTCTGGACAAGGAAGCCGTGAAAGCCCGCATCAAGGAACGTCAACTTAAAGCAAAGGAGGCTGCCAATGCGTAAACCTACATTCTCCATGGGCGGTGTTCATCCGCACGACAACAAGATTTCCCGGGAGTGCGCCATTCAGCCGCTGCCCCTTGCCCCTGTCGTTTACATTTCCGTGGCCCAGCACATCGGCGCACCCTCCGTGCCCTGTGTGGCGGTGGGCGACAAAGTGAAGGTGGGACAGGTGATCGCCGAACCCGGCGGGTTCGTGAGCGCCTACATCCACTCTTCGGTTTCCGGTACCGTCAAGTCCATCGGCCCGCGCCCGGACCTGGCCGGCCGTCCTTCCACACACATCGAGATTGCCGTTGAGGGAGACGAATGGCTGGAAGGCATTGACACCACCGACACCCTTATCACCACCCTGCCCGAAGACAACAAGGCCACCGTCGAGAAGATCAAGCTCGGCGGCGTCGTTGGTCTGGGCGGTGCCACCTTCCCCACGCACGTGAAGCTGAGCCCGCCTCCGGGTTCCAAGTGCGAGCGCGTGATCATCAACGGCTGCGAATGCGAGCCTTACCTCACTTCCGATTTCCGCACCCTGCTGGAGAAGGGAGAACAGGTGGTGGTTGGCGCTGCCAT
>JAEEGH010015234.1_pt1 | contig 16745 bp, 18 predicted proteins | sample 9134181 | NCBI WGS metagenome assembly JAEEGH01 (sample SAMN16246544, study PRJNA631951) | gut metagenome | biome: gut microbiome; feature: rumen; material: DP-attached | host: Bos | place: Iran: Karaj | collected 2018-10
CCGGGACAAGCGAAAAGACAGTCGGCACAGCGGGAACAGAAGGAACCGGATCGGAAGCTGCCGGCGGAAGCGCGCAGGGCACGCACACGCTGAATGTTGCCAAAGAGAAAAAAGAACTGACCCTTTCCGTTGACCTGAAGGAGGAATTCCGCAAAGGCTACGAAGTTGTGATCTATAACGGCAAGGGTGATAACCGGATCAAAGCTGAAGTCACAAAACAGGAGAACGGAAACTTCACCTTTGTAGTTCCGTGGGCAGGCGGTGTTTACCTGTCCTTCGACCTGGAGAAACTGACCGATTCTGAACCGGATCCCGAACCTGAACCGGATCCCGAACCTGAACCGGATCCCGAACCCGATCCGGATCCAGAACCCGAACCTGAACCAGCCAAGGGAGAAGAACCCGCTCCCGAACCCGGCAAAGATCCGGTAAAGGAACCGGAAAACGGGCCGGAAGAAGAGCAGAAGAAGGATCCCGCTCCCGCGCCGCAGCAGAAGACAGAACCGGAACCTGAAAAGGATGACAAGGACAGCGGCAAGGATACCGATACGGACAAGGATGATGATATGGATAAGGATACCGATACCGGCAGCGACAGCGAAGGCCGTGTGCTGGCTATCCTTTACGGTGAAGAGGAAGCATATACCATCTGGTTCCTGACCGGATACGCTTACAAGGCGGAATTCAAAGACGGCTATACCGAAACCGGATCTTACAGCGTGAAAGACGGTATCCTGACCCTGACGGCAAAGGACGGAAGCAAGCGGACAGCGGACGAAAACTGGAACATGGCATTCGGTGACGAACTGACCGCGGAAATCGTTAAAGCTGACTTCTCCGACTCCGTGAAGGTAATCGGCGAATTCAACCTGAACGATGACAGCGTACTGGAAATCACGGATGATAAACAGGAAGCGCTGGACCTCGGCGTGATCAGCAGCAGTATCGACAATCCCCAGGCGTTTGATATCCTGAAGGCCATCCTTCCTGAAGAAGCCTGATCTCCAAAGCAAAAACAAAGCCGGCGGTTCTTTACGGAACCGCCGGAATTTTTTATTCCTGTTCAGTATGTGATATCCTGGCCGGTCAGCTGCTTCCAGAAGCTCCGGATGGTCTGCTGGTTTGCCACACCGTATTTGGGATCGTTTTTCTGCGCTTCTGACATATCCCGGAGGAAATGGACACACAGATGGCCGTTGAAATCATTATTCTTGATTCCGCCCGAATCATGGGGCATATCATGGGTGGAACCAATGGTCCAGCGTCCGTCGGGCAGTTTCACATAAACTGCCTTCTGATTCCAGGTATTTATCCCGCCGAAGGCGGTGACCATGGTACGCGTGTCCTGCGCGGTCAGTGGTTCACAGTCGCAGTGACGTCCCCGGGACATGACCCGCAGTGTCCAGTTCAGGCCCGTTGACGGATCGCAGATCAGGAGATACTGTCCGTTTGAAATGGAGGGTTTCACATCGTTGAACCAGTGCATCAACTGCACAGAGGAAAAGGAGGGAATGGACATCCTCGCGTTGATATCGGAGGGCGTCTCTGCCGGCTTCGGCGTTGAGGCGGGAGCCGGAGTTGCAGCGGGAGCAGGTGTTGTGCTGACTTTTATCCCGTTTTTGACGGCTTTTTCCAGCGCTTCCAGTGTTTTTTTGCCTGCCAGGCCGTCAGCGGTCAGTTTCTGATACTGCTGGAAGGCAACGACAGCATTCAGGGTCAGATCGCCGAAATCACCGTCTGCTTTGCCTTTCAGAAAACCGGTGTCAATGAGAGCATTCTGGAGGATCTTTACGCGTTCTCCCTTGTCTCCGTAACGGATGGTATCATAATTGCCGCCGAAGAGTAAGCCGGCATTGGCTTTTGAAGCGGGTATCCGTGTCGCTGCCGTTCCGATGGTCGGGGTGGTCGGCGGATCGGCATAAACGGTCTGCGGCACCGGGGTGGCAGAAGGGTTTTTGAGTTTGGCCGCGCTGTTGAGAGCCAGCTCACGCGTTTTTTCACCGGCCAGGCCGTCGGCTGTCAGTTTGTTTTTCTTCTGGAAGGCACGGACCGCGTTCTCGGTTTTATTTCCGAAGACACCGTCTGCTTTTCCGTCCAGGAATCCAAGGTCAATCAGCGCCTGCTGCAGCTGACGCACTTCCTCGCCTGAGCAGCCGTTATAGAGGGTGGAAGCTTCATAGGCGAGAGCGGGGGATAAAAACAGCATGATAAGGCATCCGGCAAGACACAGCCGAATCAGAGCCCGGGCAGAAAAACGATGCTTTCTCATGACAATCTCCTTCCGATACGTTATGCATCTGAAACAGGCATGCTAATTTTAGCAGACATGTTTCAAAATGTAAAGAAAGTGTTACGATAAATTAACGAAACGGAAATAACATACATTCCCCGGAAACTTTTTTCTTTTCGCAAAATGTGCTATATTGATGAAGAAAGAAGGGAAAGGAGAACAGACGAACCATGAGAAAGATCGGCGTATTAACCAGCGGCGGTGACAGCCCTGGAATGAACGCGGCGGTGATGTCTGTTGCACGAAGCGCCGCGATGTACGGCATTCCGCTGATCGGCATCAAGCGCGGATATAACGGTCTGCTCCGGAAAAGCGCCAACCTGAAGGATGACATGCAGGAGCTAACGCTGGAACTGGTACTCGATATCGCGGATGATCCGGGTACTTATCTTCGTACGGCGCGATGCCTGGAATTCAAGGAAAAGAAATACCAGGAAAAAGCTGTAAAAACGCTGAAAAGCATGCAGATCGACGGCCTTGTTGTGATCGGCGGAGACGGAAGCTTCCGGGGAGCACAAGCCCTGTGCGACCTGGGAGTACCCTGTATCGGCATACCCGGCACCATAGACAATGACCTGCCCTATACAGAAATGTCCCTGGGCTATGACACGGCTGTCAACGTCTGCGTGGAAGCGATCCGCAAGATCCGGGCAACCTCCCGCAGCCATGACCGGCCTGCCGTTGTGGAGGTGATGGGACGCCACTGCGGAGATATTGCCCTGACGGCAGCCGTTTCCACAGGCAGTGAGATTGTGGTGGTTCCTGAAGTGCCCTGGACGGTGGAAGGTGTGGCCATGCAGCTGCAGCGCCAGCTGAACCAGGGGAATTACCGGGCAACGATCGTTGTGGCGGAAGGCTGCTGGGAATCCATGGCACCTTTTGACCTGTACAATTTCCTGACATCCCGCGGAAAGCCCTGCTATCCGGAAGAACCTATGTCTGCGGTACGGTTTGCTTCCGTGATGAAACGCATGTGCGGCATGGTGGAGGCCAGGGCCAATGTGATCGGCTATGTTCAGCGCGGCGCTGAACCCACAGCACGCGACAGCGCGTTTGCTTTCGAGGCAGGCAACCTGGCGGTGCGCCTGCTGCGCGACGGTATCAGCAACCAGGTTATCGGCATGCAGAAGGGCAAAGTGTTCTATATGCCGATCGAAAAGGCACTGAAAAAGGAACGGTATTTCAACCGGCCGCTGTTTGACCTGGTCAATTCGCTGTAATCCTGTACAGCCGTATTGTGACGGGATAACCGGAACATATATAAAAAGAAAAAAGAAAGAAAAGAATAGCTTGACAGGGGTCATACCGTTGTGGTAATATCCCTATGTTCTAAAGCAGAGGCTTGCCCGTCTCTCACCTTGCGCGGCTCACGCTGCCGGGTTATGGCGCTTTTCCGATCAGGATAAGATGATTCATGAGCGACGGGTCAACAGCCCGCCGCTCATTTTTGTAGGAGGTGCATGGACATCGCAACCGAACTGATGATCAATGAGGAAATCCGCGACAGAGAGGTTCGCCTGATCGACGAAAACGGTGAACAGCTCGGAGTCATGAGTACGCAGCAGGCACTGCAGCTTGCGGAGGAACGGGGACTTGATCTGGCCAAGATCCAGCCTTCAGCGGTTCCGCCTGTGTGCAAACTGCTGGATTATGACAAGTACCGCTATGAACAGGCAAAGCGGGAGCGGGAAAACCGGAAGAATCAGCGCGTTGTCGATATCAAGGAAGTGCAGCTGTCCGCCACCATCGAAGAAAACGATGTGAACACCAAGGCGAAGATGGCGATCCGCTTCCTGGAGAACGGCGACAAGGTTAAAGTATCCATTCGCTTCCGCGGCCGCCAGATCACCCACAGCGAGATCGGCCTGAAGGTCATGCAGGATTTCGCCGAACGGTGCAAGGAAGTCAGCATGGTGGAACGCCGCCCGCTGCTCGATGGCCGCAACATGATCATGATCCTTGCTCCCAAAGCCATCAAGGCGTCCTTTGCCGAAAGAAAGGCAAAGAGGGAGAATGCCGCCTCGCAAGAGACGAAGGAGTAAACCGTTGGAAGGAGGACCAAACCATGCCTAAACAGAAATCCCATCGCGGAGCTGCCAAACGCTTTTCCTTTACCAAATCCGGTATCGTAAGGCATAAGCAGATGAACGCCAACCACCAGGTGCGTCTGAAGACCACCAAGCGCACCCGTCACCTGCGGAATCCCGGTGTTGTGGACAACGCTGCGGAAGCCCGGACCATTCACAAGTTACTGCCTTACAAATAAGCCAATTCACCGGCAAGGAGGAAAACAAACATGGCACGCATTAAGAGGGCCGTTAACGCCCATAAGAGTCGCCGCAAGGTTATGAAGCTGGCGAAAGGCTACTGGGGAGCGAAATCCAAGCAGTACCGCGCCGCGAAAGAACAGGTTGCCCGCAGCCTGCGTTATGCGTTTACCGGACGTAAGCTCCGCAAGCGCGATTTCCGCCGCCTGTGGATTACCCGTATCAATGCTGCTGCACGCCTGAACGGCATGAGCTATTCCACATTTATCAACGGTCTCAAGAAGAAGAACGTTGAAGTGAACCGGAAGATGCTTGCTGATCTGGCTGTAAACGATCCCGCCGGCTTTGCAAAGCTGGTTGAGGTCGCAAAACAGTAAAAGAAAGCGACAATACATACGCCGCAGAACTTGTCCTCATTCAGATGAGAAAGGTCTGCGGCGTTTTTCTGTTCCGGGGGATAATGAAGCCGGTGCTCCGCAACTGTAATATGAAAAAAAGAAACTGATCAATCTTTCAGCGTTCCGTTTACTGCGGGATCTGTGGAATCAATTCCGGTCCAGCATTCAGGGAAAAGACCGGCTGTACTTCTTTTCTCTCCGGCGGATTCCAGATGGGACAGATCCCCCAGTTTCGTAACCCGAAACGCTACTTCCCCGCGGATTCTTTCTTCAGTTACAATTTCGGTGACAGAAGAGGGACAGCACAACGTCCGGTGCCACAGCACCATCGGCGAAATATCTGTCAGATATCCGAGAACAGCCATGGATATGCCAAAGTGGCAGAAAAGCGCGATGGTGAAGTCTTCATTTTTGTCACATTTCCAAACCGGACCGTCTTTACGGTAACCATATCTCAGGAGAAGTTCATCGACGCCGTCAACAGTCTGCTGCCAGATCTCCTGCACATTACCGCCATCAAAAACAGGTGACCGGTACCAGGTACGAAAATCCATAACATCCGGAAATTCAGTCCAGATTCTTGGAAGCACATCCCATGCAACAACACGTCTTTTTCCAGATACAGGATCAGGATAGGAACCCATGAATTCGTGCAGCCAGGGCAGTGTCTCAGCTTTCCGGTTAAGTTTCTGAAGCGTGTATGCTGCGGTATCCTGCGCTCTTCCAAGAGGAGACATGTAAAAATCCCGGATATTGTACCGGATCAGGCGGCGGCTCAGCAGTTCTGCTTCCGTACGGCCTTTGGGCGTCAGTGAATCGACTGTATAGTCAGGTTCGGCATGACGGATTAACAAAATACGCAAAGAACCACATCCTTTGGGAAAAACGAATTATGAATTCAATTCATTTTATCCGATCACAATATGAAGTCAAGCAGAAAGGACAAGCCATGAAAGCGTTGAAAAGTAAAACATATATTGACGAATTTACAATATTGACATAAAATAATAAAGATTTTGTAAAAGACTCTGAATATCTGGAGGGGTTATCCGTGCGGAAGCGAGTGACAGCGTTCCTGCTGATTCTGACGCTTATGCTTAACTGGTTTTGTTACGGCCAGGCAGTGACATATAAAACCCTGAAAACGGGTTCACGCGGCACTGAAGTAAAAAAACTGCAGACTGCCCTTAAAGAAAAAGGGTATTATTCATTGAAAGTGGACGGTGTTTTCGGAAAAGGTACGCTGTCTGCAGTAAAGGCATTTCAGAAGGACAACGGACTGAAAACTGACGGAATTGCCGGTCCGCAGACACTGAGCAAGCTGTACGAGAAGAATTCAGAGAAAACGACAAAACCAGACAAAACTGCCAAGCCAGCCTCCACACCAAAGCCTGAGACAAAAGATAAAATTCCGTCAAAAGTTCAGACTCTGCTGAAATCGATCGTTAAAAACAGCGGAGCATCCTGCGGAACAGTTGTATTATCAAAAAACGGGAAGACATTCCTGACCTATTCATTCGGCGGAGTCAGCGAGAAAACATGCTTCCGGATTGCGTCAATTACGAAATGGGTAACTGCTATCGGACTGATGACCCTGTATGATCAGGGGAAACTGGATCTTGACAAAGATATCAGTTCATATCTCGGATTTAAAGTGCGAAATCCGGCTTATCCGAATGTGCCCATAACAGCGAGGATGCTGCTGTGCCATACTTCTTCGCTTTCTGCCAAGGCATCAAACTATCATCCAGACTGGTCAAGAATCGGAAAAAACGGTTACAATCCTATTTTTGACAAGAAGATAAAGCCGGGCACGAAATATGTTTACGCAGATTATAACGGTGCGCTTTTCGGATGCCTGATCGAAGCAATTTCAAAGCAAAGCGTTCAGACTTACCTGAACAGGAAGGTATTCAAACCATTGGGAATTACAGCAGCATATTCACCCAAATTTCTTCCTGCGGGAACGCCTACAAAAGATCTGCTGAACCCGAAGGGAAAGGTTGCAATATCTGTAAAAAAGGACCGGAACCGTGCCTATAACAATACAGCAGACCCTGAAGGAAACAACGGATATACTGTCGGAAAGCTGTATATCAACGCAGAATCTCTGACAAAGCTGGCACAGATGATGTATTACGGCGGCGAACTAAACGGTGTACGGATCCTGAAAGCAAAAACAGTTCAGTTAATGGAATCAGACCAGAAAGGACTGGCTGAAAGTAAATACGGCCTGAGCACCGTCCGGCTGAACCAGTTTGACAGAGGCACCTGGTACGGACATCAGGGACGTTACAGCGGTCTGTCCTCGAATATTTATTATCAGCGGGAAACCGGGATAACCATGGCGATGATTATGAACGGATATGACTATAAACTGGAGGATAACATCGTCGTTCCTGCGGTTACACTGCTGCAGAACATGGAGAAGATTGAGCAGCTTTGTCTTAATTCAGAAAAATAATAAAGCTGAATTTTACAAGCTCCGGGATATTTCACCGAATCCCGGAGCTTCTGCATGAAAAGGCTGACATAAGCAAACCGATCATGATATAATGCATTAAAGCATGAATCGGGAACAGTTACAATACAATACAGAATAAGGAGGATAAAACCTATGCTGAAATTCTGGGGAGACGGATCACAGGAAGCAATGGATCTGGTCAGTACCATCAGAGTCAGGAGCACCGAAAATTTCAACTGGACCTTTATCTTTATTCTGTCAGTTGTCTTTTACATATACTGGACAGAGATCCATAAAAAGAATACAGAAGTTGTTTGCGCAGGACTGGCATTGTACGGTGTTCACTGGCTGTATGAAATCTGCAATGCGGTCATTGCAAAAGTTTTCGGGTACCCGCTCTGGTCAGTCAGCAATGAATCCTCCACCTTTATTCTCCTGATCGGCGTGTGCTGGGAGCTTTCAATGATGTTTTCCATTGCCGGTATGATCTCATTCAAAATGCTGCCAGGGGACCGGACAAAGCGTTATTTTGCAAAGAACAGCAGAAAGGGCATTCCGTGCAAACTGCTTGGTGCGCTGGAAATGGCTCTTTTGTTCGCGCTGGTTGAGTCTTTTCTTGCCGGTACAAGCAATCATTCCTTTATCTGGGTCTACAGATGGTGGGGTGTGATCCCGGTGTTTTTTACCACATACATCCCGTTCTTTCTTGCATCAAATTATGTGCCGGATATGGAACCAAAGAAACGCAGGGCATTCCTCACAGTACTATGGAGCCTTGTCGCATTGCTGCTGATTATTCTGATTCCGCTTGGGGTGATCTGAAGACATGTGCGGAAGGGTATATATGGCGCCTGCCAATCAGGAACTGCGTGAACTTATTAAGGAAATGAACCGTTCCAGACTGGCCGGATGTTTTCGCAAAAACGATGATGAACAGCTGAATGCGGAGGGGGAGATTTGCCCTTCTGCCGTGCTTCCCGTACTTGCATCCAATAAAGCTGGAGAAAGACGTGTTTTTCCGATGAAATGGGGGTGGGGGGTCAGCCAAAGAGGCAGACTGCTGATCAATGCACGGGCTGAAACCGCGGCTGACAAACCGACGTTCCGTGAATCATGGCTGAAACATCGCTGTGTAATTCCCGTATCATGGTATTTTGAATGGGAACATGATGAAAAAAAGAAGGCAGGGCAGAAATATGCACTGAAGCCGGAAATACCGGGCCTCGTGATGCTTGCAGGCCTGTACCGGATGGAAGAAGGCATTCCGGCATTTGTGATTCTGACCCGCCCTGCGGACGAGAAACTGGTATGGATGCATAACCGCATGCCGGTAATGCTTCCGCTTCAGGAAGCAAAGAACTGGATACGTCCGGATACAGATCCGGAAACATCAATTCTGAGAAGCCTGACAGATATCAGATGGCAGAAAGCGGAATGATAAGATACATCATCCTTTCAACCAGTTAAAACGGCACCACTGATTTCCACAGAGCCATAATGAAGAAGGGAGAAAAGAAAAATGGATGACTGGGAAGACATCGACGAGTACGACACAGAGGATGAGGAGCAGGAAGAAGAGATTATAGAGTATTGTTCTGAATGCGGCAATCCGATTTATGACGGGGATGAATATACTGAAATGGATGACGGACGAATCCTGTGTGAAGGATGTTATCTATCCCTGTTTGGGGAGAAGCATGATTACTGACCAGGATGACATAAGTCAATCCTGATACGGGAGGAATTGATATGGGAGTTTTTTCAAAGTACCATCGTTTCCGGGAGGCCGGAGAACAGGTAAATGTGAACAATGCCGAGCAATTCGGAGAACCGGACCACTCCCTGTTCACAACAACAAAAGTGTTTTCACTGCATCATCATATTGATATTACAGATGAACGGGAAAACATTGTTTACCAGTCAGACACCAAGTTTCCGTCACTCCATGACAGGACAGAGATTAAAGATTCAGCGGGAAACCTGGTGGCCCATATGGAACGTAAACTGCTGACACTTCATGAACGGCATTTTGTGACAATGGCGGACGGAACACAGTTTGAACTGTCCAATGAACTGTTCCATATTATCAGGGATATTACAAATGTTGAAGGTCTCGGATGGCAGCTGCGCGGCAATATTGCCGGGCTGAATTTTGAACTGTATGATGAACAGGGAAGGATTGCAGCTGTAATCGGACAAAAAGTTTTATCCCTGCATGATAAGTACTGTATTGATATCTATCAGCCGGAACATGAGGAGAAGATCGTTGCAATCCTTGTCACGCTGCAGCATATGATGAAAGACCGGAATGCAGCTTCGGCTTCATTCAGTTCCGGTTCTTCAGGAAGTTCCAACTGAAATGAATTATGTATATTTACTCAGATGCGCGGATGACAGTCTGTATTGCGGATGGACTACTGATCCGGTCCGCCGCCTGAATGAGCATAATCGGGGACTTGGCGCGAAATATACACGAAGCAGGCTGCCGGTCAAACTTGTTTACTGTGAAGCATACGAAGAACGGCACGAAGCACTGAGCCGTGAATGGCATCTGAAACGCATGAGCCGAAATGAAAAAACCGCGCTTATTTCTTCCCAAACACCTCTGTATGACATTCCTGGCAATCAGACGGATTCAACTGATCATATTTCCTCCTGCCAACATGAAAAAAGAAAAGGAAGACCTTGACAGTATGATTTTGTTTGATATATTATGACGAAAAGTACGTACAACCGGAGGACTTCGATGAAAACGGGAGCCTATACGACCGGTATATATCCGAATTATTTTGCGGAGATCGGTATTGGAGAAAAAGAGGCCGGAGAAAAGGTTGAGAAGGCTTTTGAAACGATCTTCTTTGATCCGGAACAAAATTTCTGCCATCATACTGATGAAGATGCCTGGTGCATGGTGGACACGGGAAACAATGACGCACGAACCGAAGGAATGAGTTACGGTATGATGATGTGCGTTCAGATGAACCGTAAAGATATATTTGACAAGCTTTGGACATTTTCTGAACGGTATATGCTGATAAAAGAGGGCAGACATCAAGGATATTTCCGATGGTCTGTGCATACCGACGGTTCGGCGAATTCAGGCGGACCGGCACCGGACGGTGAAGAGTATTTTGCAATGGCACTGTTTATGGCATCGGCCCGCTGGGGAGACAGTGAAGGCAGTTTCAATTATGCTTTGCGTGCATGTGAAATCCTGCGGCATGCGGTTCATCAGCATGAAATGGTAACTGGCGGCGAACCCATGTGGGAACCGGAAAATGCCTACATCCGATTTGTTCCTGAAATGAAGATATCTGATCCAAGCTATCATCTGCCGCATTTTTATGAACTTTTTGCCCTGAAGGCAGATGAAGAGGACCGGCCGTTCTGGAAGAAGGCAGCGGAGAAAAGCAGGGAATATATTGCACTTTCCGCTGATTCCAAAACCGGACTGAGTCCGGAATATGCAGATTATAACGGCAAAACCGTTCTGCTATTCGGAAAGCCCTGGGTATATTATTCAGATGCGTACCGTGTTGCGGAAAACATTGCGCTTGACCGGATCTGGTTTGGAAGTGAACCGGAACTGGAAAAAGTGGCAACAAATATCCAGGATTTCTTTGCCGGGGTGGATCCGGATGACCTGAGAGCATATGAACTGGATGGTACACCGCAAAGTGAACCAGCCATGCATCCGACAGCTATCAAAGCAGTTCTTGGTGCTGCTTCCGCTACAAGCAAATCAGCACACAGGAACAGATTTCTGAAGGAGTTTTCTGAGCTGCCGATGAGGCAGGGTGCCAGGCGGTATTATGACAATTGTCTTTATTTTTTCTGTCTGCTGATGCTGACAGGCAATTATAGAATCTATCTGTAAGGAGGTTTCCCATGGTTTTATATGTGAACGCAAACGCATCCCGTGAAGGAGACGGATCCAAGGAAAGACCCTTCCGGTATATCAACGAGGCGGCAAAAGCAGCCAGACCCGGTGATGAAGTTATCGTGGCGCCCGGAATTTACCGGGAATATGTGAATCCGGTCAATGCGGGCACGGAGGATGCGCGGATTGTCTACCGGAGTGAAAAACCTCTTGGTGCTGTCATTACGGGTGCGGAACTGCTGACCGGATGGAAAAAAGTAAAAGGAACAACATGGACAGCAAGAGTAAACAACGGTGTTTTTGGTGACTTTAATCCTTATCTCAGGAAGGTTGAGGGTGACTGGTATTTTTCACCTGTTGTTCGTCATACCGGAGCTGTTTTTATCAACGACCTGATGATGTATGAATGTTCCTCGCTGAAAGAGTGTGAAGCGGGGAAGCCTGATCCGTACGCCTGGAATCAGGAAGAAGCAAGATTTCTGTGGTATACGGAACAGGAAGGAAATGAAACTGTACTGTATGCCAATTTCCAGGGGAAGGATCCGAACAAAGAAAAAGTAGAGATCAGTGTAAGGCGAAATTGCTTTATGCCCGACAAGACCGGTATCGGTTATATTACTGTCAGCGGATTCGTGATTACCAAAGCTGCCACAACCTGGGCGCCGCCGGCAGCATACCAGGACGGAATGATCGGCCCGCACTGGTCGAAAGGCTGGATCATCGAGGACTGCGAAGTAAGCAACAGCCGCTGCTGCGGTATTTCACTCGGGAAGTACCTTGATCCCGAAAATGACATGTACTTTTTCCACAAAAAAGTAAAGAGCCCGACTCAGATGGAGCGGGATGCCGTATGCCGCGGTCAGTATCATGGATGGCTGAAGGAAAAAGTCGGCAGTCATATTATCCGCAGGTGTAATGTACATCATTGTGAACAGACGGGCATCGTCGGACGGATGGGCGGCGTATTCTCCATCATAGAAGACTGCCATATTCACCATATCTGCAACAGTCAGCAGCTGGGCGGGGCTGAAACAGCCGGAATCAAGCTCCATGCGGCCATTGATGTAACGATCCGGCGCAACCATATCCACAACTGTATTATGGGTGTATGGCTTGACTGGGAAGCACAGGGTGCACGGATCAGCCAGAACCTGATACATAACAACTGGCGGCCGGAAGGCCTTGAGCAGGCAAGGGGAGCCATGTTCTCCACTGACATCTTTATTGAAGTCGGCCACGGACCGACTCTGATTGACAACAATATTCTGATGAGTCCGGTCAGCGTGACAATTCCTTCGGAGGGCATTGCCTGTGTGCATAACCTGATGCTTGGGGCATTCAGCCTGATCAACAGCGGTGTTGACAGCATAGTGAACGGGCAGCGCGAACCGAGGTATACCCCCTATCATATCCGCCACAGGACGGAAGTTGCCGGATTTATGACGATTCTGCACGGTGATGACCGGATCTATAACAATCTGTTTATTCAGGCATATGAAGTAAAGGACAAGACTAAGAAGCCGACTGACGCTGATTATCAGGTGACCGGTACTGCGCCGTTTGACATTTTCCCGACCTATGATGAATGGATTGCGCCGTTCCTGCCAGGAGAAAAACCTGACATGGGTGCACTTGCCAAAGTCCATTTCGGTCATCTGCCCGTATGGGTGGACGGAAATGCCTATTTCAGCGGCGCTACAGTCTGCAAGCATGAAAAACATAAGCTGAGCGACAAACGTTCGAAGGTAACAATTGAACTGGTTGAAAAAGACGGAAAATACAGTCTCAAGACCAATGTGTTCAGCAAACTGAAAGACTTCCGTGACGGAATTATCTGCACGGAAACACTGGGCAAAGCCTTTGAGCCGGAACAGCGGTTTGAGAATCCGGACGGAACCGATATCGTATTTGACCGGGATTATTTCGGAAACCACAGGGGAACAGATACAATTCCCGGCCCCTTTGCCAATGCCGCGGACGCGGAGAAGATCCTGTACTGAACAAATGTTTGACCTTGACATTCTTCAGCGGAAGGGATAAAATAACGGGCGTTGAGTGCCCGTAGCTCAGTTGGATAGAGTGTCAGACTCCGACTCTGAAGGTCACAGGTTCGAATCCTGCCGGGCATACCAAACTCCGGAGGCAGGTTGCTTGCTTCCGGAGTTTTTCTGTTCAGTGTGCCTGAATGAAAGGAGCAGACAAGAATGAGGAAACTGACCGTTTTACTTATCATTGCTGTCATAGTTACCGGAGTATGGACAGCAGCAGGGGCTGCGGTTCCGGGTGTGCTTGCAGACTTCACGAATCAAGCCTCTGAACTGACGAATCCGGATACGCGGAATTACGCGTACTGCTATTATGACTGGGACGAAGACGGTGAAGATGAACTGTTCTTTATTCAGGGACTGAACAGTAATGACGGTACCTGGCCTATGAATGCGGTCCTGTTTACAGGACCTGACCTGAAAACCATACGATGGTCACCGCCGAAGCATTTCAAGAATGTGGCAGAGATTCTGAATGTGTGCATGATTGATATCGATCCGACGGACGGAGCAAAAGACCTTGTATTCAGTGCGACAGCTCCGGACGGAGAAGAGCAGACGATGATTCTGCAGGGAGTACTCGAAAACACGGATGACGCTTTCGGAAAAATGTGGATGGATCCGTCAGGCAGCAAAATCCTGTCCGGGCGCTTTAACGGCATGGCAGACGGAAATGTTGTGATTGGCAGCACCATGTATGCCAAGGATGAGAAATATTATCTGAAAGAAACAGGAACAATTGATCCTGCAACGATTCTGAATTCAGATGAAAAAGAACCGGAGGGTGTTTGTTCCGAAAGCGGAGAAGACGGATTCGCAGGAAAATGGATCGCGGAAGAAATGTCAGAAGGTGATGAAGTGATCCGCCTGAAGGATTACGGCCTTGAGATGACTTTTGAACTTCATGAAGACGGAACGGTTACTGCAGACATGATGGGGGATGTATCTTCCGGAAGCTGGAGGGCAGTAAACAATACAGTTTCCATTACCATTGAAGGAGATACTGCCGACGCCGAATATGAAAACGGAATACTGACACTGGATCTGATGGGTACTGTTCTGAAACTGGAAAAGGAAGGTGCAGCCGATGAGCAGGCACCTGACACGGAGAAAAAAGAGGAACAGAAAACCGGGACCGTACCGGAAAACCCGGATAAACCTCGCCCTGAAAACAATCAGACACTGTCTGAAAAAGAAGCCGGGTATACGGGGGTATGGCACCTGGTTTATGTCGGAACCGGCGGTTTTACAGGCAATGCATCGGATATAGGACTGACAGGGGAAACCCTTACAATAAACGAAGACCACACCGGTATTCTTACACTGGACCCTGACAGGCCTGTCCATGAATGGAGAATGGAAGACGGTATTGTACGTCTGGATGAACAACGTCTGAAACTGCTGAGAGAAGATGTTCTGCAGTATGGAAGCGAACAGAGCGGCTATATGATTTTCAGCAAAGACGCGAATATGGTCTGGGACGGCAGTATTCCAATGTATGATCCATTTGGAAGTGTCACGCCGGAACCGACGGAAACGCCTGCAACAGATGAACCGGCAGATGTACCCGCAGTAATGGAAAACAGCGGAAACATAAAGATGAATGTCAAGTATACTGCAAGGAAATATGTTGCGGGAGGATATGAACTTGATGCATCAGTGCTTGGCGGTGAATATTCCATTATTCTGCATGATGATGGTTCTGTAACTTTCACAATGGCCGGAATCGATGTACCAAACCTGCAGTGGACAATGGATGATGATACTGCTTTAATCGATTATTTCGGAAGCGGAGTGATCCGGATCACAGCGGAAGAAGAAGGAATTACCCTGGACCTTTTTGGAACAATGACATTGAAAATGGACAGTAAAACAGAATAACCATCATGTGACATTCAAAACCACCGACAGTATCATGCCGGTGGTTTTAATCCGGTTTCTTCCGGCCGGAGAATGACTCCAATATATCACTCGTAAGTATTATTCGGAAGAAGCCGGCTTAACCATTCTGGCAGCGAGAATCCCGGTTTCATAAAGGAAGCAGAGCGGAATACCAAGGGCGACCTGGCTGATAATGTCCGGCGGAGTCAGTACGGCTGCAAGAATAAAAACACCAAGAATAACATATTTTCTGTGTGAAGAAAGCGTATGAACGGACGTTATGCCTGCCTTTGTTGTCAGATACATAGCCAGCGGCAGCTGGAAAGCAAATCCGAACGGGATGACAAAACCAAACAGAAAACTGACATATTTATCAAGAGAAAGCAGTGGTTTTGCGATATTGTTTCCCTGAACAATAAAGAAATCTATCGCAAGGCTGTATACCGCAAAAATGCAGAATGAAACACCCAGCAGAAACAGGAACAGCATCAGAATGAAAAAGGCCAGGAAAGATTTCTGTGTTTTTGGCATAAATGCCGGCCTGATAAAGCACCAAATCTGCCAGAATATGACCGGTGACGCAATGATTAATGCAGCAATGAGGCAGACTTTAATCTTTGTAGTGAGGGCTTCAGAAACTGCGGTATAAATGATGTCAATTCCACGGTCTGCAATCGGCCGGATTATCAGACTCATCAACGGCTCAAGAAAAAGATAAAACACAAGGAAAAAGGCAACAACTACAGCAGACAGAGAAATCAGGATTACACGGCGGAGTGCAAGAAGATGGGATAAAAGAGGAGCCCGTTCATCATTGGACGGACTTTTTTCGGATTTATTGCCCGGGCGGGCAGAAGCAGGAGTACTCATGTCTTTGACTGATCATCAGAATGATCTTCGTCATCATTCCGGACTTCATTCCGGAAATCCTTTACACTTTTTCCAAGCGCTTTCCCGATACCTGCCAGTTTGCCGCCGCCAAAAACGACAAGCGCAAGGACTATGATGAGAATGATTTCAGTTGTTCCGATTCTCATAGCGAAGCTCCTTTCAGAACAGGAATTATTCCATCCGGTCTGTGCCGGAAATATATTTCATTCCTCCGGCCCGGAATCGCGGGAGACTGTGTGCGCCGTCCCGGAAAGGCCTGACTGATCAGCTGCGGATTTCATTTCGCAGCGTACATCGTGTGAAGCTGAAACAAAATCATCCCAGCCTGACGCAGTACGGAATTCACGGTTGAGCTGACGGATCCGCTTCAGACGGCGGCCCAGCCAGCGTCCAACCCGGGGAAGATCCCGGGGACCGACAATTACATAAGCGATGAGCAGCACTACAATAAGCTCACCCAGACCAATGTTCAGCAATATTCATCCTCCCTTATAAAATAATTATAAAACATAAACCAATGTATTTCAAGGGACGGAACAACAGCTGCCAAATTATGACAGGAAAGGACAGACTTGCATAGTTACATATTCTCGTATATAATTTTACTATAAACGGAAAATAAAATACAC
>JAEEGH010015237.1_pt1 | contig 16742 bp, 15 predicted proteins | sample 9134181 | NCBI WGS metagenome assembly JAEEGH01 (sample SAMN16246544, study PRJNA631951) | gut metagenome | biome: gut microbiome; feature: rumen; material: DP-attached | host: Bos | place: Iran: Karaj | collected 2018-10
TCTTGATTTTCTTGGCATAAGCATTAAATTTATGAATTAACTGCTGCAAAAGTACAAAGAAAAACCGAACCCTCCAAATTTTCATGGCAAAAACTTTGGATGTAACAAAAGAACCGTCCCCCTGTTACATGTGTAACAAAAGAACCGTCCCCCTGTTACAAAAAACCAAATAAATTTGGATAATTACCAAATTATTCCTACCTTTGCAGACCACAATGACACATAATTTATTTATCAACTAATTATTATTTATGAAGAAATTGTTAATCCTCATGCTGATGATGGCTACCACAGTGGTGGCATCGGCGCAGACAAAGAAAGTGTCGGTCTTGGGCGACTCGTATTCCACATTCAAGGGCGTGGGCCCTGCTCATTACGCACCGTTCTATCCCAACGACCGTAACGATTGCAAGGCCGTAGAGCAGACTTGGTGGGACCTTTATATCAAGGCCAAGGGCTATGTGCTGGAGAAGAACGATTCCTGGGGCGGCACCACCATCTGCGGCACAGGCTACGGTCGTATGGATGCCTCGCGCAACAATTTCATTTCGCGTGTCGACAGTCTGGGCAATCCCGATATCATCTTCGTGTTTGGAGGCACCAACGATGCTTGGGCCAACGTTCCCATAGGCGAGTATCAGTATGCCGACTGGACGAAGGATGACTGCAAGAACTTCCGTCCTGCGCTGGCCTGCCTGCTCGACATGCTGCAGAAGCGTTATCCCAAGGCCAAGCTCTGCTCCATCCTCAATTCGGAGTTGCGAGAGCCCATCAACGAGTCGATGCGCGAGGTGTGCAAGCACTACAACGTCCAGCTCGTAGAGTTGCATGATATTGAGAAACAGAACGGTCACCCGTCGGTCAAGGGCATGAAGAGCATCTGCGACCAACTTCTGGAAGCAGGACTGTAGTCATCAGTTGGCACAAAAAAAAAGCGGGCCTTGCGGCTCGCTTTTCTTTGTGAGAGAGAGTGAGGGAATTAGTAGTTGAACTTGAACTCGGCGAGACTGTAGTCGATCGCGTTGCCAGAGCACTCGATGCGGTAATACTTGTAATTGCCGGTATTCTGGAGGTTGAGTGTCAGCGTTGCACCGTTCTTCGGGGCTAATTTGTCGTTGATGCGACCGAAGTAGAGTTCCGTCCATTGTGTGGTAGACGCTTCGCTAAAGGAATTATAATTTTTGGCAGCAAGGATTCGGATGTCTTGTGGAATCCTACCAGTGTGCGGGCCGCAGGTTATCGTGAAGCTCTTTGGAGCGTCATCGAAGAAAGTTGCGAACTCCACCCATGAAACAGTATAGTTCTTGACAGCAGACTTATTGTTGTAATAACCCCAAAGGTGGTCAGATTTATAGTTTCTTGAACCCTTTCTGCTGTACCAGTATGTAGAGGGTTTGCCGTCAATAAGAGCGAAGCCGCATTGTTCTTCTTTATCCCATTCGTTTGGAAGATCTGAAAGCCAACTATAATCCCAGGCAGTCATGATTGAGTTAAAGCTTATCGGTGTGCGGGCAATCCAATCGCGAATGCTCTGGATGCGTTCTACCTGACTGTCGAAAAGACCGGTGAAGTGAGTCTTGTCGGCTATCTTGGCCTTGTCATAGACGTTCTTCAGATTTTCTGCTTTACACTCCTCATATTCGGGCAGGTAGGTGCGGCTATACATAAACGTTCTGCCATTGTGTTCGACTGTCACTGTGACGGTTACCTCGTAAGCGGGCAGCATGTAGAAGTCCCAGTCACCATTGTCCTTGCCGCCTGCCAGTGCCATCGGCTCGATAAGGAAGTCGCTGTCGCCACGTCCGAATACACCTATCGGGCGGTTATTGACGGTGTCCACTCCAAACTTTACGCCAGTCTTGCCTGTCTTATTAGCATAGTTGCTGAGTGCATCGAAAGGAGTCTCTGTTATCGGGCGGTCACTAATTGCTTTAGTGTCTGTAAAGTTGTTTCTGTTTCGCTGAATTTCTGCAAAGTTGCATTGGCTGCCCTTCAGACCCTGTGCCTTGCGATATCTTTCGGTACTGCCGAACTTCATGTCCTTGCGTACGCCGCAGACGGCAGTTACCTTATAGGTTGTTCCCTCAGGGAAGATGTTGGGGTTCAGCTCCACCTCAATGCTGCTGGGGTCGAAGACGCATACCTTGCCCTGGAACGGTTTGGTGTCGGCGTTCCATTTTCCTTCTTCTACGTGAATGTTTGCTCTACCATTAAATGGGCTTCTATAGTTATCGGGGTATGCCAAGTTGTTATAATTGTAATCTTTTCTATCCATATCCAGCCTTCTCCAGTCCACGCGGAGGTCGTTAACGATGTACATCTTCGGTGCGCTCTTGAGGTTCCAGATGCCCTCGCCGAGTGTTGAGCAGTTGCTGCTGCTGACCTTGAATGCGTCGGCCTTGATTGAAGGTGTGCTGACGCCGGTGACGCTGCTGTTTGCAGTGATGGTGCCCTTGGTGTCGATGGTGCCGGTCAGGTCGAGATTGATATTTCCCTTGTAGCCGTCAAAGCCAGTAGTCTCCTTGCCGTAGTCAATGCCAAGCAGGTCGCAGCCGTTCTTGGCCAGGTCGAGGCCTGCGGAGAGAGCATCCAGCGGGTTGGGGCTCATCATCTTCGTACCCAGATCGTAGAGATTCTTCACGCTGTTGGCCTTGTCGAGTAATCCTTCAACGCCTGCAAAGATGCCATTCTCGGTGTTGGCAGACACCTTTTTCAGCTCCATACTGCCTGTTGCGCTAGCCTTCAGTAAGTTTGTCAGATCGACAAACTGCTTGAGGCCACACTTGGGTGAGAGGCTGAGCAGGGTCTCGTCGGTGCCGAAAAAATCACTGATCTTGTTCTGCTCGCCGGGGTTGCGATAGACGGAGAGGTCGAGGTCGAAAGCCCACCAACCGGTCTGCAGTGCCTGTCCCTCGAGGCCTTTGCCTGGATTATAGGCTGCCCATGGGCTGACAGTCTGCGCCATCTCGTCGGGCTGATCGATTTCTTTCTTATTGATTTTGCGGTCCATCGGTAAACCATATCTAAATACGGCGTGCGAGCTGAGTGCATCGTGCATCTGCATCACCCACATGTGGTCGTTGGCATCGGTTTTGGCACAGTCGGGGATGTAAGTGAAAACGCGCAGGATGCCGGTGTACTTGTTGTAGAAACCGAGGAAGTTGCAGTTCTTCATGTTGCTGATACCACAGAGGTTGAAAGCCAGTTCCCAGTCGCTGCCATTAGCCCAGACCTCGCCCCAGACATCGCTGGGAATGTGGGCGCAAGCGCTGGCTTGTTTGGAATTGGGGAGTGAAACATTACTGAACCCCTTCATCGTCTTTCCGTTGACAGTGATCTCGTCGTTGCCGCCGTCGTAGACGTAGATACCCACGTGATTTCGCCAGTTCTCTGCGGTGTAGGCCTCTGATGGTTTGCCGTTGGCGTCGGTGACTGGGAAGTCGTTCACGTTGAAGCCTTCCACCGTGCTGCGGGTAAGGCCACTGTTTTCCATCTCAGCCATCTGCTGGATGTCCTCCATCTGGATGTCGTCGCTACATGCTGTGAAAGCGAATGTTGTACCTGCGGTAAGGGTGCTCATGAGCGCCAGCTTTACCAAATTCTTCTTTGTTGTCATAATTGTAAAATTTTAAATTGTTATACTTATTTATTATTTAATTCTCTTTTTTGTTTTTGGGGTTGCCCTTTTTGGGTTTCAGTCAGGGCGGAGACTGATGTAGTAAGCACTCAAGGTGCTGATTATTACGCCTTTATGTTTTGTTTGTGTCAGTAAGTCAAAGAGCGATATCATTTCTGATTTCTGATGCAAAGTTATGACGGATTTTGATTGATTCCAAGAAATTTTGTGTTTTTCGCTCGCAGTTGTTGCGACAGAAGGGGGTATTTTGTAACATATCGGCGGGGACCTTGACACAGTTGTCGCATCCCCCCCTGTTACATCCGTAAATTCTTCCGAAGTTTCCGGAAAAACTTCCGAAGCACTCAAGAACTCTGTCTTGGGTGTTTTTTTTATGCCTACCTTTGTATTGTCAAAGCTGTGGCGGCGAGAAAGACCGGTCCTCTGACCGCCCGGCAGACAAACTTAAGAAAATCTATTGAAGAAATGAACAAACAGTTGATTAAGAAATTCAAGAAGTATGACGACACGTTTGTGAACCGTCCGAAAGGCAATCGCCGCAAAATCCTTTTCGATTGCAGGTGAAAATGACAAAGCCCCGTCCGGTGTGGATGGGGCTTTGTTGTTGGGGGATGTATTGTTTAATACAGGGGGATCTTGTAGCCGATGGTGAGCATGATGACGGCGTTGTGGGTCTTGCCGTCGGCCTTTGTCATGCAGTGGTCGCCAATGATGTCGTAGTGGGCATCTGAATTGAAGACGTTGGAGAGGCCGATGTTGTAGCGCAGGTCGAGGGCACACTCGTCGAACTCGTATGACAGGCCTACGGGGATGGAGAAGTCGTGCTTGTTACAGAGATCCTTGATCTTGTCGTCGCCCTGATGAGCGTTCAGCAGGAATCCGAACTGTGCGCCAGCCTTGATGCCGAAGCCCTTGACGGGGTAGAAGGCGGCCATGACGGGCACGTTGAGGTAGTCGATATTGATGTTGTACTTGGTGCGGTCGTCGCTGACTCTTGCGCCCTGCATGGTGTAGAGGGCACCGCCTGTGAGTGCGAAGTGATCGCCGAACTGCCAGCCGAGTTCGACACCACCGACGAAGCCTACCTTCAATTTCAGTTCATTGACATCGCCAGTTATTGTGGCTACGGTTCCACCTGCCATGGGCTTGATGAACGGACCGCTCTGTGCGCTGGCCGTTAATGTAGCTACCATCAGGGCAGCAATCATCAAAATCTTCTTCATAATGCTTGTTCTTTTTTTTATGGTTAATAACTTATTTTCTTACTATCACACTGCCGCTGGCCTGATGGGTGGCGAGAATGAGCACTTCGGCTATCTGCACATGTTCGGGGGCGTTGGCGGCATAGACGGCCACATCGGCGATATCGTCGCCCGTGAGGGGTTTGATGCCCTGATAGAGCTTGGCTGCGCGCTTGGTGTCGCCGTGGAAGCGGATGTTGCTGAAATTGGTCTCTACGAGGCCGGGCTTGAGGTTGGTGACGCGGACGGCAGTGTCGGCCACGTCGATGCGGAGTCCGTCGGAGAGGGCCTTCACGGCTGCCTTTGTGGCACAGTAGACATTGCCTCCTGCGTAAGCAGCATCGCCCGCCACACTACCTATATTAATAATGTGTCCGCTGTTGCGCTGGATCATCTGGGGCACGATGAGGCGTGTCATGGTCAACAGGCCTTTGATGTTGGTGTCGATCATGGTCTCCCAGTCGTCGAGGTCGCCTTCGTATTCGGGTTCGAGTCCCAGGGCGAGGCCGGCATTATTGACGAGCACGTCGATCTGCTGCCACTCCTCGGGCAGTCGTTCGATGGCCTTGCGGGCTGCCTCGCGGTCTCTGACGTCGAAGGCGAGCACGATGACCTTGGTGCCTTTAGCCTCGAGCTCCTGACGGATGGCCTCGAGTTTCTTCACGTTACGGCCATTGAGGATGAGGCGGTCGCCATTGTCGGCGAATTTACGGGCGCAACCGAGGCCGATGCCGCTGGTGGCGCCTGTGATGAAAATGGTCTTGTTCATATCTTTATGTTGTGTCATTTTTACTTTGTGGCTGCAAAGGTACAAAAAAAAGTGAAAAGTGAAAAGTGAAAAGTGAAAAATTTGCTGCCGCCACACTATCTTCCCAGATTTTTTTGTAATTTTGCAGCCGAATGATAAATCAACCGGTTATGACGAAGCAAGAATTTGATGGGTACAGGGATAAGTATGCCAAGCAGATAGATGCCATCCGCGAGGCGGCTCACGAGCTGCATCAGAGTGTGAACCAGACGTATGGCGACGACCTGCCCTATGGCTTCCATCTGGATATGGTGGTGGAGGGCGTGATCTGCTACGGCCATCTGGTGTGTGCCTGTGAGGAGGATGTGTTGCCCCTGTTCTTCGGTGCTTACTACCACGACAGTATCGAAGATGCCCGTCAGAGTTACAACGACGTGCTGCGGACGGCCCGCAAGTGGATGAAGGAGGAGCAGGCGCTGATGGCCACGGAGATAGTGTATGCGCTGACGAATGACAAGGGTCGTACGCGTGAAGAAAGGGCGGGGGAGAAGTATTACCGCGGTATCCGTTCGACACCCTATGCACCGTTTGTCAAGCTCTGCGACCGTCTGGCCAATGTGACTTATACGTGTTCGGTGGACAGTGGTCGTGGTGGCAGCCGTATGCGTGAGGTGTATAAGGGCGAGATGAAGCATTTCCTGCCGTCCCTGATATCAGAGACCGACGACCAGCGGAGACAGGTGCCGTTTGAGGCGATCACGGCGCTGGCGGAGATACTGATTGAGGAGGTGGATCGTGATGAAATCCGCAAGCAGTGGAATTGCTGATTTGAGAAAAAAGAAAGCTAAATTGCAAAATTTCTTGCAAAATATTTGCTAGTTTCGCAGAAAAGTGATAATTTTGCAGCCGAATTCAAGGAAAAATTGAAAAATTGAAGAATTGAAAGATTGAAGTTATGTCAATGTTGAATGCATACTTTTACGGCTATTACTTTTACTTTGCAAGCAATTGTGAAGCGGAAAGCTGTAAGTAAAATTAAAGAATTGAAAAATTGAAAAATTGAAATAAGGCTCCGCTTCACAAACCAGTGAAAGCGGAGCATTTGTTTAAATAGTGAAATAGTAAATAGTCAAATAGTCAAATAAAGACATGAAGAGGATTGCCATACAAGGACTGATCGGGTCGTTCCACGATATCGCGGCACACCTGTACTTCGAGGGAGAACAGATACAGCTGATCTGCTGCTCGACCTTCGAACAGGTGTTCAAGCAGATTCAGCAGGACCCCACGGCCATCGGCATGCTGGCTATCGAGAACACCATCGCAGGATCGCTGCTGCACAACTACGAGCTGTTGCGCGACTCAGGTACGACGGTGGTGGGAGAGCACAAGCTGCACATCACGCATTGTATCTGTTGTCTGCCAGAGGATGACTGGGACACCATCACTGAGGTGCACTCGCATCCCGTGGCCCTGATGCAGTGTCGGCAGTTTCTGGCCCAGCACCCGCAGTTGAAGAATGTGGAGGCTGAGGATACGGCAGGTTCGGCGAAGATGATTGCCGAGGGTCAGAAGAAAGGGTGGGCGGCCATCTGTCATGCAGAGGCAGCCAGGCTCTACGGTTTGAAAGTGCTGGAAGACCATATTGAGGACAACAAGCACAACTTCACCCGTTTCCTCGTGGTGTCGAATCCCAACAAGGCCGATATGCTCAGGCCTCTGACGGAGACGAATAAGTCGAGCATCGTGTTTTCATTGCCTCACGAGGAGGGTAGTCTGAGTCATGTGCTGGCGATTCTCTCGTTCTATAAGATCAATCTGACGAAGATCCAGTCGCTGCCGATTATCGGAAGGGAGTGGGAGTATCTGTTCTATGTCGACGTGATGTACGACGACCTTACCCGATACCGTCAGTCGATCGATGCCATCATCCCCCTGACGCGCGATTTGAAGATTTTAGGAGAATACAAAGACGGGAAGCAGACAAGTTAAAATTGAAGAATTGAAAGATTGAAAAATTGAAGAATTGAAAGATTGAAAAATTGAAGAATTGAAAGATTGAAAAATTGAAGAATTGAAAGATTGAAAAATTGAAGAATTGAAGTTATGATACAACCAGCAGATAGATTAAGTTTGGTACAGGAGTACTATTTCAGTAGGAAGTTGAAGGAAGTGGCGCAGATGAATGCCGAGGGTAAGGACATCATCTCGCTGGCCATTGGCAGTCCCGATATGCCGCCCTCAGAGCAGACGATAGAAAAACTGTGTGAGGTGGCCCACCAGCCCAATGCCCACGGGTATCAGCCCACGATGGGTACCCCCGAACTGCGTGAGGCGATGGCCGATTTCTACCAGCGTTGGTATGGTGTGAGCCTGGATCCGAAGACGGAAATCCTGCCGTTGATCGGTTCGAAGGAGGGTATCCTGCATGTGACGCTCGCCTTCGTGAATCCCGGCGATGAGGTGCTGGTGCCCAATCCCGGCTATCCTACGTATACCTCGCTGTCGAAGATCCTGGGTGCTAAGATCGTGAACTATGACCTGCGTGAGGACAATGGTTGGCAGCCAGATTTCGACCAGTTGGAGAAGATGGACCTCTCGAAGGTGAAGCTGATGTGGACCAACTATCCGAATATGCCTACGGGTGGCAATGCCCGTATGGAGACCTACGAGCGTCTGGTGAAATTCGCCCAGGAGCATGGTATCGTGGTGGTGAACGACAATCCCTATTCGTTTATCCTCAACGAGAAGCCGATGTCGCTGTTGCAGGTGCCTGGGGCTAAGGATTGTTGTATTGAGTTCAACTCGATGTCGAAGAGTCATAATATGCCGGGCTGGCGTGTGGGTCTTTGTGCCACGAACGCACAGTTCATACAGTGGATCCTGAAGGTGCAGTCGAACATCGAGAGTGGTACGTTTCGCGGTATCCAACTGGCTGCTGCTGAGGCATATAAGAATGATGAGACTTGGCATCTGGAGTTTAACATCGAAACCTACGCCCGTCGTCGTCAGTGGGCAGAGAAGATCATGGATGCCTTAGGATGTACGTATGACAAGAATCAGGTGGGCATGTTTCTCTGGGGAAAGATTCCTGCTGACATCAAGAATGTGGAGGATCTCACGGAGCGTGTGCTCCACGAGGCGCGTGTCTTCATCACCCCGGGCTTTATCTTCGGTTCGAATGGTGAACGCTACATCAGAATATCGTTATGCGCCAAGGAAGAGAAAATCCAGCAAGCCCTGGAGCGCATCGAGAAAATAGTAAAATAGTGAAATTGTAAAATAGCACAATATAATTATGGAACTGGAATTAGAACCGTTGAAATTACCGAGTGACAATGAACGTCCCTTCGTGATTGCAGGCCCTTGCTCTGCAGAGACCGAGGAACAAGTGATGACCACCGCCAGAGAGTTGGCGATGAAAGGCTGCCACAACTTTCGTGCAGGTGTATGGAAACCCCGTACGAAACCCGGAGGCTTTGAGGGTCACGGAGAACCCGCCCTCGTTTGGCTCGCTGAGGTGAAGAAAGAGACGAAAATGCTGGTATCTTGTGAGGTGGCTACAGCAGAGCACGTAGAACTCGCCTTGAAGTATGGCATCGACATCCTCTGGATCGGAGCCCGTACATCGGCCAATCCCTTCGCTATGCAGGCTATCGCCGATGCTTTGAAGGGTGCTGATGTGCCCGTGTTTGTAAAGAACCCCGTGAACCCCGACCTTGAACTCTGGATCGGAGCTTTGGAGCGTATCAACCAGGCAGGTATCAAGCGTCTGGGGGCCATTCACCGCGGATTCTCTTCGTATGAGCAAAAAATCTACCGTAATGCCCCGATGTGGCAGATTCCCATCGAACTGCGTCGTAGGATTCCGGAACTGCCAATCATCAGCGACCCGAGTCATATCGGAGGTCGTCGTGAGTTGGTGGCGCCCCTCTGTCAGCAGGCCATGGACCTGGGTTTCGACGGACTGATCATTGAGAGTCACTGCGATCCTGATAAGGCGTGGAGCGATGCCAAGCAGCAGGTGACACCTGATGTGCTGGACTATATCCTCTCGCTGCTCGTGATCCGCGATGAGAACACCACGACGGAGGGTATCAGTCAGTTGCGTAAGCAGATCGACGAGCTCGACAACCAGTTGATGGAGCTGCTGTCGAAGCGTATGCGTGTGTGTCGTGAGATCGGACAGTATAAAAAGGAGCACAATATGACGGTGTTGCAGGCCAACCGTTACAACGAGATCCTGAACAAGCGTGGTGCCCAGGGTGCCCTTTGCGGTATGGATCCGGAGTTTGTGGCACATGTCTTTGAGAATATCCATGAGGAGAGTGTCAGACAACAAATAGAGATAATCAATAAGTAAAATTGAAAGATTGAAAAATTGAAGGATTGAAGTCCATGCGGCTTGAAAAACTTCAATTTTTCAATTCTTAAATTCTTCAACTCTATGAAAATATTAGTGATGGGTGCAGGTAAGATGGGAAGTTTCTTCATCGACCTGCTGAGTTTTGAGCATGAGGTGGCAGTGTTTGAGAGAGATCCCAAGCGCATGCGATTCACCTATAACTGTCAGCGTTTTACCTCGTATGATGAGATTCAGGAGTTCAAGCCCGAGTTGCTGATCAATGCCGTGACACTGAAATACACCATCCCCGTGTTTAAGGAGGTGATTCCCTATCTGCCCAAGGAGTGTATCATCAGCGATATTGCCTCGGTGAAGACCGATTTGAAGGAATTTTATGAGCAGACGGGCATGAGATATGTCTCTACCCACCCGATGTTCGGACCTACGTTTGCCAACTTGCAGCAGCTCTCCGAGGAGAATGCCATCATCATCAGCGAGGGCGACTATATGGGACGTATCTTCTTCAAGGACCTCTATCAGAAACTGGGACTGAATATCTACGAATACACCTTCGAGGAACATGATAAGACGGTGGCTTACTCGCTGTCGATTCCGTTTGTCTCGACGTTTGTCTTTGCAGCTGTCATGAAGCATCAGGATGCACCCGGAACGACGTTTAAGCGCCATATGCGTATTGCCAAGGGCGTGCTGAACGAGGATGACTATCTGTTGCAGGAAATCCTCTTCAACCCCTATACCCACGATCAGGTTAGCCAGATCCGTACGGAGCTGAAAGAGCTGTTGGAAATCATCGACCAGAAGGATGCTGCGGGGATGAAGGATTATCTGACGAAGATCCGCAACAACGTGAAGCGGGACATAGAGTAATCGACAACGGATTATACGGATTAAACGGATTTTCTTTAGCGCAGTTAATCCGTGAAATCCGTATAATCCGTTGTGAAGAAGAAAGAAAACTATGATTATTTTTTGCGCTTTCGATATTTTTCCCTAAATTTGCAGCGTTAAACCAATTAAACATTAGAATTATGGGTATTATTATTTCACTTCTTTTAGGATGTTTGGCTGGCTTCTGCGCTGGCAAGTTGATGAAGGGTGGTGGTTTCGGCATCATCATGAACTGTGTGCTGGGTCTCCTGGGTGGTGCACTTGGCGGTTGGTTGTTCGACCTGCTTGGCATCTCTTGGGGTGGTCTTCTGGGACAGCTCGCCACAGCTATCATCGGTGCTGCTCTTATCCTCTGGATTGCCTCGTTCTTCAAGAAGTAGAGTGTTAAATGTCCTATGAATTTCCTCGAGGAAAAGATCCTGCGTGAGGGCGAGATCAGGGAGGGTGATCTCCTGAAGATTGACAATTTTCTGAATCACCAGATTGATATCGACATCATACGCCAGATAGCCTATGAGTTCCAGCGCCGTTTCCGGGGTGTGGAGGTCAATAAGGTGCTGACCATCGAAGCCAGCGGTATCGCCATTGCCACGATGCTGGGACATCTCTATGATGTGCCTGTGGTGTTTGCCAAAAAGGATCAGACGGCCAATTCTACCGATGATAAATATATGTCGCAGGCCTACTCGTTCACCCACAAGGCCGTCAACCATGTCTTTGTCTCGAAGCCCTATTTGCATGCGACGGACAAGGTGCTGATTGTCGACGATTTCCTGGCTGATGGTGAGGCCATTCATGCCTTGTCCGATCTGGTGCATCAGGCTGGGGGAGAGGTGGTCGGCGTAGGCGTCGCGGTAGAAAAAGGGCATCAGAAAGGTGGCAAGATCCTGCGCGAGGAGGGGTATCATCTGGAGTCGATCGCGATTATCGAGGAGATGGACTATGAGACGCAGACCATCCGTTTCCGTGAGCAACCGCCTGTAGATCTTGGTAATACACAAATCGGTTTAAAGGAGTAGACCACGATGGCAGCAGGAAAGTGGATTGGAGGATTTATCGGATGGATGGCTGGTGGACCCTTAGGGGCACTGGCAGGCTATCTGGTGGGGTCGTTGTTCGACTCGATGCTCGATGGTGTGAATTCGCCCAGCAATTCCGGTACCTGGGGCACAGGCTCAGAGCGTGATACGGGCTCGTGGCAACAGAAATCCTATCAAGATTATAACCAGGCCTATCAACAGGCTTATCGTCAGCGTCAGCAACAGGGAGAGCGCAATAGTTTCCTCTTCTCGTTGTTGGTGCTGTCTTCTTATATCATCAAGGCCGATGGCAAGGCGATGCACTCGGAGATGGAGATGGTGCGTCAGATGCTCCGTCAGAACTTCGGTAGTCAGGCAGTCTATCAGGGTAATGATATCCTGAACAAACTCTTCGAGGAGCAGAAACGTGAGGGTTGGCAACAGTTCAAGACGACCGTTCGTCAGTGTTGCGGACAGATCAATCAGCAGATGGACTATTCGCAGCGTCTGCAATTGTTGAACTATCTGGTGATGGTGGCGAAGGCCGATGGCAGTGTGCCCCAGAGCGAGATCACGGCTCTGAAAGAGTGTGCGCAGTGGATGGGTCTTCGTGATAGTGAGGTCGACTCGATGTTGCATCTCTCAGGCGACACGCTGGAAGATGCCTATAAGGTGCTGGGTGTCAGTCCGAATGCTACGGATGATGAGGTGAAGAAGGCTTATCGTAAGTTGGCGTTGGAGCACCATCCCGATAAGGTGGCAGCACTGGGTGAGGATGTGCGCAAGGCCGCTGAGAAGAAGTTCCAGGAGATCAATGCAGCGAAGGACCGCATATGGAAAGCAAGAGGACTGGGAAAGTGAGTAGTGATTAGTGATTAGTGAATAGTTAATAGTGAAGAGTGAATAGTGAAAAGGCCGGCGATTGTTGTTCCAGAGGGGTGTAAGGAGGTGTTGTTGCATGCCTGTTGTGCACCGTGTTCTTCGGCCATTGTCGAGTGGCTGGTACAACATGATATTCGTCCTGTGATCTTCTATTATAATCCCAATATCTTTCCCCGCGAAGAATACGAGATCCGTAAGAATGAGAGCAAGCGCCATGCAGAGAGCTTAGGGCTGAAATGGATAGATGGCGACTACGACCATGAGCAATGGCAACAGGATGTTTGCGGACTTGAAGGAGAGCCCGAGAGAGGTAAACGTTGTGAGCTGTGCTTTACCCTTCGTCTGACAGCTGCTGCAAAGAAAGCACAAGAGCTTGGTATCCAATACTTTACGACCACTTTGGCTTCTTCCCGTTGGAAGAGTCTCGAACAAATCGAGCGTGCTGGTCATCTCGCAGAGCAGACCGTGTCACACCGGGGTCAGGATACTTTGTGTCATAATGATGTCACAAAGTATCCTGACCCCGGTGTGACATTTTGGGCCCAGAACTGGCGCAAAGGTGGTCTCTATGAACGTCGGAATCAACTGCTGAAAGAATTTAATTTCTACAACCAGCAATATTGTGGTTGCGAATTCTCGCAGCGTCCGAAATCATGATTTCTTTCTGACTCTGAGCGTCTGTACGATACGGCTCAACTGGTTGGGGATACGTATCTGCTGCGGACACTTAGGCAGGCACTCCTCACAATCCTGGCAGGCACGTGCCCATTTCTCTGCATCAGGCAGTGCCTTGCGGTAACCCTCGATGAACTTCTGCTGACGCTCAGCATAATCGGCGGCAGTAGGTTCGGGCAAGGGGAGGATATGATTGTTGACGGCCTCGTTGTAATAGGTGAAGTTGCCTGGGATATTCACACCATAAGGACACGGCATGCAGTATTCGCAAGCAGTACATGGAATGATGGGAACGCCCGACATCTCATCAGCAATCTTGGCCAACAGGGCATTCTCCGATTCTGTGCAGACCTCTAATGGCGAGAACGTCTTTACATTCTCTTCGAGGTGATCCATGCGGTTCATACCACTGAGTACGGTCAGGATGTTGGGGTAGGAGCCCACCCATCGGAAAGCCCAGCGGGCTGTGCTGTCGTCAGGACGTACGGCTTTCAGCTGATCCGTCAACTCCTGAGCCATTCTGCCAAAGGCACCACCACGCAACGGCTCCATCACGACACACTGGATACCTAGTTTCTCGCATTTGCCATACAGGTATTCTGCATCTGCATCCGACCGTCTGCCACCACGCATCGAGGCGTGTGTCCAGTCGAGGAAGTTCATCTGTATCTGTACGAAATCCCAGTGGTATTCATCGTTGTGGTCCAACAGCCAGTCGAAATCGCCCACATTGCCATGATACGAGAATCCCAGATGCTTGATACGTCCGGCCTCGCGCTCCTTGAGCAGAAAATCGAGGATGCCATTGTCGAGGAAACGTCCCTTCAACGTGTTCATGCCACCTCCGATGCCATGCAGCAGATAGTAGTCGATATGGTCCACTTTCAGACGCTCCATCGACTGCTCATACATGCGCTTCGAGGCATCGAAACTCCAAGTATTCTGACCCTGATTCGACATCTTCGTGGCCACATAGTATTTATCTCGCGGATGACGTGAGAGGGCATTGCCCATCAGCACTTCCGACTGTCCACGCATATACATTGGGGCCGTGTCGTAGTAGTTGACACCATGCTCAATGGCATAGTCCACGAGTTGATTGACTTCCTCCTGATTATTGGGCAGACGCATCATGCCAAAGCCCAAGAGGGAAATCTGTTCGCCTGAGCCGTGCTGTACGCGATAGGTCATGCGGTTATCAATTACCTTTTTGTCTTTCTGTGCGAACGCACTCAGGGGCTCCATAGCCATCAGGGCCATGGCCGATCCTGTACCGATGCCGAGTCTCTTCAAAAACTCTCTGCGGTCCATGTTTAGTTTATCCTTTTCCATACTCATTGCGTTAGATGGGGTCAAAGTTACGAAGATTATTTCGAAAAAACAACAAAAACAAGGTTAAAGTTTTGCCAGTCTCGTTTTTTTGTTGTAATTTTGCGCGCTAAATAACATTGATATCAATATTTTAAGCATTTTATGGCCAACACTAACACATTTGTAGGTTCCAAGATTAAGGGAATCAGAGAGACAAAGAACCTCTCGATTGAGGAGATTGCAGAGAGCAGTGGTCTGTCAGTAGAGCAGATCACCTCCATAGAGAACGACCAGAACCTGCCCTCCTTAGGGCCGCTGATCAAGATTGCCCGTGCGCTGGGTGTTCGTCTGGGAACGTTTATGGACGATAACGACGCCTTAGGTCCTGTGGTCTGTCGTGCTGAAGATCGTGAGAAGGACAGCAGTATCAGTTTCTCGAATGGTGCTACCGATGCCCGTAAGCACATGGAATATCATCCACTGGCTCAGCAGAAGGCTGGCCGTCACATGGAGCCGTTCATCATCGACATCAATCCAGAAGATTCGCCCGAGTATAAGCTTTCTGCCCATGAGGGTGAGGAGTTCATCTATGTGATGCAGGGTGAAGTGGAAGTCGAATACGGTAAGGAGAAGTTTCTGCTGAAGGAAGGCGACTCAATCTATTACGACTCTATCGTAAAGCACCATCTGCATGGTGCTCCTGGTAAGTCCGCCAAGATTCTTGCACTTATCTATATCCCCTTTTAAGAGATGAGCAACGTTAGATTAGATATGGCGGGAAGACCGCTGCCTGACAGGACCTATCCTGCTGAGACTGGATCAGAGGGCTATACACTGCATGAGCGTACCCTTGGCCAATGGCTCGAATACTGGGCTGAGACCACACCCGATAAGGAGTATATCGTTTATAGCGATCGTGACCTGCGCTTCACTTGGAGCAAATTCAATGAGCGTGTGGACAATCTGGCCAAAGGCTTGATTGCCATTGGTGTGAAGCGAGGTTCTAATGTGGGCATCTGGGCCACGAACGTGCCTGATTGGCTTACCTTCCTTTATGCGACAGCCAAGATCGGTGCTGTGTTGGTGACGGTGAATACCAACTATAAGCAGAACGAGTTGGAGTATCTTTGTAAGGACTCTGATATGCAGACGCTCTGTATCACAGACGGTACTTGGGACTGTAATTACGTCGATATGACCTACACCATGCTGCCTGAGTTGAAGAACTGCGAGCGTGGTCATCTCAATAGTGAACGATTCCCCTATCTGAAGAACGTCGTTTATATCGGTATGGAGAAGTATCGTGGTATGTTTAATACTGCTGAGCTTCTGCTGCTGGGTCAGAACGTCGAGGATGAGGAACTCAATGAGATGAAGAGCAAGGTCACCTGTTACGATGTCTGCAACATGCAGTACACCTCAGGTACGACGGGTTTCCCCAAGGGTGTGATGCTGACCCATTATGGTATCGCCAACGATGGTTACTTCACGGGCGAGAACATGGGCTTTACGCAGGACGATAAGCTTTGTGTCTGTGTGCCTCTGTTCCACTGCTTTGGTGTGGTGCTCGCCACGATGAACTGTCTGACGCATGGCTGTACGGAGGTGATGGTCGAGAAGTTCGATCCCCTCGTGGTGCTGGCGTCTATCCATAAAGAGCGTTGTACGGCTGTCTATGGTGTGCCTACGATGTTTATCGCTGAGCTTAACCACCCGATGTTTGATATGTTCGACCTGAGTTGTCTTCGTACGGGTATCATGGCAGGCTCGCTCTGTCCTGTGGAACTGATGAAGCAGGTAAGCGAGAAAATGTTTATGACCATCACCAGTGTGTATGGTCTGACGGAGTCGTCGCCAGGTATGACGCAGACCTGTCTGAACGATACCTTCGAACAGCGCTGTACCACCGTAGGACGCGACTTCCCCTGCGTCGATGTGAAGGTGCTCGATCCTGAGACGGGTGAGGAGTGTCCTG
>JAEEGH010015242.1_pt1 | contig 16737 bp, 10 predicted proteins | sample 9134181 | NCBI WGS metagenome assembly JAEEGH01 (sample SAMN16246544, study PRJNA631951) | gut metagenome | biome: gut microbiome; feature: rumen; material: DP-attached | host: Bos | place: Iran: Karaj | collected 2018-10
TGACGTGGGCTTCTCCATCAAGGATCCGAATTACGGGGAGGCGCAGCTCGTCAGTGATGACGGCGGTGAGTGCATCGTGCTCAAGGCGGAAGGTGATAAGGTCGATCCGCGCCACATCCTGTTCTTCCGCGACTCCTTCGCAGACCAGCTTGCGCCGTACTTCTCCAACCGCTTTGCCCAGACGACGCTTTTGCGCCGCACCGGAGGCGGCACCTCCGATGCCTACCGCGAAGCCATGCAGTCCCTTCCGGACGTTTTCATCTACGAGATCAGCGAGAGGTACTTAGACGACCTGCTCGGGTTTACGGTTGGGTGAAGATAACGTACGCAAGCGTCCCCAAGCGGCTGCGAACGTCCAGTGGACGTTCTCTTGCAGCGGACCGGAGCGGAGAAAGCAGCTCTGCGGGGTCGATGGTGTGCTGATTGACAGGTCCGGAATGGTAGAAAAAATCCCCGGCAAGATATACTTACCGGGGATATAAGACTTATTGAATAGTTCTGTTATGCCTTCTTGAGGGATACCTGCTTGCTTGCGATCTGCAGGATCTGTACGATGACCGAAGAAAGAACCAGGTTCACAGTTGTCTCGACAAGGAAATTAACGCCGACAAGCCCGAGGAACATGAAGGCAACCGCGCTTTCATAGCCGACGGCCCATTCCTGGATCAGATCGAAGAAGAACAGGCGGCAGCCGATAAGGAAGATGCCGGTGTTGACGACCGGGGCGACCAGCGATGCGATGATCACGGCGAGGAGCCGGTTCTTTTTTGCGAGAAGCTTGTAAACGACGCCTGCAGCGGCTCCGGCCAGAATTCCTTTCGCAAGGCATACGACGATGGTTCCCGGAACGGATACAGCTAAAAACAGACCCGCATCGGTCAGCAATACGACGATACCGAATACGAGGCCGAGCCAGGCACCGGCAAAAACGCCATAAAGCGCGGCTCCGATGATGATGGGAGCGAGTACCAGTGTGATGCTGAACGGTCCGATATGAATGCCGCTTGCGATGGTCTGGAGTACGATGACGAGGGCGGTCAGAATGCCGACGCCCACAAGAACAGTGGTTTTACGAGTTGTGTTGGTATTGGTGTTAGCCATAGTGCACCTCCTTTTTACTCCCGTTTCTTTCAGTTATTCCGCATGAAACCGACCTCTTTGCCTTTCGTCCGAAACGGTACGTTTGACCGGGCCTGGTCTTTATGCAGGACAACCTGAGCGGGGATGTATTATTTGGTTACACATGCAACATATCATAAAAATATTTGAAACGCAATAACAAGAATATTACAAATTTATGTAATACGGATCCGGCTGGTTTGACCATTATCGAAAGTGTGGAATGTGGACGTTACGCGTTACTTTGAGGATCCGGCTTGTGAGACCATTATCGAAAGAGCAGAGCGTGGACGCTACGCGTTACTTAGCGATCCAGTGAGCTAGCGAGCTGGGAGCTTAGTAACGTACGCAAGCGTCCCCGAGCAAAAGCGCCTCTGCGATTCGATGATGTGTCTCGCAAGCTGGATCCGATTTCGAGTTTGCTTGCAGACAAGAACGGAATGTGGTATCTTTAATCTATATGAGCAGAAAGGAGGTATCCAGCGTGAAAACTTTTTACCTGACGGACGTCGGTCGGATGCGTGAGTCGAACCAGGACTTCGTGTATACCTCCGAACAGCCGGTGGGAGCGCTCCCGAATCTGTTTCTGGTAGCAGACGGGATGGGCGGACACAACGCCGGTGATTACGCGTCCAAATTCACGGTGGAGACCATGGTTTCTCTGATCCCGACCTTTAAGACGGAGGATGCAAAAGAGATCCTCTCAAGGGCGATCCTGGAAACCAATCACAAGCTGTATAACAACGCCAGAATGGATCCGGACCTGCACGGGACCGGGACGACTCTGGTGGCGCTTGTGCTGTACGAAAATAAGGCAGTTGTCGCAAATGTAGGGGACAGCCGTCTTTATATCATTGGTAAAGAGATCCGTCAGGTAACGAGGGATCATTCTTTGGTGCAGGAAATGGTGCGACGCGGGGAAATGCGGGCAAGGGATGCCGTCCATCACCCCGACAAGAACATCATTACCCGGGCGATCGGCGCGGAGCAGGAAGTGGCGATCGATTTCTTTGACCTCCATCTTCACAAGGAGGATCAGATCCTGATGTGCACCGATGGCCTTTCCAACATGCTTGATGATGAGGAAATACGTCAGATCATGGAGCGGGAAAGAGACCCCGCGGAAAAAGCCATGAAACTTGTAGAGAAAGCAAATGAAAACGGCGGCCGGGATAATATAACGGTTGTTGTGATTAACGAGGTGGGATAAATGATTCAGGAAGGTAGTTTCATTGCTGATCGCTATGAAGTCATAACCAGGATCGGTGCCGGCGGAATGTCGGATGTCTACAAGGCAAAGGACCACGTGCTGGGCAGATATGTGGCGATAAAGGTTCTGAAACAGGAGTTTTCCGAGGACCAGAACTTTGTGTCCAAATTCAGAACGGAAGCCCAGTCGGCAGCGGCGCTGGAACATCCGAACATTGTCAATATCTATGATGTCGGAAGCGAAGAGGGCATGTACTATATCGTGATGGAATACATCGCGGGCATGACCCTGAAGACCTATATCGAAAAGAAGAGAAGGCTGAACTACAAGGAGACGATCAGTATCGCCATCCAGGTGGGACGCGGTATCGAAGCAGCGCATAAAAACCGTATTGTGCACCGTGATATCAAACCGCAGAACATCATGATCAGCAACGACGGAAAGGTGAAGGTGACGGACTTCGGTATCGCCCGCGCCGCCAGCAACAACACGATCCATTCCGACGTGATGGGATCGGTGCATTACACCTCTCCCGAGCAGGCCAGAAACGGCTTTGTGGATAATAAGAGCGATATCTATTCTCTCGGTATCGTGATGTATGAAATGGTGACCGGACGCGTTCCTTATGACGGAGACACGGCTGTGGCTGTGGCGATCCAGCACCTGCAGGACGAGATGGTGCCGCCATCCGCTTATGCGGAGGATGTGCCGCTGAGTCTCGAAAAGATCATTTTGAAATGTACCCAGAAATCCCCGGACCGCCGTTATCAGGATATGGCGGAGGTCCTCGTGGATCTGAAGAGAGTTCTGATCAATCCGGATGAGGACTTTGTCCGCATCAATGACGGCGCGGGTGAAAAGACCCGGATCATGCCCGAAGATGAAGTGCGCGAGATCCGCAAGCAGGCGCCGCATCTTATCGTTACTCCGGAACCGGAAGAAGAGGAAGAGGAGTACCAGCCGGTCAGAAAACAGCAGCCGGTGAAGAAGGCCACCAGAACCCGTGTGAAGGAGGTTCTGCCGCCGGAACCGGATGATGAGGAAGAAGAAGAGGACGAAGACGATGATGACGAACGGGGCATGAACCCCAAGATGGAAAAGGTGGTGACGATCCTCGGGATCGCAGCCGCCGCTGTGATCGTCTTCATCATTGTGTACCTGCTGCTCTACATGACGGGTGTGATCGGCAAAGGCAAGGACAGCACCGAAGCGACCGAAGTTACGGAAGTGACAGAGAGCGTTTCCGAGAAGGAAGAGACGAAGAAGTCCGAAGCTTCCGAGCCGCAGGACGACCGGATCACGATGATCGACGTCCGCGGTTATACGCTCAGCCAGGCGCAGGAAGCGCTGCATGAGCTTGGGATCGGGATCCGCCAGGAAGGCGAGCAGTCCTCCGCGGAATACCCGGAAGGAACGATCATCCAGCAGAGTATTGAAGCCGGAGAAAAGGTGGAAAAGAACACGACCCTGAACGTGATCATTTCCAACGGCGCCGGTACCATCAATGTGCCGGATGTGAAGGGAATGAGTTATGACGACGCGGCCTCGATCATGAGGCAGAACGGCTTCGAAGTCAGCCGCGCCGAGGAATACAGCTCGGAGATCGCTGAAGGAAAGGTTATTTCCACAATGCCCGACAGCACGCAGAGCGCGAAGAAGGGCGATACGATCACATTGATCGTCAGCAAGGGCGAAGCGCCTCCGACGGAATTCGCAATGCCGAACTATATCGGCCAGGATCAGGATCCGGTCGTGGCGGAGCTGAAGAATAAATACCAGTGCTCGGTAACGATCAATGAAGAAGCCAACTCCACCTACGAAAAGGGCAAGGTGGTCGGACTTTCGCCGGCGCCGGGAGAAACCGTGAAGATCGGAGCCAGCGTCTTTGTGGCGGTCTCCAAGGGGCCGGAACAGGCAACGACGGTCTTCTCGATCAACCAGTATGTGAAGGTGCCGGAAAGCGATTCCGTGATCGGTGTGAGCTACCGCCTTGAGGATGCAAACCATAACGTGATCATCGGCGACACTGCCGTGACCGAGTTTACGATGGGTGAAGACGGAAGCCGCCGGTTTAAGGTCAGCGCGACCAATATCACGACCAGCACGGGTCTTTTGTACATCACCTGGACACTGTCCGACGGAAGCGTGCAGAACAATGCGGAATATCCGAAGACAGTGGAATTCAAGTCGGCAGGTTAACGGTCCATGCGCGGAAGGATCATCCGGGGGATCGCCGGGTTCTACTATGTTCTGACCGCCGACGGCGAGACATATGCCTGCCGCGCCAGAGGGATCTTCCGAAAGAACGGGATGAAGCCTCTCGTGGGGGATGAAGTGGAATTTTCGGTGACGGATCCGAAGGACATGGAAGGAAGCGTGGATGAGATCCTTCCGAGGAAAAGCGAGCTTCTCCGCCCTGCGGTGGCCAATGTGGATCAGGCGCTGCTCCTCTTTGCCGTGAAAAGTCCGGATCCGAACTTTCAGCTGATGGACCGGTTCTTAATCCAGATGAAAAGCCGCGGCCTTTCTGTGCTGATCTGTTTTAATAAGACCGATCTGGCAGAGCCTTCTGATATCGAGGCGCTGCGGGAATATACAGCGCAGACAGCGTGCCGGTCGCTCTTTCTGTGTGCAAAGACCGGGGAGGGGATCGAAGAGGTTTTACGTGAGCTCGGGGGAAAGACAACTGCTCTCGCAGGGCCTTCCGGTGCCGGAAAATCCACGCTTATCAACCGGCTTTGTCCGGAAGCGGCCATGGAGACCGGAGCGGTCAGCGCAAAGACCGAGCGTGGGAAGCATACAACACGCCATGCCGAATTGCTTACGGCCGGCAGCGACACATTTCTTGTGGATACGCCGGGATTCAGCTCACTCCTTCTTCCGGAGATCAAAAAGGAAGAGCTCAGGGACTATTATCCCGAGTTCGCGCCGTTTGAAGAAGAGTGCCGTTTCCTCCGGTGCAGCCACGTCGGGGAAAAGGACTGCGGCGTGAAGCGCGCCTTGGAAAAAGGACTGATCCACGAAGAACGATACAGAAATTACGTGATGTTTTACGGGGAACTATCAAAACAGAATTAATAGGATCCGTTTCCCATAAATCGAAAGGAAAACATAAATATGAACTGCCTGTCCCCTTCTATTCTTGCTGCTGATTTTACGCGTCTGGGCGAACAGATCCGGGCTTTGGATGAAGCCGGCGCCCAGTACCTTCATATTGACGTGATGGATGGGATGTTTGTTCCCGATATTTCCTTCGGCATGCCGATCATTCAATCCATCCGGCACCAGACCACAAGGATCTTCGACCTGCATCTGATGATCGAGGAGCCGGTCCGCTATGTTAAGGAATTCGCGGATTGCGGAGCGGATCTGATCACGGTCCATGCGGAAGCATGTAAGCATCTGGACTGGACGATCCAGAAGATCCATGAGCTCAAAGTGATGGCCGGCGTGGCCATTAACCCCGCCACTCCGATCTCTGCGGTGGAACATATCCTGTCGACGGTGGATATGGTCCTGATCATGACCGTGAATCCGGGCTTTGGCGGTCAGAAACTGATCCCCTATACGATCGAGAAGGTCAGGGAATTAAAGTATTACATCGAAGAACACCGCCTTACCACAGATATCGAAGTGGACGGAGGAGTTAATTTTGACAACGTGCGGGAACTTCTCCGCGCCGGCGCGAATGTGATCGTGTCCGGGAATGCCGTGTTTCAGGGGGATATCCGAAAGAACACGGAAGCGTTTCTTCAGATCCTGTCTGAGGAACAGAATTAAGAGGTTTTCATGGGAGCGGCCGACTATACTGCCTATTTTAGCATAGTTGCATTGGCGATCGGGTTGATCACCCTGATCATCAATCTTGTCGAGCGAAGAATGGATAACCGCCAGACCCTCGTGTTTAACGGGATGCTGGTTGTGATCATTGTCAGTGCGTTCAGCACCTTCACGACGGCAAATGTAGTCCCTTATTGCCTTTCGGACTGGGAAACGCAGGCCCGCGTTGCTCAGGTCGTTGTGCATGTCATGCAGTTTTTGTATTTTGCGGCCCATTCTGCCCTGGGGCCTCTTTTTTATCTTTATGTGCTTTTCGTGACCGGCGGCTATTACCGGCAGAGAAGGATCCGTAAATCCATTCTGATGCTGCCAGCGATCTTCATGGAAGGGCTGGTAGTTGTCAACGTCTTCTTCCCCGTGATCTGGCATTATGACGAGAATTTCAATTTCATTCGTGACATCGGGGAAATCTATATCTATCTTGCTTCCGTCTTTTATCTGATCCTGGCAGCAGTGAACCTGTTTTTGTACTGGCACGCCGTGACGTTCCGCCGCCGCTGGGCAATCGCCTATGCGTATTTTTTGACCATCACCGGTATCGTGATCCAGCTTATACAGCCGAAGCTCCTTCTGGAACTGGCGTTTGAAGCGCTGTCTCTTGCCGGCGTTATGATGACTGTCGAAAAAGAGGATGACCGGCTGGATGTGGCCACCGGGATCTATAACAGGAACGCGCTTCGAATGGATGTGGACAATTTCTTCCGCATGGAACGGAATTTCCATCTGATCTGCATCCGTCTTACCAATGCCAACATCCTGCAGAAGATCACCGGATCTGCGGACCGGGATTCCATCAATCAGCAGGTGACGAATTATCTGACCAATATCCATCCGCGTTATGAGCTTTATCATGTTTCTCCGGCTGCGTTTATGATGATCTGCCATAACTATACGCCGGAGGATGCGAAGCATCTTGCGGAGGCGATCCGAAAGCGGTTTGAAGCCACCTGGTACTGCCAGGGGATGGAAATGTATCTGAACGCGGCCATCCTTTATGCGCAGGCGCCGGAGGATCTGAAGACGCTGGAAGACGTGTTCCTGCTTTCGGAAGGGAGTCTTGAGGATTTCGGAAATCAGGGGGTCCATTCCGGGGAAGCGCTGCGGATCTTAAAGCGTCAGATCGAGGTGGCGGATGCGATCGTAAACGGTCTCAGTGAGCACCTTTTTGAAGTGCGCTATCAGCCGGTCTATCGGCTTTCCAACAAGTCGCTGGTGGCGGCGGAAGCCATGCTTTATCTTACGGATCCGGAGCTCGGGGAACTCCAGCCGGAGGAACTGATGGCGGTTGGCCGGCGTAACGACTATATCGACAGGATGGGCGGATTCCTCTTTGATGAGGTCTGCATGTTCTTAAGCACCGGTATCCCCACACAGATGCGGCTGCATGAGATCCGTATCGCTGTTTTTGCGATCCAGTGCCTTCATCCGAATTTTCTGGAGCATCTCAGAGAAACCCTTCGCCATTACAACGTGAAGGCGTCCTTTATCAACATCGAACTGCGCGAGTTCTCCCTGACGGAGGATTATGCGGAGCTGCGAGGCGTGCTGGAAGCCCTGCGGGAGATGGGCTTCTCGATCACGCTGGGCAGATACGGTACAGGCGAGACCAACCTGCAGGCTTTGTATTCCGCAGACTATGACATTTTGAGCATGGATCTGTCTCTGGTCAGGCGCAAAGGTGCTTCCGGCGTGCAGACAAGCAAGGACATTCTGCAGAATACGATGCAGATGATCCGCGAACTGAATAAGAAGAGCCTGATCAAGGGCGCGCATTCGGAAGAGCAGGTGGAATTCCTTGAAAAACAGGAGGTTGATTTCCTGCAGGGCGATTATTATTCCAAACCGGTCACGCAAAGTGAGCTCATCGGTATCCTGCGTGTTACGGAAATGGCCTGGAGAGAGGAACAGAGAGCAAGGGCGCAGAGTGAGGCAAAGAGTAACTTCCTTGCGAACATGAGCCATGAGATCCGTACCCCGATCAACGCGATCCTGGGTATGAATGAGATGATCCTTCGCGAAAGCGATAACGAGGATATCTTAAACTACGCGAAAGACATCGAACGCGCCGGAAATACGCTGCTCTCTCTGATCAGCGACATTCTGGACTTCTCCAAGATCGAGGCCGGCAGCATGCAGATCGTGGAGGCGGAATACGGCTTAAGCTCCGTGATCAACGACGTGGCGAACATGGTGCAGATCAAGATGCAGGAGAAGGAACTGAAGCTGGTCCTGGATGTGGACGAGAGCCTGCCCGAGAGGCTCTACGGCGACGAAATGCGTCTGCGCCAGATCATAGTCAATATCATGAACAACGCCGTGAAATACACCGAGGTGGGAAATATCACCTTAAAAGTGCATGGCAAATATACCTCCGAACGCGAGGATGTGATTCTCCTGCTCATCGATGTCGAGGACACCGGTATGGGGATCAAGGAAGAAGACCTGAACAAGCTCTTCGGAACCTTCCAGCGGCTTGACCTGGAACGGAATAATACCGTGGAAGGAACAGGCCTCGGCCTTGCCATCACGCACAGCCTCTTAAAGATGATGGGCGGTGAGATCGGCGTGAAGAGCGAATACGGCAAAGGCTCGGTCTTCTCGATCCGCCTGCCGCAGATCGTCTGTGAAAAGACGCCGATGGGTGACTTGAGGAAACGGTATATCGCCCACTCCAAGAGCCGTCCGTCCTATCAGGAGAAGTTTAAGGCGCCCGAAGGCAGGATCCTTGTCGTGGACGATACGCCGATCAACCTGACCGTGATCAAGAGCCTGTTGAAACAAACGCAGCTGCAGGTGGATACATGCCTGAGCGGCGCGGACTGCCTTGAGAAGATCCATGAAGCACATTATGATGTGATCTTTTTGGATTACCGCATGCCGGAAATGGACGGCCTGCAAACGCTGCATAAAATGAAGGCGCCGGCGGACCACCTCAATGTGGATACACCTGTGATCTGTCTGACGGCCAACGTAGTGTCGGGCGCGAAGGAAAACTTCATCAGAGAAGGCTTTGACGATTATCTTGCCAAGCCTGTGGACAGCCAGAAGCTGGAGCAAATGCTGATCCAGTATCTGCCGCAGGAAAAGGTGATCGTTACGGAGGAAGAACCGCAGGTCGAGGAAGAAGAGGTTGAAGTGAAGGACGATTCGATGAAACGTCCGGACGGCTTCCTCGGTGAGATCTATGACCTTCCGGAGATCGATCTCGAGAAGGGGCTCGAACTTTGCGGTGACGAAGAGAGTTATCTTGAGATCCTGAAGATCTACTACGAGAGCGCGGGAGAGAAGAAAGCGGAAATCCAGGCGTTTATGGACGACGAGGACTGGGCAAACTACACGATCCGCGTCCATTCCCTGAAGAGTACGTCGCGCGTGATCGGCGCGTCGACCCTTGGCGAAGCGGCAGCCGCGCTGGAAGCGGCCGGAGAGACCGGAGATATTTCAATGATCCGCAAGCGCACTCCGCTTTTGCTTAAGAATCTGGACAGCCTCGTTGAGAAACTCGGCGCGCTGTATGCGATGGAGGAAGAGGCCGATGATGATCTGGAAAGTGTCGACGACCAGACCTTAAAGGATGCCTATCAGGCGCTGAAGGAATTCGCCGACGGCATGGATTTTGAAAACGCCACGTTCGTTCTGGAGGAAATGGCGGGATATCGCCTGCCGCCTGCAGACCGCAAGGCCTTCGAAGAACTTGGGAGGGCGGTAAATCAGCTTGACTGGCAAAAGGTGATCGACATCATCCGTCAGAGAAAGGAGGAATTATCATGAGCTTTATCGATCTTATGAACTATTCCTCGTTTGACTGCGGGGCGATCCTTTTGAGCCTGACCTGCCTTGTGTACAACATCATTCAGAAGCACACGGACAAACCGCAGAACCGGCTGTATATGCTGGCGCTTGCGAACATCATTATTACGGCGGTCTGTAACCTGGTCCTGATGGTGGCGGAGCCGAATCAGTACCTGGACTATCACAGCCGGGTGCTTACGGATACATTTAACTACCTGTATTTCCTGCTCCATACGGCGCTGCCGGTGCTGATGTTCTACTATGCTCTGTATGCCACGCATTCTCTGGACCGGGTCAAGAAGAAGGGAAGGATAATCCTTTTCGTCCCGTTTGCCGTGACGGAACTGCTGGTGCTTACCAACCCGCTGACGCATGCGGTATATTACTATAACGACGCTCTTGAGTTTACACGGAATAATGGGGAGCTGGTCATCTATGCCGTGGCTGCTTTCTATAGCTTCCTGTGCTTCTATTACTTCATGCGCCACTGGTACGGGATCAGCGGCAAGAGAAAGAGGATCCTGGTCTATTCCCTGATCTGCACGATGGCCGGGCTTCTTGTGCAGTTCTTCATGAAGGGCGTGCAGACCGAGCTCTTCGGGGAATCGGTGACGCTGTTTGGGATCATGCTGGCGGTGGAATATAACGAAGACCGTGTGGATATCGAGACCGGCGTGAATAACCGCAAAGCCTTCCTTCTCGATATGGCGAGTTATTTTGACGCGGATGTGAAGCTCTATCTTACGACGGTCCGCCTTACGAATCTGGAGAGGGATAAAAGGATCATCAACGCGTCCGGCGACGAAGCGCTGATCGAGATCGTAGGTCTTTACCTGAAGACGGTGCATCCCCGGTACATGACCTATCATGTGACGCCGGAGACCTTTGCACTGGTTTTGATCGGCCAGGACGAAGAAGAACGGGATCTGCAGGCGGAAAGGATCAGCAAACAGTTCATGGAAGGCTTCCGTCTGAACGAAAGAGACGTTCACATCCAGGGGATGATCCTTTGTGCGGAAACAGGGCCGAGCCTGCAGTCCGTAGAGGACGCGCTCCTGCTCTGTGAGACGCCGATCCCGAACAAGGAAAACGGAAAGATCCTGAAGGGAGAGGATCTGAGCTTTCTGCATTACAACGCGAAACTGGAGCATGTGCTCAGAAGAGCCATTGCGCAGCATCGGTTCATGGTCTATTACCAGCCGGTATACGATCTGAAGGAAATGAGGATCGCTTCGGCTGAGTCCTCGATCCGTCTTCATGATGAAGAACTCGGCGAACTCCATCCGGTCGACTTTATCACGGCTGCCGAGAGGATCGGGATCATTGATGAACTCGGCGATTATGTGCTGCGAGAAGTCTGCAGCTTCCTGCATTCGGGTGTACCGTCCGATAAGGGGATCCGGTTCATCAATATCAACCTTTCCCTTGTACAGTGCATGCGGAATGACTTTATAGATAACATTCTCGGGATCGTAAAGGAATTCAGGGTGAGCCCGAGCCGGATCAACTTTGAGATCACGGAAAATGTGGCGGCAGAGGACTACGCGCTGGTGAGCCGTATCGGGCAGGGCCTGCGCGCGCACGGCTTCCGATTCTCGCTGACGGGATATGGAACAGGATATTCGAATATTTATTCGATTTTTTCCATGGAATTTGATATAATCAAACTCGATAAGAGTTTGCTGGAAGAAACCAACCGAAGCGACAAGGGCTGGGTCGTTCTGAAGAACACGATCGATATGATCCATACGCTGGATCGCAAGGTGACCATTGTCGGCGCGGAAACAAAGGACCAGGTTGAAAAGATGAGGGAGCTTTCGGTGGACTGGGTGCAGGGCTACTACTTCTCCAGACCCCTTACGCCGGAGAAGATCGCAGAACTGTAGATCTTCCAGACTCGCAAAGGAGAACAAAATGAATAATAATGTTCTTGTGATCAGTGAGAAAGAGACCTTCATAGTGAAGGCAATAGAAAAAAACTTAAGAGACGTCGGGATCAATGCCTCGTTCGCGGACACGAACGTATCCATCATCAATGAAAGAGCGAGGAACGTCAACATCTTCGTGCTCTACATGGATGAGTCCATTAAGGATGCAATGAAGGTGCTGGTGTACCTGCGGGATACCACTGCAGGGAAGGACAAGATGCTTCTCCTCATCGGGTCGGAAGAGGAATACAAGCTTGTGACCCGCGTGATCCCGAAGGAAGAGCTGACGGCCTGGTTCCAACGGCCCTTTGACATGCATTCCTTCGTCAACGAGATCCGCGCGCTGACGGATCTGGATGCGCAGGAAGAGCGGAAAAAGAGCATCCTGATCGTGGATGACGACGCGACCTTCCTTCGGATGGTGCATTCCTGGCTGAGGGACCAGTACCGCGTGTCCATTGTGGCCAGCGGGATGCAGGCGCTTACCTGGCTTGCGAAAAATGAGGCGGATCTGATCCTGCTGGATTACGAAATGCCTGTGAACTCGGGACCGCATGTTTTGGAAATGCTGCGCAGCGAAACGGAAACGAACAAGATCCCGGTGATGTTTCTGACCGGGAAGAGTGACAGGGAGAGTATAAGAAACGTTCTCGCGTTAAAACCGGAGCGATATCTCCTGAAATCCATCGGAAAAGACGCCCTGATGAATGAGCTGGAGCAGTTCTTCCAATCCTACGTGCCGCAGGCATAGAGCAATGGTTTGAAAAGCGGAAAGGCAAAAAAACATGGCACAAAATGATGAATACGCAAGAGCAAGAAAACAGGGAGAAAAGGCGTACCGCCGGGCCGTTATTTCCGGTGAGTATCCTTATCTTCCGGCGTTAGAAGAAATATTATGGGACCGAAGCTCCGATATCGGAACTTCGCTCGGGATTATGGATATCCCGTTGGACCAGGTTGTCGGAACAAAGACCCGGGGGAGGCAGGCCGCTTTCGCCCGGAATTTTATGCCCCTTTTGGACGGAGATTCCGAATTTGCCGGGAAGTGGTCGTTTTTGATCAAGGCGCAGAAGGAAGAAGGGATCCGCGATCCGGTCAAGGTCTACGAATACATGTGGAACTTTTACGTGCTGGAGGGAAATAAGAGGGTATCGGTTCTGAAATACCTGAACCTCCCGACGATCCTCGCGGACGTGATCCGCGTCATGCCCATTCCGAGTGAGGAGAAGGACATCAAGATCTACATGGAGTTTGACCGGTTCTTCCGTGTCATGCCGATCTATGACCTGATCTTCTCGGAAGAAGGGGATTACGAGAAACTGGCGGAAGCCGTTGGACAGAACTTGAACGATCCCTGGTCGGAGGATGTGAGGAAATCCTTCCTCTATGCCTATGAGCGGTTCACAACCGTATTTGAAGCCCGGTTCAAGCAATCCCTTTCTCTTACGAATGCGGACGCTTTTCTGGTCTATCTCGGTATCTATAAATACGAGAGCCTCATGGAAGACAGCAAGGAGATCATCTTGAAAAAGATCGAAAAGATCCGTGATGAATTTGTCCTTGAGGCCGGCGGAAACCAGATCAGTTTCTCCGAACAGCCCGAAACAAAGGATGCAGGCGCGCTTCCCGGGCTCTTTAAGCCGAAGACCTATACGGAAAAGAATCCCTTACAGATCGCCTTTTTCTATGACGGCAAGCTTTCCGAATCCAGCTGGCTCTATGGGCATGAGCTTGGAAGAAACCATATTTCGGAAGTGTTCGGGGATGTGGTAAAAACCTGGTCTTACGAAAGCACCTTGGAAGAAGAGGACTTTGCAGCCGCCTTGAAGGACGCGGTGGAGAAGAACGCGCATGTGATCGTCACCACCTCTCCGATCCTTATGGAGCCTGCACTGCGGGCCGCGGTGGAATATCCGCAGGTCCGGGTTTTGAACTGCTCCATCAATCTCTCACAGGGTGCAGTCCGGACGTATTATGGGCGGATGCATGAGGCCAAGTTCCTCATGGGCGTTCTCGCCGGATCTCTTTGTGAAGACCATAAGATCGGCTATGTGGCGGATTACCCGATCTACGGCGCCGTATCCCGGATCAACGCCTTTGCGATCGGCGCAGCTCTTTCGGATCCGCAGGCGAAGGTATACCTCACCTGGACCTCTCTTGCCGAAGGAGACTGGAAGACCTATATGCAGGAAAACGGCGTCCATATCGTTTCCGGGCCGGACCTGATCAAACCGAAGGAAGCCTCCCGCGAGTACGGCCTGTACCGCATGAACGGCGGGGAAGTCACCAACCTTGCCATGCCGGTCTGGAACTGGGGAACATATTATGAGCTCATTGTGCGGGGAATCCTGGACGGAAAGTTCCAGAAGGACAACAGCGCCGGCACAACAGGGCAGGCTCTGAACTTATGGTGGGGGATGTCCGCGGGCGTTATTGACGTGATCCTTTCCAAGAACCTTTCCTTCTATTCCGGAAAGATGATCGACATCTACCGCAAAGCTCTGATCAACGACACCTTCCGCCCCTTCGACGGGATGCTGAAGGACAACCGGGGGACAGTCCGGGGCGACCACGACTCTGTCCTCTCCAACGAAGAGATCGTGGCTATGAACTGGCTGAACGATAATGTTATCGGGGAAATCCCCGACAGTGAACTTCTTAACGAGGCGGGAAAGAAGGCGATCCGCGTCAGCGGGCTGCAGATCGATCACGCCAAGACTGCGGAGAATGCAGGAGCGGAGACAACCGGATGAGGATCCTTGCGGTAGCGGATAACGAAGAAAAATCCCTCTGGGATTATTATGACAAAACCCGTTTGGGTAAGATCGACCTCATTATCTCCTGTGGCGATATCGACCCGAGATATCTGGATTTTCTTGTGTCCATGACGAACGCTGACCTTTTGTATATCCGCGGAAACCATGACTCGATCTATGATGTGACGCCGCCTCCGGGCGGGGTCTGCATTGACGGAAAGGTTTATGACTATCATGGCGTCAGGATCATGGGGCTGGGCGGAAGTCAGAAGTATAAAGAGGGAAAGGATATGTACACGGAGCGGAAGATGAGCAGCCGTGCTGCCAAACTCTTCCCGAAGGCGGATCTCATGAACGGGATCGATATTCTCGCGACACATGCGCCGGTGCGGGGTTACGGAGATATGGAGGATCTCTGCCACAGAGGCTTCGAGTGCTTCGAGGACATCTTAAACCGCTACAAGCCGCGGTACATGCTGCACGGCCATGTTCACAAAGAATACGGCCATTTCCAGAGAGAGCGCCAGCACCCCTCCGGTACAAAGATCATCAACGTCTGCGGGTTTTACATCTTTGAACTCAAAAATACGGACTATCCGGGGCACGGAAAAACAGGTTCGTTCCTCTACGACCTGATCGTGCGCCTCCGTACCCGCCAGAAGGCATAATAAAACGGCACAGGCTATTGACCTTGTGCCGTTCTTTTTATGCGCAGGGCGGCGTATGGAAACTATCGGCTGACGCCGAACGCCGCCCGCGCGGCGAGTATGAGGGGAGGCCCCTCATACTCGATTATTGATCAGCCCTTTCGTTTCTCGATGACTGCAAAGGCCTTTTTCCTTGTTATAAAGTAGGCGATCAGCATGATGGTTCCCGTGAAAATCCACGAAGCCGGATAGACAAGCATCAGCAGCGTGTAGTCATGGTAATGCCCCACCAGAGCGAAGACCCATATCAGCCGAAATACGCAGGTTCCGAAGATCGAGATCAGCGCAGGCAGAAGAGAATGGTTCATTCCCCTCAGGGACCCGCCCGTGATCTCATAAGAGCTGATCAAAAAGTGCGGCAGGCACACGCAGGTCATCCGGATCATCGCATAGTCAAGAACCGCCGGGTCCGTTGTGAAAAGCGAGAGCAGCGGCCCGCGGAACAGCATCATCAAAGCAATGAGGATCACGTCAAAGCCGATGCCGAGGCCGAGCGTGATCCGGTAGATCTTCTTACAGCGATCCGTATTCCCCGCGGCGTAGTTCTGGCTCGTAAACGTAACGGCGGTCTGCCCGAAGGCGTTGATCAGGCAGTAGGACATGAATTCCATGTTCTGTGCAGCAGTGGAACCGGCGATCGCGCTGGCGCCGAAGCTGTTGATCGTACTCTGTATGATCACATTGGAAAACGAAAACACCATCCCCTGCAGGCCCGCAGGCAGACCGATCCGTATGATCCCGCCCAGGTACGTTTTTTCGATCCGAAGCTTCCGAAACGAAAACTTAAACTCATCCTTCTCCCGCATGAGAAAAATGATGACCATCGTGGCGCTGAACATATTCGAGATCATCGTCGCGAGAGCAACCCCGACCACATGCATATGCAGCGCGATCACAAAGAGGAGGTTCAAAGCGATGTTGATCACTCCGGACGCGGTCAGCGCAAGCAGCGGCCGGCGGCTGTCCCCTTTGCTCCGCAAAATGGCGGAGCCGAAGTTATACACCATGATCCCGGGCACGGCCAGGGAATATACCCGCAGATAAAGGATCGCGGGCTCCATCACATCGGCCGGCGCGCCCATCAGGTTCAGCAGCGGCGCCGCCGCGAGGTTCATGATCCCGATCAGCATGCAGCCAAGAAGAAGAGCGCAGGCCATGATCGTATGCACCGCAGCCCCGATAAGGAAGCGCTTCCCGGAGCCGATCAGATTAGCCACCACTACGTTCGCCCCCACGGAAAGCCCCAGAAACAGCCCGACCATCAGTGAGATCACGGAAGCGTTGCTCCCCACGGCAGCCATCGCCTCTGAGCTCGCGAACCGCCCCACCCCCGCGATGTCGGCCGCGTTAAACAGCTGCTGCAGCACTGCTGTCGCCGCCAGAGG
>JAEEGH010015243.1_pt1 | contig 16736 bp, 12 predicted proteins | sample 9134181 | NCBI WGS metagenome assembly JAEEGH01 (sample SAMN16246544, study PRJNA631951) | gut metagenome | biome: gut microbiome; feature: rumen; material: DP-attached | host: Bos | place: Iran: Karaj | collected 2018-10
TAGTTAATTCGAAAAAGGTGAGGTGTGAGGTGTTTTTGGCATATTTCGTTTGAAGAATAGGGATCTTTCAATAATTAGTATTAATACCTTCATACTCAGTCACACTGATGACTGAGCTAAATCCTAACGATGACTGAGCTAAATCCCACCGTTGACTGAGCAGAGCGATAACGTATCAATAGGCAACTTCTTCTAAAAACATCAAAGTAATGCTTGGTATTACCACGGAAACGTCCACTGTTATTGCAAAAATGCTTCAATAATACCTATGGTAATGCTTGATGTTTTTGCGACAACTCCTTGTGTTCCTGAAAAGTCCATTTACTTTTGGTAAAATATAAGGTAGTCTCACTGCCATTGGCACAAATCTTGGAGTGACTTCTTGTATGAGTATGCTGTGAAAAGAACTCCCGCTGCAAGATTGTAAATCATGTAGCGGGAGGCTTTATAATTTATCTTTGTGAAAAATAAATCAGATGAAAATCACCTCACGGGCATGGAACAGGAAGCCACCGCCCACCACGTATTCACGACAGGTGGCAGAGAACTGGTCTTCCACAGTGATGTGTAAGTGTCCTGCCAGAATGCACTTCAGCAGAGGCTGTCGCTTCAGGTAGGTGATGAAGTCGCGCGTCACAGAGTCTTCCAACTGTGCTTTATAGTCGCCCGTAGGCTCAGCCAGTCCGTCGCCCTGAATCTTACCCTTATCTACCCAGAAACGTGTATCGGCCCGCCAGATATTGTCTGTGAAGAACGGCACGTGCATGCAGAGCACCATAGGGAGGCGTCGGGATGCCTCTTCTTTGAAACGGCGTACTTGCTCCTCAGTGACCGTGCCATAGACATTGTCCAGCGTTATGAAATTGACGCCATTTACTACCTGGGCCTGGAAACGGGTGTCGAAGGGATAGGCTTCTTCCAACAAGGCACGGGTGCGGTCCTTGAAGGCCTCGGTACGATCCTCGGGAGGGTCACTGAGCCACATTTCAGGAGTGAATTCGTGGTTTCCCATACTTCCCATCATTCCAGCGCCGAAGTACTTCCGCACCAAGTCGAAATTAGCTTCGCTCTGCCAGTCGATGAGGTCGCCCGTATGTAGCACATAGTCCACATGCTGCTTGGCATAGTCCAACGCATCGCGTAATGCTTCTTCCTGCCTGCCTCCGAAGGTCACCGTACGTCTGCGGTTCAGTTCCTGTTTCTTCTCATTCTCATGTGCATAGGCAGCGGTGAGGTGCGAGTCGGATATGTGTAGTATGGAGAATGGCTTTTCCAGTCCTATCTCTACGGTGGCATAGCTCAGTGAGAGGCGCTCGGTGCCGCCACGCTCGGGGAATACCTCTGGGCGGTCTTGGCTCCAGGAAGGGAGCTGTGAGGTGGCGATTAGCACTCCTGTGCCTGCCAACCGCTTCATAAAGTTTCTTCTATCCATAGTCCTGTGTTTTTAGTTTCTATTCTACTAACAACAAAGTTACAACGTTTTTTGTAGGTTTGCAAATGGGTGGCTAGAAAAGGTGAGGGCTGCCCTTATGGACAGCCCTTGTTAACCTTAAAACACTTTTGGAACCTTTTCAACTATCTTTAGGACTATCGAAAAGTCTATTTCTTAAAGTAGCGGTTCCAGAGTCCCTCGAAGCCCTTGCCATGGCGAGCCTCGTCCTTGCACATCTCATGCACTGTGTCATGGATGGCATCCAGGTTCAGCTTCTTTGCCAGCGTAGCCAGGTCTTTCTTGCCTTGAGTGGCACCGTGCTCAGCGAGCATACGCTTATAGACGTTGGTCTTGGTGTCCCAAACAACTTCGCCCAACAGCTCTGCAAACTTGGCTGCGTGCTCTGCCTCTTCCCATGCATAACGCTTGAATGCCTCTGCCACTTCTGGATAGCCCTCACGGTCGGCCTGACGGCTCATGGCCAGGTACATACCAACCTCGCTGCACTCACCATTGAAGTTCTCCTGCAAGCCCTTGATCACCTCTGGATCCACACCCTTGGCAATGCCGATCACATGCTCATCAGCAAACTGCAGTGGGCCATCGGTATCGCTCTCAACGATCTCTACGAATTTCTCTCTTGGAACTTTGCACTGTGGACAACGTTCGGGGGCCTCATCTCCTTCGTGGATGTAGCCGCATACTGTACATCTGAATTTTTTCATTATTGTAAGAATTTTTAGTTAGTTATTCAAAATTATTACTGCTAGTTTACAAAGATAACAATTTTTTCTTTCATCCAAAATATTTTCGAGGACATTTTTTTGTAAAATAAGATTTCTTCACAACTGAGGGAGACTTCCTTATTTCTGAGTGCTCAGGAAGGCATGGGTGTTGCGATAGGCGGTCTCTAAGTCGCTGCGCATCTGACGGGAGCCGAAGATCTCCACGGTGTACCATCCGTCATAATCTGCATCCTCCATCTTCTGCAGCACCGTCTGAATCTTTGAGCACCCTGTACCTGCAGGTACGGGCGTCATGTCGTCAAGGCTGGCACGGTCTTTCAGGTGCACGTGGCGCACACGGTCTTTAAGCGTTTCATAGGCCTCTAGGGGATCTTCATGGGCGAAGGTAAAGTTGCCGATGTCGAACGCCACGCCCAGGCTCTTAGAACGGCTCAGAAGGGCTTGCAGGCGCTCGGTGCCATAGCAAAGGGAGGCCTCGTTGTCGAAACTCTCCACCACCAGATCGATGCCCTCAGTCACACAGCGGTCGGCAAAGGCGGTGACGTGACGGCGTATGGTCTCTGCATCCTCAGGTGTGGCATCCTTAGGGAGCGTGTTGGGCACCAGCATGAGGTGCGGATAGTTGTGGCGCTTAGTGAAGCTGATGGCCGCTTCTTCCAGATCGGCCCATCCGCCCCGGTTAAAGCCTCGTGGGGTGTTGACGTCTATGCTGTCTACATGCTCCGCGCCAAGGTAATTGATATGAACGATGGCGCAGGAGTGGCCAAAGCCCAGACTGTCGAGCACAGGGATAATAGCCTCTTGATAAGGGTAAACATCGGCACCCGAATAGCCCATCTGCCTCACCAGTGTAGCGGCTTCTGTGAAAGAGATGTTTTCTTGTTGGGCGATGCTGTTGATATGCACAGCGAATACGGAAATTCTATCTACGGCAGGTATCTTTTTGTCTGAACATGCCAGTAGTGTAAGTGAGGTAATAATGAGTAGTGCTATTTTTCTCATATCTTTTAGGTTTTTATTGATTAATATGTTTTCGCAAAGATATTTATTAAATTGAATATTTGAACAATTTATTCATTCTTTTCTTCGCCTTGTCGCGAAGAAAAGAAGCAAAAGAAGAGACACCGTCTGCACATCTTCCGCTAAAAATCGCTCACGTTTTCTTAAAGCGCGAAAACTCGCAAGCTCCGCTTGCTCAAACAGCCCGCGCTTTTTAACAGAAAACTTTCCCGATTTTCTATACGCTCCAGATGTGAGGACGGGACCTTTTCGCAACATCGCTTCGCTCGTTGCTACCCCCTCTTTATCTCCCCCATTGGGGGAGACTGAGAGAGGGAGAGGTCTATAGCCTCAGTGTTGTGCGCAGCCTTATCCGACCTCACTGGAGCAGCGTGAAAAGATTGCGAGTTTTTACCGTTAAAAGCGCTGCACAAATAAGAGCGCGAAGCGGTCGTCTTGCAGCGCTTAGGTAAAAGCGAAACAAGCTTAGCTGCGGAGGTGCAGTCGGCGGCACTTCTTTTGGTTCTTTTCTTCGAGCTGCAGCGAAGAAAAGAATAATAAATTGTGAATTGTGAATTGTGAATTGTGAATTTGAAAAATAATAAATATCTTTGTCAAAACGAAAAAGCAAATACTATGAATTACGGATATGTGAAGGTGGCGGCTGCCGTTCCAAGCGTAAAGGTGGCCGACTGCTTCTATAACGCCAGCAGCATTATAGAGCAGGTAAAGAAAGCAGAGGAGATGGGCGTGGAGATCGTTTGTTTCCCTGAGTTGTGTATCACGGCCTATAGCTGTGGCGACCTCTTCAATCAGCAACTGTTACTGGATCAGGCGGAAATGGCACTGCTGCAATTGCTCGACGAGACCAGGCAGCTTAATGTGGCAGCCATCGTGGGTATGCCCGTACCATTACATGGGATGTTGCTGAATGCAGCGGTGGTGGTGCATCACGGCAAGATTCTGGGTGTGGTGGCCAAGACTTATCTGCCTAATTATAAGGAGTTCTATGAGAAGCGTTGGTTTACCAGTGCAACGGAGTTGCGTGAGACCAGCATCCGACTCTGTGGACAGAGTGTGCCTCTGGGGGCTGATATCCTCTTCGAGACGCCTACTGCCACCTTCGGTATCGAACTGTGTGAGGATGTCTGGGCACCGATCCCACCTAGCACGTATCACACGCTTCATGGGGCTGACATCATCTTCAACCTTTCTGCCAGTGATGAGGTGATAGGCAAGAATGCTTACCTGCGCCAGTTACTTTGTCAGCAGAGTGCTCGATGCATCAGTGGCTATGTGTATAGCTCCTGTGGCTTTGGAGAGTCGAGTACCGACGTGGTGTATGCAGGCAACGGACTGATTTATGAGAACGGCAGGCTACTGGCTGGTAATGAGCGCTTCTGTCTGGAGCCTCAACTGGTGGTGAGCGAGATAGATGTGGAGTATTTGCGTACTGAGCGTCGCACCAATACCACTTTCTCTACCTGTCATGCGTTCTATGCTGCCGATGTGCCACCTCATGTGCAGGTGCCTCAGGTAGTTTCTGGCGAAACGGTGCTGACGCGCCGCTATGATCCGCATCCTTTCGTGCCACAGGGACCAACGCTGGATGAGCGTTGCGAGGAGATCTTCGCCATTCAGGTGGCGGGATTGGCTAAGCGACTGACACACATTAATGCCCAGAACGTGGTGGTGGGCATCTCGGGTGGATTGGATTCCACATTGGCATTGCTGGTATGTGTGCGCACATTCGATAAGTTGGGCTGGTCGCGCAAGGGCATTACGGGCATCACCATGCCAGGCTTCGGAACGACCGACCGTACGCACGACAATGCTGTAGCATTGATGAATGAACTGGGTATCACAACGCGTGAGATCAGCATCAAGGCGGCTTGTGAACAGCATTTCAAGGACATCGGGCACGATCCTGCCATACATGATGTGACTTATGAGAATACACAGGCGCGTGAGCGCACACAGATATTGATGGATGTGGCCAATCAGGTGAACGGCTTGGTAGTGGGCACGGGTGATCTCTCAGAACTGGCATTAGGATGGGCTACTTACAACGGTGATCACATGTCGATGTATGGCGTGAATGCCAGTGTGCCTAAGACGCTGGTGAAGCATCTGGTGAAGTGGGTGGCACTGAACGATCTGGACGGTGCTTCCAGATTCACGTTGCTTGATATCGTGGATACACCGATCAGTCCGGAACTGATTCCTGCCGATGAGAACGGGAACATCAAACAGATTACGGAGGACTTGGTAGGGCCGTATGAATTGCACGATTTCTTCATGTACTACTTCATGCGCTGCGGTTTCCGTCCTGCGAAGATCTTCTTCATCGCACAACAGACGTTTGCAGGAGTATATGATGCGGAAACCATCAAAAAGTGGCTTCGCACTTTCTGTTGGCGTTTCTTTGCCCAGCAATACAAGCGTTCCTGTCTGCCTGATGGTCCGAAGGTGGGTAGTGTGGCCATCAGTCCACGTGGCGATTGGCGTATGCCTAGCGATGCTTCTTCTGCAGGGTGGATTGAGGAGGTGAAGGCCCTTTAAGATTCATCATTTATTATTCTTTTCTTCGCTGCAGCTCGAAGAAAAGAACCAAAAGAAGCGCCGCCGACTGCACTTCCGCAGCTAAGCTTGCTTCGCTTTTACCTAAGCGCTGCAAGACGACCGCTTCGCGCTCTAATTGGTGCAGCGCTTTTAACGGTAAAACCTCGCAATCTTTTCACGCTGCTCCAGTGAGGTCGGAATCCCCCCCACTTTATCTCCCCCATTGGGGGAGACTAAGAGAGGGAGAGGACTTGCGCAGCCCTTTCCGTCCTCACATCTGGAGCGTTAATAAAATCGGGAAAGTTTTTGGAAAAGAGGGGTGCACCAATAAGAGCCCCGAAGGGGGTCGTCTTGCGCCCCTCCCAAAAACGTGAGCGATTTTTAGCGGAAGATGTGCAGACGGCGTGTTTTCTTTGGTTCGTTTCTTTTGCACGAGCAAAAGAAATGAATAGAATTAAAAATACTTTTTTAGTAAAGCACGATATTCCCTGCTCTTCATATAGCTATCCAACCAAACGTTGATGGTGTCTAGGAGGGCAGGGGATTTCTTATTCAGTCCCCAACTGTAGAACTGGGTGAAGCCGATGGGGAGGTGAATGTCGATCTGTGGGAGGCTGTCGGCAGCGATGGTGGCGATGTTCTCCTCACATACCACATAGTCGATATCACCATGTGCCACAAGAGAAATGAGTTGCTCATTGCCATAGAGTGTTTCCTCTTCTACGAGGATGGTGTCGCCAATCTCTTCGCTGAGATGTCTCAGACGCATAAGGACGGAAGGCCCTGAGGCTGAATGGACGGTCTTGCCTGCCAGATCCAACTGACTGTCGATGTACTTCATTGTATCTGCTAAAGTAACCGGACGGCGTTGTACCAGAATGAGTCGGTTCAGTAGGATGGGGGTGGTAAGGAGTAAGGTATCCTTCAACTCACTGGTGGTAGGAATGCCGTGTGCCACGATATCGAAACGTCCGCTACCAATACCCTCCATGCGCTTTTCCAAGCTCATCTCGGGGCTGATAGCCACCTGAAGGCCGTGATCACGGGCGAAGGCCTCGATCATCTCATAATAGAAACCTGCGACAGTGTCTCCCTTGGCGTGCATATCAATGGCACCATACTCCATTGTAGCCCGCAAGATACCTTCTTGGGCAATCTCCGCATAGTCGCGTGGATGATATTCTGGAGCCTTAGGTCTATGGGAATACCAAATGTAAGCGAGGCAGACACCCAACAATACAAGTAGAAATATGCGCCCGATCTTCTTCATAAGATTAATCGTAGAAATTCCAGGACAGGCCGAACTTCAGGATGTTCTGATTGATGGGGTAATGGGGTGTCAGGAAGAAATTCTTGTTGCCCTTTCCTGCATTGATGTGATGCATCATGATGAAGAAACGGGTACGTTTCAACTGGAAGTTGGCATAGACATTCACGATAGGGTAGGCACCGATGGAAACGGCGTTTTCCTCATTTTGCAGGTTAAACTGCTGAATCGCTGGGGTGTAGGTAGGGGCGTTATACTTCGAGAAGATGCGTACATCGGCACCAAATTGCAAGGTGAGCACCTCTTTGGCAATCTTAGTGAGGATGTAGAGATTATGGTAGAAGTTGAACGTAGGCAGTGGAAGCACTGTCTGATCACTGCTTTTCTGCCACGTGATTTCATTGTCTAAATGCAAGATGCCCAGACGGAAGTTCTGCGAAAGGGTGGCATCAACCACCTTGATGTTCTCGCCAAACTGTGTGGGGAGGGCTGAAGCATTGAAATAGGTATAGTTCTTTACTGTCTCCACGCCTGCACGGAGGTTGGTGCCCGTTCCTGGATTATCGATCTCTGCCTCGAAGCGTACGCGGAACTCTTTGTCCATCTCGTCATTGTCCCACATGAAGTGGTTGCTGTGGTAATGACGCATAAAGAAGGTAGGTACAGTGTTGGTGACACGGGCACGGGCATAGACGCGAAGAGTATCGCGCATAAACGGCACGTTGAGGTCGGTATTGGCATTGAAGCGGAACTGTCCGGTGGCTTGTTCCATGATACCTACCTCGCCATTGATATTGTAATGCAGCGTCTGTCCGGCTCGTTTAGCAAGCTCTCCACCCACGAAGACTTCCTGCTCTTTGTAAGTCATGTTATGCAACGTGGTGTCTGGATTCATCAGCGTATAGCGGTCCATCTTGTGGGAGATATAGGCGGTGAGTCCGGCTTTGGCATATTTGTTGAACCCTTCGAGCAACGCCACACCCAGCACGTTTTTCACACTGAAAGCCACCGATTTGTCATCGGAGAATGTCGGGTCGAAGTAGTTTTGTTCATAAGGTATCCTGCTCTCATCTTGTGAGTGGAACGTATGACGGGAACGCTCGATCTTTAACGTATGGATGAAGCTGGTCACGGGCACATACTCATAAATAGTATCCATAGGTACGTTGGAAGGTGCAGGTGCCTGAACCTCAGGTTCTTCGGCCTTTTCAGGCTCTTCAGCAATTTCCGTATCTGCCAGTGACAGACTGTCGGTTGGAAGTTGCACGTCAGGTAAAGCCAAGCTATCTGTTGGCAATTCTGCCGTCAGACTATCGACTGGGGCTTTAGCCTCTTCTGCTGCAGCACGCCCCGCTCTTCTAGGCGTGCGTGGAGTATCTTGTATGATGGTGGTTCCCTCTTCACCGTCCTTCGGACGAATGATGCGTCGCTCGAAACCGATCTTATAGCGATGGGAGAGGAAGATGGTAGCATTATGATTACGGTTGGCAGAGCTTTCCATATTCACGGGAATATTGTTGCTCTCATATTCCTTCTTACCTTCTGCCATGTTTTCAGGGTGACGGATATACTCATCGTTGGTGATTCCTCCGTTCTCGTTCTCCTTCAGGTAGAAGTTGTTGTACATGGCATGAAGGTCGTACCTGTTTCCGCGGTAGCTGGCAAAGATGCCTCCGTTGTAGTAGGCCGTTCCTTGATTGGCATAATAGCCACGCCCATAGAGGTAATCGAAGTTGAACCCAAAAGCCATGCGCTTGTTCACATTGGCTGAGAAGTAGGCCTTGAAGCGGTCTTCACCGATGACCTTATCGCCTGCCTTGTTGTATGTAAGGTTGGTGTAAGGGATGTTGCTGTTGGTGAAATTCATCTCACTGGGTCGCTTGAAGAAGAAACCCGCATAAGGCTGCAGGAAGAGCTGCGTGTCAGAACCATAGTCGCGCTCACGGAACAAGCGGGAGAGTCGGGGAGAGCCCAAGTTGCCCAGATGGTTGTAATGTCCGTTAATGCCTTCGGTGAGATGATTCAGATTTTGATAGTTCAGTGCGATGGTATCCACGGGGATGCGGCGGACATTTCCCAATGTCTCGTCAATGCGCCACATGAAGAGTTTGGGTGCCAAACTCTCTATCTCCACGCTGTCGTTGTCAAACGAGTTGAGCTGACGGCTCGGGTCCATCTGATTACCATACTGATCCATATTGGATGTGGTATTCAGTCGGCGCTGGGCAAAAAGCGTAGAGGTGCTGACGAGCGCCAGCAACAAAATCACCGTGAATAGTCTCTTCATGATGCCGTGAACACTTGCTTTTTCAGAACAGGAAGCGAATGATAAATTCCACAACCTTTACAAATATGGCTACGCAAGCCACATACATAAACGTCTGAAAATCTGATACAAAGTAAATGACTACGGCAGCGATGGCCAGAATCATGAAGACCATGTTCAGAATGTTTCTAATCTTAATAAAGTTCATACGCGTATAGTTTTACGTTGCGAAGATACGATATTTATTTGAAAAACGTGAGTCTGTTAACTTTTTTCCGCATTTTTATGAGGAAGACGTGTCTGTCGCTGGTTTAGGGTAGTGTTTGAAGATATGCTCTTTCATTTCCTTGAAATCATTGATCGCATCCCAGATACCATCTTCGGAGAGTACCCCGCGCTTGAGGTCCTTTGGCAGTCGTCCGGCTTCATCGTCGGCTAAGTCTTTTTGCCACGTCTTGCTGTGGTAATACTCCTCCAATGCTGCTATATCATGCTCTATTTCATCCCAATCTGAATAATAATCATAGATTTTACTTAACGTCTTCTCTGAATTTTCCATCTCCTTAGTCGTGCATATTACTAAGTCGAGTAAGTCTTCCATGTGTCTGATCCTTAATGTCTGTTTGGTTTCTTCCATAGTTGTATAAATTGATGATTTTGCCGCAAAGGTACGATGTTTTTTGTTAATAATCATTATCACAGTATGATAGTTTCCTGTGTTTTTTGCATTTTTGCAGAATCGTATTATTAATGTACTGCAAGATGAAGAAAGTTTCCCTATTGATATTACTGACCTCCTTGATGCTCTGGCCACTGATGGCGCAAGAGAAAGGAGGGATGACAAGTAAAACCCAACTGGCTTTGATGCAAGACAGTCTGACTGCCGATTCGACCAATTGGCAACTGATGCTCAGACTGGCGGATGCCTATCAGGAAAAGAACCGTACGAAACGGGCACAGGAACTCTATGAACGTGCCATACAGTTACACGTGAGTGATACATTGCAACGGGCATTGGCGAAGTGTTATTATTCACGAGGTTACTATCGTAAGAGTATCGATTTATGCAACAATCTGCTCCAGAAGGATACTCTCGATGAAGATCTGGTGCTGGTGGCGCGTTGCTATGAACGTATGGGGGATGTGGACTCCACCATCGCTTATCGTGAACTGATTGCAGAACGCGACATAGAGGACTATGGCAATGTGCAGAGTCTGGCGCGTATCTACAATCAGGTGGGTATGAACGAAATGGCGCTTTACTATCTGGATCTGTATTACAATGTGGATTCTACCAACCTAACCGTGAATAATCTGCGGGCTTATATCCTGCATGAATTGCGCCAGTTTGATGAGGAGATCGAGGAATACCGTAAGTTGAGGGAAGCTGGTTTCCGTGATGCTACCTCTCTTTATTATGCAGGGGTGGCTAATGCACGTATTGGTCGGAGAAAGGAAGCTTTCGAGCTTCTAGACGAAGCCCGCGAGCGTAGCATCATTCCTAATGGCTACATCTATGCAGAGTTGAGCATGGTGTGTGACATCGTAGGAGAGTATGAGGATGGTATCAAGCATGCAGAAACAGCCATCGACTTATTGTTGCCCGACACGTCGTTGATGTATTCTGTCTATGATCAGAAGGCGATGAATGAGGTGGCGAAGTTCAAGTACCGTGATGCGATAGAAAGCTATAAACGTTCACTGGATTATCAGAAAAACCTGACTAATATCTGCCAATTGGCTTATCTGTATGGGGCACTGAGAGATGAACGTAACGAACAGCGATATTATGAATTGTTTCTGAAAGAGTTAGAGACCGTCAACAGGCCTGAGCGCTATGCTTCTTTGAAGCAACGAGCAGAGCGGCGTTTACGTCGTATGAAGGAAGAGCAATTCTTCCGTGACGGAGTACCGCAGCAAAATAATTAGGAAAAAATGCCTAGAAAGTTTGCAGAATAAATAAAACCTTGTAATTTTGCATCCGCAAACAAAGATAGGAGCGTAGCTCAGTTGGTTTAGAGCGCTTCAGTCACATTGAAGAGGTCATCGGTTCGAGCCCGATCGTTCCTACTAAGTAGATTTTCTAATTTTTTCTAGTGAGATGGATGGTTCGTGAGAATCGTCCTTTCTTGTTTTATATAAGGTATAAAAAAGGGTGCATCCTCATAGACACACCCTTCTATTTTACTCTAATTTACTCTAAATTCTCAACCCTGAACCCCACTAACAGGAATCTTGTTGATGCGGCGTTCATGCCTTCCGCCTTCAAATTCGGCGGTGAAGAACACTTCCAAGATGGCATCAGCCTCTACGTTGGTGAGGTGACGACCAGGGAGTACCAGTACATTGGCATCATTGTGCTTGCGTGCCAATTCACAAATCTCTGGTTTCCAACAAAGTGCTGCACGGATGCCTTGGTGCTTGTTGAGTGTCATAGCAATACCATTGCCCGTACCACAGATGGCAATGCCTGGATAGACTTCACCTCTCTCAATAGCTTCAGCCATAGGGTGGGCATAGTCGGGATAGTCGCAACTTTGTGAGCTGAACGTTCCAAAGTCCACAAATCCCCAACCACGGGCAGAAAGCCATGATTTCACATATTCCTTCAGGGCAAAGCCTGCGTGATCTGAACAAAGTCCGATAGTCTTAACTTCCATAATTATTTAAACATTGCTTTAACTTGCTTGTACACATTCTCGGCAGTGAAGCCCAATTTCTCATCCAATACTTTGTAAGGTGCAGAGAAGCCGAACATATCCATGCCCCAAATCTTTCCGTAAGGACCTACCAAACCACGCATAGCAAAAGAAAGACCTGCCGTGAGGGCAAACTTCTTCTTGCGGAGAGGCAGCACCTTGAGTTGATAGCCAGGAGACTGATTGCGGAAGAGTCCTTCTGATGGCACGGACACGATACGTACACGCACGCCATCTTCGCGGAGCAACTTGGCACCTGCTACCAAGGTAGAAACTTCAGATCCTGAAGCAATGAGAATGACATCAGGATTATCGTCGGAACCAGCCACGATGTAGCCACCGCGAGCCACCTGTGAATAGTCATTGCCTTCAGGCAGATTCTCGATATTCTGACGGGAGAAGATAAGGCCTGTAGGACCATTGGTATTTTCGATGGCAAGTTTCCATGCCTGTGTGGTTTCTTCTACATCGGCAGGACGGAGCACCAACATCGCATTGTGGTTGCTGTGGTTCTTCACCTTCTCTAAGAGACGGAGTTGTGCTTCCTGTTCGATAGGTTGGTGGGTAGGACCATCTTCACCTACACGGAAAGCATCGTGGCTCCAGAAGAAGATCATAGGAATCTCCATCAGTGCTGCCATGCGGAGGGCTGGTTTCATGTAGTCTGAGAATACGAAGAAGGTAGCACAAGCTGGCAATACACCACCATGCAGTGCCATACCGATACAAACACAAGCCATGGTCAGCTCACTGACACCTGCCTGGAAGAAAGCGCCCGTGAAGTCGCCTTTCTTAAAAGCATGCGTCTGTTTAAGGAAGCCTTCGCTCTTATCTGAATTACTAAGATCGGCACTGGCAACCACCATATTGCCCACTTGCTTTGCTAAGGCGCTAAGCACTGTTGCAGAAGCGTTACGGGTTGGTTGATTTGGCTTCTGCTGGATGACACTCCAATCTACCTTTGGTGCCTTTCCAGAGAAGTATTCCTTCAGCAAAGCAGCTTTCTCTGGCTCTGCCTTTTCCCATGCCTTACGAGCTGCATAACGCTCTTTCAGAATCTTCTTCAGTTCTGCCTTACGATCGTCGTAGAGCTTCTTCACTTCTGGCCAAACAACGAAAGGATTATCTACGTCGCCGCCCAGATTTTTCACTGTGTTGATGTAGGCATCGCCACCAAGAGGAGCACCGTGGGTAGCTGTGCAATTCTCATAGCTGGTACCATCGGCACGACGAGCACCCTTGCCCATCACGGTATGTCCGATAATGAGGGTAGGGCGTTCCTTCTCTGCCTTTGCTTCATCGAGTGCCTGACGAATTTGTGTTGGGTCGTTACCATCGATGGAGATAACCTTCCAACCCCATGCCTCGTACTTCTTGGCCGTATCTTCTGAAGTGACCTCTGCTACTGTCGTAGAGAGCTGAATATCATTGGCATCATAGAACATGATAAGGTTGTCAAGTCCCAAAGTTCCTGCTACACGACCAGCACCTTGTGAGATTTCTTCCTGAATGCCACCATCACTGATGTAGGCATAGATGGTTTGGTTCATCACATCGCCAAAGCGGGCCTTGAGGAACTTAGCTGCCATGGCGGCACCCACTGCATAGGTGTGTCCCTGTCCAAGAGGTCCTGACGTGTTTTCGATGCCATGTTTCAAGTCGCGCTCTGGGTGTCCTGTGGTAGGACTGTACCACTGACGGAAGTTCTTAAGGTCATCCATCGAGTACAAATCGAAGAGATGTAGCTGTGCGTAGAGCATAGGTGACATGTGTCCAGGATCCAGGAAGAAACGGTCACGACCATCCCAGAATGGATTTTCTGGATCGAATACCATATACTCAGAAAAAAGCACATTGATGAAGTCTGCTCCGCCCATGGCGCCACCAGGATGTCCTGACTTAGCCTTTTCAACCATCGAAACAGCCAACAGACGGATATTGTCGGCTGCACGAGTCATAAGTTTGTTATCGTTCATGATGACTTGTTTTTATTTCAATGCTACAAAGATACGGCAAATAAAAATTCTTTCCTATCTTTCCGAGAATAATTTCAGACGCTTATTGCAGTTCCAAAGTGACGATGCTTTTGGCTGGTAATTCCACCGTAAGTACGCCATTTTGAATCTTCGCACCGTTGAATGCCTGTGGATGAACCACTTCGGCCTTACCGAAATCGTTGTAATCGGTCAGGTGTGCAGAGGTCAGCATCTCACCGCTCACACGATTGGCTTTCAATCCTCCAAGGCTGATGGTCACTGTCTGCTTTTGATTTGGATCCACATTGCTCAGAGAGATGTGTGTCTTTCCATCTTTCTGTGAGGCTGTGGCACTGAGCATCGGTACCGTACGATTACCACGCACTTGCACTTGGTCGCTTATGATTTGGAGGGGCAGATAGGTAGCATCTTGATGCACATTATACATCTTGAACACATAATAAGTAGGTGTGAGCACCATCTGGTCGCCTTTGGTGAGTATCATACTCTGCAATACGTTTACAATCTGAGCGATGTTGGCCATTTTCAGACGGTCGGTATACTTATGGAAGATGTCGAACGTGAGGGAAGCCACGAACGCATCTCGTAGGGTGTTCTGTTGGAACAAGTGTCCAGGATTGGTTCCTTCTTCCACATCCCACCAGGTGCCCCATTCATCGAGCATCAAGGCGACACGCTTCTGACGGTCGTACTGATCCATAATCTGGCAGTGGCGCTTGATGACGTCCTCTATCTCACGGCATTTGCCTAAGGTGAAGAAGTAGTCGTCATCGGTAAAGCTTGTGGCTTTGCCCTTGCTGCCAGTCCATCCTGCAACAGTGTAGTAGTGCAATGAGAGGCCGTTCATGCGGGTGCCTACTTGTTGCATCAGCACATCCGTCCAATTATAGTCATAGTCACTGGCACCGCTGGCTACTTTGAAGAGCACGTTTCCGTCATAGTTGCGGCAGTAGGTGGAGTAACGGCGATAGAGGTCGCTATAGAACTCAGGGCGCATGTTGCCACCACATCCCCAACTTTCGTTGCCCACACCTAAGTATTTCACTTTCCAAGCATGATCACGTCCATTCTGACGACGCAGACGAGCCATTGGAGAGTCTCCTTCGCTGGTCATGTATTCCACCCATTTTGCTAATTCTTCCACAGTACCACTGCCCACATTGCCACTGATGTAGGGCTCTGCACCTAACATCTCACAGAGGTTGAGGAATTCGTGCGTACCAAAGCTGTTGTCTTCGATGGTACCACCCCAGTTGTTGTTCACCATCTTGGGACGGTTCTCACGGGGACCGATGCCATCCATCCAGTGGTATTCATCGGCGAAACAGCCACCCGGCCAACGAAGTACGGGTACTTTCAGCTCCTTCAGAGCATTGAACACATCCGTACGATAGCCTTGTATGTTGGGGATGGAAGAGTTTTCACCTACCCAGAGTCCGCCATAGATACAGCTGCCCAGATGCTCTGCAAACTGGCCGTAGATTTCCTTCGGAATGATTTGCGTCCCTTCTGGAGATAGGCTGATCGTGGCTGTACGTTGGGCGTAAAGACTCATCGTAGCTGCCAAGCAGATCGTTGTAAAAATTGTTTTGGTTTTCATGATATCGTTCTGCAATAAATCAAACATTCGCTTCAGTGAAAGCCCCAAGTTTCTGATACTCTTTATAGAGTTCTGCATACTTGGCCGTATGAGCAGGATTTGGCTGATACTCAATGGCAAAACCAGAGTTCATGGCCTTCTGAGCATCTTCCACCTTATTATATAATCCAGCAGCAGTGGCAGCAAACATCGCTGCTCCCAAGGCACAGGCTTGATATTCACGGCAAACCTTGATAGGCATACCCAAAACATCGCTCAGTGTCTGCATCACGAACTTATCCTTCATGGCGATGCCACCTATACCGATAACTTGATCTATCTTTACGCCCTGATTTAGGAAGCAATCGACGATGGCTTTAGAACCAAAGGCAGTGGCTTCTACCAGGGCTCGATAAATGCGAGGAGCATCGCTGCCAAGTGTCAGTCCGCTGATGCTACCCGTCAAGCGTTGGTTGGCATTAGGCGTACGACGGCCGTTCATCCAGTCGGTAGCGATGATGCCACTCTCTCCGATAGGTATCTTTTCGGCTTCTGCATTGAGGGCAGGGAAGATACTGTCTACAGTCTCCTTGATGAGCATATTCTTAGTCTCTTCATCTATCAGTCCGGTATTGGCGATGATTTTCTTCAGAGGGTATGCCAAGAGGCGACGGAACCAGGCATAGATATCTCCGAAACCAGATTGACCAGCTTCCAAGCCCACCATGCCAGGAATCACAGAGCCATCTACCTGTCCGCAGATGCCTTGAATCTGTTTGCCGCCTATCTCTTCATAGCTGGATACCATGATGTCGCAGGTAGATGTTCCTATCACTCGCACGAAGGTATGAGGAGTGATATTGGCTCCTACGGCACCCATGTGGCAATCGAACGCACCTCCTGCAACCACGACCTTTGTAGAAAGCCCCAGACGCTCTGCCCATTCTTCAGTGAGGTGTCCCACAGGCTTGTCGGCTGTCTCAGTGTGTGTGAAGAGTCGATCACGGAAGCCTTTCAACAATGGAGAGAGAGTGATGAGGAACTCTTCCTCTGGTAGTCCGCCCCATTGAGGATGCCACATGGTCTTATGGCCACAAGCACAGCGGCTACGAACGATGTCGCTGCTCTTCTTTACTCCTGTGAGGATGGCAGGAAGCCATTCGCAATGCTCCACGATGCTATAAGCCTT
>JAEEGH010015244.1_pt1 | contig 16735 bp, 15 predicted proteins | sample 9134181 | NCBI WGS metagenome assembly JAEEGH01 (sample SAMN16246544, study PRJNA631951) | gut metagenome | biome: gut microbiome; feature: rumen; material: DP-attached | host: Bos | place: Iran: Karaj | collected 2018-10
CTCACAGGAAGGTCCTGGGACACGGGCGCCGGTGATGAAAACAACTGTCCTTCAGGCTCTTGCATTTCCGGGACGGCTTTCTGACGCCCTTCCTTGTACATTCGTCCTTTGCCGTTGATCAGCCACTCGAGGTTCAGGTCGGGGAAGTGGCGGGACATATTCTGGATGAAATCGAACCCGGGTTTGTTGCGACCGGCGATGATATGGGACACGCTGGCCCGGGCGACACCGATGATGTCGGCAAATTGTGCCTGTGTGATGTTCTCGGCGGAGAGAAACTGCTGCAGTCGATAGTTCATGAGCGCTTGTGAATGTTCTCTACAAATGTAATCATATTAAAGTAAAGAATCAAGACTGATTTACAATTTATGATTGTTAATTTCTGTTGATAAGTTGATATCTTGTTGATATTTGGGTACGGATATGATTATACTTTACTCAAGTTAATACTTGATAAGTTACTGATTTAGTGCAATATAGTATTTAGCATAGTCACTTTTCAACACCCATTTATCCTTTCTGTCCGGGCCAAAAGGGCTTAACTATCAGCGATCAACAATAAGTAGATATAGCTAAATATCTGAGTTTAAGCTATTTATTATTCAGTCCGTTTTTCGATAAATCTATTTAATGATACATTTATTCACACGATGCCACAATCCATATTAACACGATTTGTATTATTTGTAAATTTACAATATGTATCATAAATGTTATTATTTGTTTACAAAAGTGAATTGGAAAGACAGTTTTGCATTCTACTATTTCTTGCCGTAAATTTGTGACGCCATGATCGATATTAGGATTGAAGATTACAACTATACCCTCCCCGACGAACGGATCGCCAAGTATCCGCTTGCCGAACGGGACGCGTCAAAATTGTTGCGCTACCGCAACGGACAGGTCGACGAGTTCATCTTCCGCGATCTGCCGGACCTGATCCCGTCCGACGCCATCATGGTGTTCAATGACACGAAAGTGGTGCCGGCCCGCCTCTTTTTCCGCAGGGAAACGGGCGCCCATATCGAGATCTTTTGCCTGGAGCCCGTCGATCCGCCCGAGTACAATACGATCTTCGCATCCCGCGGATCGTGCCGATGGAAATGCGTGATCGGCAATGCCAAGCGCTGGAAGGAGGATACGCTCCGTTTCGCCAATACCGGTGAAGATCCTGCCGTGGCCGCTCTGGATCTGACGGCGGACCTCGTTTCCCGCGAGGGACAGACCGGCGTCGTGGAGTTCTGCTGGAAGGGAGGTGAGCCCTTCTCCAATGTGCTGGATGCCTGCGGCAAGGTGCCGATTCCGCCGTACCTGAACCGGGATACGGAAGCGATCGACCTCGAGCGCTACCAGACGACATACGCCCGCATCCGCGGTTCCGTCGCGGCGCCGACGGCGGGGCTTCATTTCACGCCCGAAGTGATGGAGCGCCTGCGCGCCAAGGGCGTCGATACGGAAACGGTATGCCTGCACGTGGGAGCGGGCACCTTCCTGCCCGTCAAGAGCGAGAATGTGGCGGATCATCCCATGCACCGGGAACCGTTTACGGTTCGCAAAGCTTTCCTGAAGACGCTGTTGGAAGCACGGAACGCCGGGACGCCCAAGACCCTGGTCGCCGTGGGTACGACATCCGTCCGGACCCTCGAATCCCTGTATTACGCCGGGGTCTCCTGTCTCGAGCAGGGTAGGCCGGAAGATGTCGGACAATGGGTCCCATACACAAGGGATTACGATTATTCAACGGAACAAGCGCTTCAGGCGATTGTCGACTATCTGGACGCCCGGAACCTGGATGAACTGAAGATTGGCACGCGCATCATCATCGTGCCCGGATTCCGCTTCCGCCTGGTCGACCGGCTGGTCACCAATTTCCATCAGCCTGAGAGCACCCTGCTCTTGCTGATTTCCGCTTTCGTGGGCGGAGACTGGCGCACGATCTACCGCTATGCGCTGGACAACGGTTTCCGCTTCCTCAGTTACGGCGACAGTTCGCTCTTGTATCGCGTCTGATTTTTTGCTAACTTTGGTCCAAATCGTTTCGACCATGGCAGAAACTGTTGAGAACCTGAATGAGTTTGCCGGTATCGCCCCGTATTCCGACGAGGAAGCGGCGGCCGCCTTTGCGAAACTGGCGAGCCATCCCTATACCCGGCTGATCTCCAAATACCTCTTCCCGCACGAGCGGCGGGACTACCTGGGCAACATGCTCAAGGAAATCCACACCGTGGATGAATTCCAGCAGGTCGTCATGAGCAAGGCCGTGGCCTGGGTCATCGAGTCGACGATGACTTCTTTCACCTACGAGGGCATTGAGAACTTGACGGACACCTCGCACCCTTACCTGATGATGTCCAACCACCGCGACATCGTGCTGGATCCCGCCCTGACCCAGTATGTCCTGTTCCAGAACGCCCTCCCGCAGACCGAAATCGCGGTCGGCGACAACCTGATCAAGGACAGCAAGACGGTCGAGGCGCTGCTGCGCTGCAACCGCATGGTCACCGTGGTACGGGGCGTGTCCGCCCGTGAGCTCTATCTGTCTTCCCAGGTTCTTTCGAAGTACATCCGCCAGGGAATCACTTCCGGCCGGTCCTCGATGTGGATCGCGCAGCGCCAGGGCCGTACCAAGAACGGCATCGACATCACGGAGCAGGGCTTGCTCAAGATGTTCGACATGAGCGGGACCAAGTCCTTCAAGGAGAATTTCGAGGAGCTCCACATCATCCCAATGAGCATCTCGTACGAGTATGAGCCCTGCGACGTGCGTAAGGCCCGGGAAATCCTGATTTCGCGGACGCAGAAGTACGTCAAGAAGCGCAACGAGGACATGCACAGCATCATCATGGGCATCCGCCAGCAGAAGGGGCACGTGCACCTGCAGATTGGCAAGCCCCTGACTTCCGAGGAGATCGAGGCAGCTTCGCTCTGCGACAAGAACGACCGCTACCAGTGGATCCGCCACGCAGTGGACCGCCGGGTGATCGAAGGCTATAAGCTTTGGAAGACCAATTACCTGTGTTATGACCTGGTCAACGGCACGGACAAGTATGCGGAGCATTATACCCCCGAGGATGTCGTGGCCTTCAAGAAGTATATGGCGCACCGCCTGGCCAAGGTGGAGCGTTCGCTGGACCGGGATGAGCTGACGGATATTTTCTTGAAGATTTATTCCAATCCCGTCTTGTCGAAAGAGCAGTTGGCTGCAGAGGGTTAGCGTGTTGTTTTTCTGGAAATTACGTGTACTGAATGAAAGTATTGATTCTTGCTGTGGCGCTGGCGTTTTACCTCTTGGTGCCGGCCCTCGTGGTGAAACTGTGCCGGAAGGTCAAGTTCTTCGGTAAAGTCGGAGCTATCCTGACTTTGTATTTCCTGGGCGTGCTGCTCGGGAATCTTTTCATTTTCCGCATCGACGGCCTGGGGGAGATCCTGTTCCCGCTGCAGAATGCGATGGTGTCGGTGGCGATCCCGCTGGCGATCCCGCTGATCCTGTTTGCCTGCGATTTCAAGCATTGGCCGGCAGGGAAGGCGATGGTGGCACTGGTGATCGGGCTCGTGTCCGTATTCGCGGTTTCCGCGCTGGGGTATTGGATATTCAAGGATTACCTTGGCGAGGAGGGCAAGGCGATCGCCGGGATGGCGGTCGGCGTCTATACCGGCGGCACGCCGAACCTGGCTTCGATCAAGATGATGCTGGGGGCGCGGGAAGAGACGTATGTGATGCTCAACACCTTCGACATGCTGGCGAGTTTCATTTACCTGATTTTCTTGCTGGCGATCGGCATCCGGCTGATCCGGGAGTGGCTCCCGGCTGCGAAGGAGCGCCGGCAGGAGCGCCGGGGGAAGGGTCCCAAGGAGCCGAAGGGAAAGGTCTCGAAGATGGCGCAGTCGGAGGATGAGATGTACCGGGACATTTTCACGAAGGCGCATTTCGTGCCTACGCTCTGCGCGCTGGGGCTGTCGGTGCTGATCGTGGGGATCAGCCTGGGGCTTTCGTACCTGATCTCAGGGAAGGTCAACATGATCGTGCTGATCTTGTCGCTGACTACGCTCGCGATCGGGGCTTCGTTTATCCCGAAGGTGCGGACTTGGACGAAGAGTTATGACGCGGGGATGTATCTGGTGCTGATTTTCAGCCTGGTGGTGTCGTCGATGGTGGATATCGCGACGATCGACATGAAGGCGGGACTGTATATGTTCCTGTACATTTCGTTCATCATTTTCCTGTCGCTGGGGTTGCAGTTGCTGCTGGGTAAGTTGCTGAAGATCGATGCGGACACGACGATCATCACTTCGGTGGCGATGATCAATTCGCCGCTGTTCGTGCCGATGATCGCGGACGCGATGAAGAACCGCAAGATCATCCTGACGGGCATCACGGTCGGTATCATCGGCTACGCCGTCGGCAACTACCTGGGCGTCCTGCTGGCGCACATCCTTTGATGTCGCAAGACTGCCTTTCCTGTCGCCAAAATAGAATGTTTGTTCCGTTTTTTTGGCGATTATTTAAATTTCACTTGCGCTTTTCATAATTAGTCGCTATTATTACAAAAAAATTGTAAAAAGGGCGGTTCAAATGAAAAAGTATTTCTTCCTTTCACTTTTGAGTATAGTCTGTAGTTGTTCCATGTATGAGCATGACACTGCTCCTGCGATTGCTCGCCATAGTCATTCGTCTTCTGTTTCTAAGATAGAGACAAGATCATCCAAGACCTTTGATGAGTTCCCGGAAAACTATGATTATAGTGTCAAGTTTTCAGAGGCTGAATTGGTTGCCCGGAAATGTTCTTCCGGCAAGACGCTTCAAGAAATAATCCCTTTTTCATCTGAGGGAGATACTCTCTTCTATGTCGCGAATTATGACAAAGGTTACAAAGTCATCAGCGGGGACAAGAGAACCTCCCTGTTTCTATTGGAAAGTGATGAGGGACGGTTCGATTTTAAAGTGGATGGCGAATTTGATGGCCCGTCATTCTGGCTGAGTGATTTCGTTTCTGATATTCGTCTTTTAAAGAATGGGAAAGCAAAAGTGAAGGATGTATCGAATGTCTTGTTTTGGAGCGCTGTGACAGGAGAAGAGGCCCTTATCCATCATCAAGATCTGATGATGAGAGGTGATTTGGATTCAATTGATTTTGATGATCCGGATCATGTATGGGCATTAGTACCAATATCCGATAATACTTATTACTACAATGAGTATCCTACTCCTCATTTGCTGACCACGAAATGGGGGCAGGGCTCTCCCTGGAATAATTACGCTCCTGTTTCTGGTTTCGATTCCTCTGAGCATTGTCCTACTGGATGTACTGCAGTCGCCATGTCCCAGATCATCTATTATTGTCACTACAATCTGTACAAACCGAACTGGCTATACCACGGCGCTCAAGTATATGGGACCGCTTATGGTGGAGTTAACGATAATTTAACATACATACCAGGTACCTATGTGCCCAATTCAACGCATTGGGATGATATGGCTATCGATACTCTAAGTTTCTTATCTGGTGACAATGCCGATTACGTTAGTCAGCTAATGGTGGATGTTGGACATCAGGTAGGCATGACATATTCTCCTCTTGGAAGTGGAGCCCCTGTGACTAAGAGTGGTTTTAATCATTATGAAATTTACTGTGATTCTTGTTATTACAATACTTCAACTGTCATTTCTTGTCTCCTCTCAAACAAACCCGTTGTGGTCAGAGCGAGTATAAATGAAGGAATAATGGAATTCTTTTTTCCATCCGGCCATGCTTGGGTAATAGATGGCCTGGTCTCAGCAGTTACAGAGCATGTTCAGACGTATGAATGGAGACGTTTATCAGAACTGACATCAAATAATTACATCCTCTATACCGACGAGCAAATGATGATGATAGATCCGGATGTGTATTCCGGAAAACCCGTTCAGGAGATAACTCGTTCAAACCAGTATTATTACTTGATGAACTGGGGATATGACGGTAGGTACGATAATGTCTTTTACGGGGTCAATGACAACATTTGGACATATGTCAACGAAAATAACGTTTCCCTTAATTTTCAGTACAACAAACTGATTTGGTATGATTTCAGGTAGGATACAAAAAAGGACGTCTCGGGTGCTGGGCTATGTTTTGGTCGCCTTGTATTTGTCGTCCTGTCAAGCCGAGACGGGATCTGATCAGTATATAAATGGGAATTGGCGTCCCATCGAGTTCTCTCAAGACACGGTCTCTGTAGGTCCTGATGGGGGACATTTTATCGTAACTATTCATTATCCCTGGGGAGTCGGTCTTGAATATATCAGCGATGTGGTAACAAGGACCTCCAAACATTGGACGGTGAGTGATGGGAACAAACTCCAAATGGATGAGATTTCCGTTTATTCTTCCAAAGATAGTAAGATCGAAATTGATGTCGCGCCTTCAGACGATTTGAATGAATGGAGAGTGGGTGTCCAATGTATGAATGCCCATGGTGCGTTTACTGTAATCCAGAATATTTTCTGATTTACTCCTACCCTTTTATTATGAAAACGGTCATCAAATATCTTCTTCTTGCATTTGTCCTTTTTTTGAGTGGATGTTATTCAGTTCCCCCCGAACAACGTCACGAGTATAATATGACGTGGTGTTTTTTTAATGAAACTGATCAGGTTATTTCTTTCTGGAGAAATAATATTCCTATGGAGGCTGCTGAGACAGTATATATGATGGCTCCTGGCGGATCAACCTCGTTCGACGTTATTTTTATTAGTGCTGAAAAACCTACCGAAGCGGCCAACCCTCTACCTTTTTATGACGTGTCTGTAAAAGTAGGCGAAAACGACGTTGTTGTTTATAATGGCGTGGAAGATAAGTATCATCCGATCGTAGCCGGTTCTATCTGCGACATCAACGCCTATAAACTCGAAGAAAAAGATGGGTTCTTTGTTGGGACTTATGTTTTCAGATAGTTACTGCAGCAGCAAGAGTGTTCATAGAGTGTTGATAACTCTTTGAAAGGGAGCGGGGAAAGGTGCGTGGCGTTTTGTAACTTTGTATCCCGGTGAATTCTAATCGGGACACTCAATGACCAATCCGAATTGTGACTCCGTGCGGATCCGCTGCGTCGGGCCGTATCAAGACACGAATATCTATGAATTGCATTCCCCGCAATTCACCAACCGTTATTACATTCTCAGTCATCCGGACTCCCGGAGCCTGATGGGCTATCCGGAAGTGGTGGATTTCATGGCGCGCCGCTCGCTGCTTTGCCAGACGGCGGATGCCTTCCATTTCCTGCAGGACGGGGGCCTGGGCAGCAGCCTGGACATCCTGACGATCCTGCGCGGCGGACTCAATTATCCGCTCGACGAGGCTTGCTGGCAGCGGGGTATCCACGTGCGGGACAACCATTTCCTCTCCTGCGAGCGAAAGATCGAGGACCACGTCATCAAGGGCCTGGAGATCAAGTATGAGAAGGTCGGCGCCGCCCGGGACCGGGTGCTGGCCATCGGCGACATCCTGGCTACGGGGGACACGTTCCGTTTCTGCCTGGACCATTTCCTGGATCGCTTCGTCCGGGAAGGGGGCAGTCTGAAACGTTTCATTTTCTTCACCATCGGGGGCACCCGCGCCATCCCGCTGATGGAGCGTTATGCCGCCCGCTTCCGCGAATTGTTCCCGGGTTTCGAGGGGATCGACTGTTTCTTCTACGAGGGGATGTTCACGGTCTATGAGGATAAGGGCGTCAGCGGCATCAACCTGCCTTGCATCGACTTCGGCTGGAAGGGCGGCGTAGTCGGCCCGGATTTCCGGCGTTTTATCGCCGATCGGCCGCACTTGCTGTATGAGAAGTGTATCATTTACGACGGGGGAGCGCGGCGCTATGAGATTCCGCTGCACTTCGAGGAAGTGCTCGAGTACTGGAACGGCATCCGCGAGCGGGCTGACCTCATCGATCCCGTCGCCCTGACGGAGGAGAAACTGGGCTGGGCCGGGCCGCTTCCGTTCGAGGCCTGGAAGGAGGCCGTACATTTCCAGGAGTTGGACGTGCCGGGGCTGGAAGACCTCTGGCGCGCGGAGTCCCGCATAAGGGAGGACGCCCGCCAGCTGGACCTGCGGGCCCTGGCCGACCGCCGCATCGCATCGATCAAATCAATCCAAACGCTATATGAAGGGTAAAAAACTCAGCAACCTCAGCATGTTCATGGTGATGCTCGGCTTCACCTTCTTCTCCGCCAGCATGTGGGCGGGACAGAAACTAGCCGCCGGCTTGGATTTCCGCGGCTTCCTCCTGGCCCTCCTGCTCGGTGGTCTGATCCTGGCCGCTTACACCGGCGCCCTTGGCTACATCGGCGGCGAGAGCGGATTCTCCCTGGATGAACTGGCGCGCCGCAGCTTCGGCGAAAAGGGCAGCTACCTGCCCAGCGCGATGATTTCTTTCACGCAGATCGGCTGGTTCGGCGTGGGCCTGGCGATGTTCGCCATCCCGGTCGCCAAGGAGCTGCTGGGCCTGGAAGTGACGCCAGACCACATGCCGTGGCAGGGTTATCTGCTGGTCCTGATCGCCGGCATCCTGATGACCGGCAGCGCTTATTTCGACATCAAGGGCTTGACGGTAATCAGCTACATCGCGGTGCCGGCCGTCGCCATCCTGGGCACGGCGGCCATGATCCTGGCCGTGCAGCGGGGTGATGCGACCCTGGTCGAGCAGTTCGCGAAGGGGACCAAGGACCTCGGCATCCTGGCGGGCGCGGGCCTGGTGGTCGGCAGTTTCGTGTCGGGAGGTACGGCGACGCCCAATTTCACGCGCTACGCGAAGAATGCACGCGTGGCCTGCATCACGACGGTCGTGGCCTTCTTCCTGGGCAACAGCCTGATGTTCTTCTTCGGTGCGGTATCCAGCATTTATGCGGGCGGTAACGACATCTTCGAGGTGATGCTCAACCTCAACATGTTCTACATCGCTGTGCTGGTCCTGGGCTTGAACATCTGGACGACGAATGACAACGCGCTCTTCACTTCCGGCCTGGGCCTGTCGAACATCTTCGGCCTGCCGAAGAAGACGATGGTGCTGATCGCCGGCTTGATCGGCACGCTGGCCGCCGTGTGGCTTTATTGGAATTTCTGCGGCTGGCTGAACATCCTGAATGCCACGCTGCCGCCTGTCGGCATCATCCTGATCATCAGTTACTTCAAGCATCGCAAGGAGTATCTGGCCGACGCGGTTCCGCACAAGACCGTGGACTGGTGGGCCGTGTTTGGCGTGGTCGCCGGCGCCGTGGTGGCGAACCTGGTAAAGTGGGGTTTCCCGGCGATCAACGGCATGGCGGTGGCGGCTGTCTGCTATCTTTTGGGACAGTGGATCGCTGCCGGCAAGGAGGTCAAGTGACCGGGAGGACCTGGCTATGATGACGATTGAAGAACTGATTGCGAACATCCGGACGGTGCCGGATTATCCCATGAAGGGGATTCTGTTCTATGATGTGACGACTTTGTTCAAGAATCCGGAGGCGCTGCGCACCATCGTGGACATGACCTACGAACTGTATAAGGACAAGGGCATCACGAAGGTGGTAGGCGTGGAGTCGCGCGGTTTCGTGATGGGTTCGGCCCTGGCGGTCAAGTTGGGGGCCGGATTCGTGTTGGCGCGCAAGCCGGGGAAGTTGCCGGCGGAGGTGGTGAGTGAGTCGTATCACAAGGAATATGGCAAGGATACGGTGGAGATCCATGCGGATGCGATCACGCCGGATGACGTGGTGCTGGTGCACGATGATTTGCTGGCGACGGGTGGCACCGTGGGCGCGGTGAACCGTTTGGTGCGGCAGTTCAACCCGAAGGCGGTTTACGACAATTTCATCATCGAGTTGCCTGCTTTGAAGGGCCGTCAGCACATCCCCGACGGCACTCCCGTCACCGCCTTGCTGGCCCTGGAAGGCGAATAGATATCCGTATACTAACGAAAAAACGCGCCTTGATCAGGCGCGTTTTTCGTTGATTACTCGCTTGATTACACGCAAGTATAACCTCCGTCGACGGCGATGTTCTGGCCGTTGACGTAGGTGCTGGCGGGGGAGGCGAGGAAGAGGGCGCAGGTGTCCAGTTCGCCGCTCTGGCCGTAACGGCCGACGGGGATGTTGGCCTTCGCGAGGCTCTGGAAGAAATCGGAATCCAGGGTCGCGGTCGTGAGGTCGGTGTAGAAGTATCCCGGGCAGATGCTGTTGACGGTGATGCCGTGCTTGCCCCACTCGGCGGCCAGGGCGCGGGTCAGGTTGACGACGCCGCCCTTCGCTGCATGGTACGGGGAGCTGCCGCAGATCATGTTGCCGACCAGGCCGTACATGGATGCGATGTTGATAATGCGGCCGAAACCGGCCTTGATCATTTCCTTACCGAACTCGCGCGCGCAGATGAAGGTGCCGAAAAGGTCGATGTCCATCTCGTGCTTGAACTGCTCGTCGGTGATTTCCTCAGCCGGGGCGACGGCGCCGGTGCCGGCATTGTTGACCAGGATGTCCACGCGGCCGAAGCGCTCCATCGTGGCGGCAACCGCCGCCTTCACTTTCTCCGTGTCTGTGATGTCGCAGGAGAAGGGGAGAACGTCCACGCCGAATTCATCGTGGATCGCCTTGGCGTTTTCTTCGAGGAGATTCATCCGGCGGGCCAGCAGCACGAGGTTCGCACCCTGGTTGGCAAATGCCTTAGCCATCTGAAGACCGAGTCCGGTCGAGGCGCCGGTGACGACTGCCACGCGGCCTGTAAGATCAAAGTAATTCTTCATAGTGTTGAAAAGCGTATTTATATATGAAATTAGAATAAGCTGTTGACGGCGGCGATGATCTGCTCGGCCGGCAGGTCGGGATCGAGGATGAGGTCGGGCTCCTTGACGAAATAGCCCTTGCTCTGTGCGGCCAGGCTGCCGCCTCCCGTGACATTGACCATCACGACATCTTCCTTCTGTACCTGACCGTTACGTACGGCCTGCTCAAGTGATGCTACAGCTGTCGCGGCAGCCGGGAAGATATCGTATCCTTCAAGGTTGCGGTACATCAGCATCCATTTGACGAGGTCGTCGTTGACCACCTTGAAGAAGTCTCCGCCTGTATCCGTGAGGGCGTCGAAAAGTCCGCCCGCGATGCCGTACGGCGGCTTGCGGTTGGAGAGGACTTTCGCCAGGATGACTTCCGCGTCACGGCGCGACTGCTCCGGCGTGTAATCCACCAGGGCGCGCTGTCCCGCCTTCCAGGAGTCGTACATCAGTGTGAAGGGGGCGTTCTGGGAGAGGAAGAGTTTCATCTTGTGGGTGCCGAAACGTCCGTCCTCGATGAGGCGGAGGTTGTTCTCCCACGCGGCGATGGCGCCGGTTCCCGAACCGACGGCCTGGAAATAAGCGTCCGGGATGCGTCCGATGACCTCGACGGCGCTGAGCAGGGTCGTGCCCATGCCGTCCCGCCGCGCGACGTTCTTGGCGCCGCCTTCTGCGAAATAACGGGCGTCCTGGCAGAGCTTGTCGCCCAGGGTGATGGCGTCAAAGTAATCGGTGCCCGAGGGCGTGGCGATCAGCTTGACGCATTTCTTCAGGCGTTTGCGGAACCACAGGTCGCGGTAGTTGTCCGCCGGGACGCAGATGACGATCGGGATGTCGTTGTCCGAGCATACCTGCGCGAAAGCGCGGGCCGTGTTGCCGGCAGACTGGACGACCAGGATTTGCTTGTTGTTTTCGGGCAGGCGGGCGCAGACGGAGAAGGCCTCGGTCTCCTTGAAGGAGCAGGTGGACATCTTCGCCCCGATCTTGGGATTCCAGCCGGAGAAAGTGATATACAGATTGTCCAGACCCAGGTACTTGGCCAGGCCCTTGCTCTTGTAGGTCACAGGCGCGCAGGACTTGCGGAGCGTGCGGCGGATCGGGAGCCAGTTGGCATAGCGGTAGAGTCCGTCGAGATCTTCGCGGGGCAGGAATTGCTTGGTCTGATAGATGGCCCTGACAAGGGAGGGAGAAGGTGTCTCCGGGTCGGCGAGGGTCCAGCCTGAATCACTCAGGATATGGCCGTTGACCACGTTCTGGAGCCGGTATTTCGTCGGCGTGAATTTGTGGAGGAGCTTAGGTTTCCGCATATTTAAAGATTTATGAATAACCAGATATAATAGGCGATGAAGGTCAGCAGGAGCAGGATTGCGTCACCCCGGTCTACCTTGTTGCGCTTGAAGAAGAAGGCGCTGAAGAGGACGAGCAGGGCGCTGAGGAGCAGGGTCCCCAGGTCGACCCAGTTGATGCCGGCCAGGCTGACAGGATGGATCGCGGCGGCGCAGCCCAGGATCAGCAGGATGTTGAAAACGTTCGATCCGAGGATGTTGCCCAGGGCGAGCTGGCCTTTTTTCTTGGCTGCCGCCACGACGCAGGTCGCCAGCTCCGGCAGGGAAGTGCCGCCGGCGAGGACCGTGATCGCGATGAACTTATCCGAAACGCCCAGGTTGGAGGCGAGGTCGGTCGCCGCTTCCACGAAAAACTTTCCGCCGAAGACCAGGCCGGCCAGTCCGACCAGGACGAGAGCGATGCCGCCCGCAAGCGTGAAAGATTTCTGCTCTTCCGCATTGTCGGCGGTTTTGTCGTCAAACTTGAAGCAGGACCAAATGTAAAGGATGAAGATGAGCAGGAATGCGATTCCGGCCCAACGGGAGAGCTGGTCGCAGCTTCCCAGGCCGAAAAGTGAATGCGCCTTGCCGATCAGGACCAGAAGCAACGTGACGCCGAGGGTGATCGGAATATCCCTGCGCAGGTTGGCGCGGGTGATGGTGATCGGCATGATGATGGCGGTCATACCCAGGATCAGAAGGGTATTGAAGATGTTGGATCCCAGGACGTTGCCGATGGCGATGTCGGAGTTGCCGGCGAGGGCGCCGTTCACGCTGACGACCAGTTCCGGACAGGAGGTGCCGAAGCCGACGATCGTCAGTCCGATGACAAATTCACTGATACCCGAGCGCCGGGCGATGGAGGAGGCGCCGTCTACGAGCCAGTCTGCGCCGAAGACGACCAGCGCGAGGCCTATGAGCAGTACGACGACCAGCCAGGGGTTGGAAAGGGAAGCGATGAAGCTGGATATGAATTCCATAGTTTTATGATTTCAATTTCAGTGCGCAGACATTTTCGATATGCATCGTGTGCGGGAACATATCGACGGGCTGCGCTTGGGTTATTCTATATTTTTCGGAAAGGATGGCCAGGTCCCGTGCCTGGGAGGCCGGGTTGCAACTGACATATACGATGCGTTGCGGGGCCGCGCGCAAGATCACGCGCGCGACATCCGGATGGATGCCGGCCCGCGGCGGGTCGAGGATGATGACGTCCGGGCGACCTTGGGCGGCGATGAAGCCGTCGGTGAGGATGTCTTTCATGTCTCCGGCGAACCATTCGCAGTTGGTGATGCCGTTGGCTTCGGCATTGATCCGGGCGTCGGCGATGGCCTCCGGGACATACTCGATGCCGATGACCTTGGCCGCGCGGCGCGCGACGAATTGGGCGATGGTGCCGGTGCCGGTATAGAGGTCGTAAACCGTTTCCGTTCCGGTCAGGCCGGCGAACTCCCGGGCGACCTCGTACAGGCGTTGGGCCTGGAGGGTGTTGGTCTGGTAGAAGGACTTGGGCCCGATCTTGAAACGCAGGCCTTCCATCTCTTCATAGATGGCGTCTTCGCCCTTGTAGAGGACGCAGGTCTGGTCCGAAATGCTGTCGTTCAACTTCTTGTTAATCACGTAATAAAGTGATTTTATCTGCGGGAACGCTTCAGCGATGGCGTCCAGCATGGCGGTTCGCTGGGAAGGGTCATCGTCATGGGCGAAACAGACGATGAGCATCACGGTCCCGGCCTCCGTCGTGCGGATGATGATATTGCGTACGTAGCCGCGGTTCTCGCGCAGATTGTAGAACTCCAGCCCGTGCTCCACGGCGTAGCGCTTGACGAAGAGGCGGATGGCATTGGAGGGTTCGGCCTGCAGGTAGCAGCGTTCGATGTCGAGGACTTTGTCGAAGAATTTGCCCACATGGAATCCCAGACCCAGGCGTTCTTCGGGCGTCAGGGCGTCCGGGTCTTCGCCGTCCAGGATCCACCGGCGGTCGGAGAAGGTGAATTCCAGCTTGTTGCGGTACAGCTGCGTGCGTTCGGAGCCGATGGTCGGCCGGATCTCAGGGACCTCCAGGTGGCCGATGCGGACCAGTTGGTCGTACACCTGCTGCCGCTTGGCTTCCAACTGCATCTCATAGGGAAGGGGCTGCCACTTGCAGCCTCCGCAGACACCGAAATGCGTGCAGAACGGGGCGATTCGCTGCGGGGAAGGCTGTACGATGCGCAGGATGCGGCCTTCCATGTGTTTCTTCTTTTTCTTCGTTACGCGGATATCGACGACATCGCCGGGGACGGCGAATTCCACGAAGACGACTTCGCCCTCGTAGTGAGTGAGCGCCCGTCCTTCGGCTGCGACCGCCTCGATGGTGAGGCCGTTCAGGGTGAGATCTATCTTCTTGCGGCTCATCGGTATTCGTTGATGCTGGCGTCCGAGGCACCGGCTTCCACGGTCATCTGGCCGGGGCGGATGCCGAGGCTTGCGGCGTGCTCCGGAATCCGGAGCGTGACGCGCGCGGGTGTCGGACTGAAATTACAAAAAACAAGCAGGGTCCTGCCTCCTTGGCTGCGGAGGAAGGCGAAGTGCCGGTCGGGGTCAAAACCCCCGGCCGGTCCGTTGCAGTAACCCAGGTCGAAACTGGCTCCTTCGGAGAAAACGGGGTCGCCTGCGAGTCGGAGAAACTCGGTGAAACGCTTCTGCAGGGCGGTCTCTTCCGGTTCCAGGCCCTGTCCGCCATGGGCGAAGGTCCACAGGCGTTGGAGCGAGGGGATGCGGGCGAAGTCGAAAATGGTCGTCCGGCCGTTGTCGGACTCTGCGGCTTTTTCCCCGATTTCTTCGCCGAAGTACAGCAGGAATGCGGCTTTGTTGAATAGCAGGGAGGCGGCCAGAGGAGCGAAAGTCCTTGCTCCGTCTCCGCCGAAGAAGGGGGAGGCGAAACGCTGCTCGTCATGGTTTTCCAGGAAATTGAGCATCCGGGGCTGCAGGTCGCCGAGCGACTGCCAGGCATGCGTGATGCTGCGGGCGGAACCATGGATGCCGGGGTGGCCGGCATTGCACTCTATGATCTCGCGCAAGCGGTCATAAAGCCCCGATTTGTCGTACAGCCAGTCAAAGCCCGCATCGGTCCAAAGACTGTAGTTTTCCTTCTGGTAAACCTCGGCAATGAACTTTATGTCAGGGAATTGTGCTTTAATTTCCTTAATGACCCATATGAAAAATTCCCGGGGCACCAGCTCCACCATGTCGCAACGGAAGGCGTCGACGCCTTTGTCCGCCCAGAAGAGCAGGATGTCCCGCATCTTGTCCCAGGTGCCGGTGTGGAAGTCGCAGTAGTTGAGCCGTACGGTGTCGTACCAGTCATTGCGGCCGGGAGCGGGAGAGAAGCAGTTGCCGGTCGCCTTGGCCGGATATTCGTTGAAGTAACGCCCGTCCGGAAGGTGTAGGGGACTGCCGGGGTAGTAATAGAAATCGTTGTCTGCTTTCCAATGGACCGTCGGATCGTCTCCGTCGCCCAGATAGGGAATGTCGGTCCTGGCCCTTTGCCGGCCGTAGTCGCGGCCTACATGGTTGGGCACGAAGTCGAGGACGACCTTCAGGCCGGCCTCATGCGTCCGCTTTATGAGAGACTCGAAGTCGGACATCCTTTCACTTTCTATTTCAGATAGATAAGGATTGACATCGAAGTAGTCTGAGATGGCATAGGGGGAGCCGGGATGGCCTTTGACAAAGGCTTGTCCTGAGGAATGGCGGATGATGCCGGTATACCAGAGATGAGTGACGCCCAGGGACTTGAAATACTCCAGGGATGGGATGTCGATCGATGACATCCGGCCTTCGCCCCAGAGGCGCGGCAGGATCTGGTAGATTATCGGCTTTCCCATAGTCTTCGTCTGAACTCGGCGACCGTAACCGCGGTCGCGACGGCGGCGTTGAGTGACTCGGAAGTCGGCCCGTCGCCGGGGTAAGGCGGGATGTAGAGCCGGTCGGACACCAGGGCCTCGACGGCGGGTGAGATCCCGTTGGATTCGTTGCCGATCACGATGACGGACGGGGCGTTCTCGCCGGTCTCCAGGGGCCGTTCGTACAGGTTGAGCCCGTCCAGGAAGGTTCCGTATACTTTGCCTCCGGCCTTGAGCACCTCGCCCATCCAGTCCGTCAGGCCGGTATAATGGACATCGACGCGAAAAATGGCTCCCATCGTCGCCTGGACCACTTTGGGGTTGTATAGCTCGACCGTGTCCGGAGAAGCGACAACCGTGCGGATGCCGAACCAGTCCGCGATGCGGAGGATGGTGCCGAGGTTGCCGGGGTCACGGATGGCGTCCAGCGCCAGGTAGAGCCCTTTCCCGACAGGGGGCCGGGAGGGGGATTTCCGGCGGAGTACAGCCAGGACGGGGGAAGGCGAAGAAAGGGTGGAAATCCGCTTCATCGCGATCTCTCCGATGTCGTCGCGCCGCCACACGTTCACTACCTCGAATCCGGACTGCAGCGCCTCCGAGACCATCTTTTCACCTTCCACGACAAACAAGCCGGTCTCGTCCCGGTGCTTCTTGGAAGCCAGGGCCTTCACCTCCTTTATCTCGCGTGCGGAAATCATATCGTGCAAATATACGAAATGTTCAGAAAATGATTAAATTTGTATGGATATAGTT
>JAEEGH010015245.1_pt1 | contig 16733 bp, 12 predicted proteins | sample 9134181 | NCBI WGS metagenome assembly JAEEGH01 (sample SAMN16246544, study PRJNA631951) | gut metagenome | biome: gut microbiome; feature: rumen; material: DP-attached | host: Bos | place: Iran: Karaj | collected 2018-10
CTTCACCGTTCACCCTCTTCCTTCGCGCGCGGCGCTTCCTACTACTAAACGGGCGGTTTACTTCTTTTCGATCGACCGTTTAGTAGTAGTAGATTAAATTCGGTGTTTTTGAGGGTCAAAAACGGCAAAGTCGATGACAGATGACAGATGACATTTTTTTTGGCGAGCAAATTACTTCGATGCGAAAATTTCTTACAAAAGATAGTATTATATATAATATATATATTATATTATATAATAAACTTTTTCTTTCCCCTTTTACCCCCTTGCTGAGAAAACTGTCATCTGTCATCTGTCATCGTTCGGACAAGGTTTGAGACTTTCTTTGTAGGTAAAGATGTAGCAATGGCGCTGGGGTACAGCAAAAGTGAGAACGCTTTGGCCACCCATGTTGATGATGAGGATAAGGGAGTAACGAAACGTGACACCCTTGGCGGAACTCAGAAGATGTTCATCACTTGAACTTCACGCCCATGTTGTAGAGGATGAACGAGTAGATGTCGGCTTGTTCCTCGAGGACTTTTGCCAGAGGCTTGCCACCGCCGTGTCCGGCCTTGGTGTCGATGCGGATGAGGACGGGGTTCTGTCCCTGGTGGCACTCCTGCAGGGTGGCTGCGAACTTAAAGGAGTGGGCGGGAACGACACGGTCGTCGTGGTCGGCAGTGGTGACGAGGGTGGCAGGGTAGGCGGTGCCAGGCTTCAGATTGTGGAGTGGGGAATAGGCCCGCAGATAGTTGAACATCTCGGGGGAGTCCTCGCTGGTGCCGTAGTCTGAGGCCCAGTTCCAACCGATGGTGAAGCGATGGTAGCGCAGCATGTCCATGACACCCACCTCGGGGATGGCGACGCGGAACAGATCGGGACGCTGCGTCATGCAGGCTCCGACGAGCAGTCCGCCATTGGAGCCACCGACGATGGCCAGACGGTCCTTGGTGGTGTAGCCTTCCTTAATCAGGTATTCGGCAGCGGCGATGAAGTCGTCGAAGACGTTCTGCTTCTGCATCTTCGTGCCGGCCTGATGCCACTCTTCGCCATACTCACCGCCTCCACGCAGGTTGACCTGGGCATAGATGCCGCCCTGCTCGAGGAACGGGATGCGCGAGGCCGAGAAGCCCGGGCCGAGCGAGATGTTGAAGCCGCCATAGCCGTAGAGATAGACAGGATTGCGGCCGTTGCGCTTCATGCCTTTCTTGTAAGTCAGGAACATGGGTATGCGCGTGCCGTCCTTGCTCTGGAAGAACACCTGTTCGCTGGTGAAGTCGTCGAGCCGGAAGGCTACCTTGGGTGCATAGTAGAGCGTGCTCTTGTCGTTGGCGATGTCGTAGCGGTAGATGGTGCCGGGCTGGGTGAACGACGTGAAGGAGTAGAAGCATTCGGGCTGGTCCTTCTTGCCGCTGAAGCCCACGCTGCCTACGGAAGGCAGGGTGACCTGATGGCGCAGACGACCGTCGAGGTCGTAGACGTATGCATGGTCGGAGGCGTCCTGATTGTAGGTAAGGATGAGCATGCCGTTGACAGCATCTACACCGTCGAGGGTGTACTGTTGCTCAGGGATGAGTTCCTGCCAGTCGTTGAGTCCGGGGTGGCGCAGGTCGGTGACCATGAGGCGTCCGCGGGGGGCATTGTAGTTGGTGAAGATGTACAGCTTGTCGCCCATGGTGAGCACGGGGTTATAGCGATAGTCCATGTCGGACGTCATCTGGATGAACTGCGAATTCTTCTGGCGTAAGTCTCTGACGAAGAGGTTGTTACCGGCTCCTGCACCAGCCTCATAGAGGTACATGACGGTCTCTTCTTCGTTGATGTCAGCGTAATAGAAACGCTTGGGCTGGGAGGGGTTCTGATAGAACAGCACGTCGGCCGACTGCGGGGTGCCAATCTTGTGATAGTAGATCTTGTGGACCTCGTTGACGTTCGAATATTCCTTGCCCTGCTCGGGGGCGTCGTAGGCGCTGTAGTAGAAGCCGTCGCCCTGCCAGGCAGCCCCCGAGAACTTAGCCCACAGGATGTGGTCGTCGGTGAGCTGGCCGGTCGTGAGGTCGATGACGAAGAATTCTTCCCAGTCGCTGCCCGAGCGTGAGATGGAGTAGGCGGCCCACTTACCATTATGCGAGAAGGAGAGTGACTTGAGGGCCACCGTGCCGTCGGTGCTCAGCGCGTTGGGGTCGAGGAAGACGCGCTGCTCGCCTCCAAGCTCGTCCATCTGGTAGATGACACTCTGGTTCTGCAGTCCTGTGCGACGCGAGACGTACCACTTGCCGTGATGCTTGGAGGGGGCAGAACTGGTGTCGTAGTTGACGACCTGCTGGAGTCGCTTGAGAAACTTCTGGCGGAAGGGAATCTTTTCGAGATAGGCGTTGGTCACCTTGTTTTCGGCCTCGACCCATGCGGCGGTCTGTGCCGAGGTGTCGTTCTCGAGCCAGCGGTAGGGGTCGGCGACCTTTACGCCGAAGTATTCGTCGACGGTGCCGTCCTTGGCGGCTTTGGGATACTGGATTTGCTGTGCCATAGCAGCGGAAGTGGCGAGGGTTGCCATCAGTGCAAAAATGCTTTTTTTCATAGGGTTGATATTTGTTGTGTCGTTATGTTTATCCGCAGTGGAAATACTGGTTGACGAGTTTCTGGATTTCCTCCGGATAGTTCTCGATGTTTTTGCGCAGGCTGGCGTCGTCGAAGGCACGCAGCTGGGCAATGATGCCGTCGATCATGGCAGGCGAGAAGACGCCATGCTCCTCGAAGGCCTTGCGCTGACGGTCGAGACAGGCGGCAGAGGCCACACACGAGTCGGGCAGCTGGGTGAGGGTCTCGAGGCGGCTGGCATTCTCGGCAGCGTGGATGTTGACATTGACGTAGGTGCGCTGGGCTACCTCGAGGGCGTCGGCCATCTCGAAGCCATGGCGACAGGCCACGCAGAGTCCGGCCAGCAACTGGTAGATGTCGGCACTGCCATCGGGCGAGCGCATCTCGACGGTTTGCTTGTTTAGAAGTGAAGAGTGATAAGTGGTAAGTGATAAGTCTTGCGGGTTGGCCAGTGCCGCCATGTTGGCGTCGGACGCCCAGCCCAGCGGTACGCGGACCAGCACCGAGCGGTTGCGGTCGCCCCAGCAGACATTGGTGGGAGCCTCCTGATGGGGCACTAAGCGGAAATAGCTGGTGGGATTCTTGTTGCCGAAGGCGGTGATGGCCGGCGCGAGGTCCATCATGCCGGCAATCATGCGGCGGGCACTCTCGCTTAAAACGCCGTCGGAGAGCATCTGGTTCTTGCCGTCCTTGACGATGCGCATGTGGATATGGAGGCCTGAGCCTGCCTTGCCCGTGGTAATCTTGGGGGCGAAAGTGACGTTATAGCCCAACTCGTAACCCAGGTTGCGGATGATCCACTTGGCGAGCATCAGCTGGTCGGCAGCCTGTTCGACGGGTACGGGCAGAAACTCGATTTCGTTTTGTTCGTAGTTGATGCCGTCGAGTGTGAAATTGCCTACCTCGGAATGGCCGTACTTGATTTGTCCGCCCGTCTGGGCAATATACTGCATGCAACGGGTGCGGAACTCGTTGGCCTTGGCATAGGGAGCCGACTCGTGATAGCCGCGCTGGTCCTGAGCGGGGAAGACACCCTCGTCGTCGCTGATGACGTAATACTCCAGTTCGCCCATGGCCTGGAACTCCATGCCTGTCACCTCGGTGAAAGCCTGAGCAGCCTTGTGGAGGGTATGTTCGGGAGAACTCTCGAGCGGGTTGCCGTCCTTGTCGAAATACGAGCAGAGCAGCGAGACGGTGGGAATCTCGGCAAAGGGGTCGACGAAGGCCGTGCGGAATCGGGGCAGGACGTAGAGGTCGCTGGAGCCTGCCTGGATGAACGAGAAGAGGCTGGAGCCGTCGACGCGTTCGCCGCAGGTTAGAATGGTATCGAGATAGTTGAGGTCGTTGATGACGAAGTTCAGCGTCTTCATCTTTCCGTCGCCACCGGGATACATGAAGTTGACCATGCGGATGTCGTTTTTCACAATGTAGTTGATGATGTCGGCCTTGGTAAATTCAGCAGCTGGCTTTTGCAAAGCCACTACGATGGGATTGGCATTCAGAATGAGGTGTTCGTTGTTGATCATTTTTTTTGTTTGTTTGAGGTTTGCATAAATATTTTGGGCAAAGTTACGAAAAAAAACGTAATATGCCATCGGAATTCAAAAATATTTCGTAATTTTGTCCCCATAAATATTACTGCAATGAAAGATATCAAGCGAATCGTGTTGACGGGCGGGCCGTGTGCAGGCAAGACGACGGCCCTGGTGCGCATTATCGAGCATTTCTCGAACCTGGGGTTCAAGGTGTTCGCCGTTCCTGAGGTGCCTACGATGTATAGTCAGGGCGGATGGAGTTATCTGACGCCTAACCCCAAGCTTTACTACGAGGGCGAGTTGGCCATCCTGAAAACGCAGTTGGCATTGGAGGACTCGTTTATGCATCTGGCGGAGACGTGCACGAAACCGACTTTCGTGGTGTGTGACCGCGGTACGCTGGACATCTCGGCGTATATCGACCGTGGGATGTGGGACGAGCTGTGCGAGAAGTGTGGCACGACGACGAACGAGTTGCGCAAACGCTATGATGCCGTGTTGCACCTGGTGAGTGCTGCCGACGGTGCCGAGCAGTACTACACGACGGCAACGAATTCGACGCGTTACGAGCAGGCCAACGAGGAAGGTCTGCGACTGGCCCGCGACTTGGATAAGAAGGTGAACCGTGCATGGACGGGCCATCCGCATCTGCGGGTCATTGACAACCATAACAACTTCGACACGAAGCTGAACCATGTGCTGAAGGCGATATCGAACGTGCTTGAGATTCCACAGCCCGTCGAGGACGAGCGTAGTTATCTGGTCGAGGTGACGGGTGAACTGCCAGAGTGTGTGGAGAGCGAGATTACTCAGACGTATCTGGTGGCAGATCCCGACTGCGAGATTCGTCTGCGCCGTCGCGACTGGGGTAGTGAGGTGGTGAACGTGCACAAGACGAAGAAACGCCTCCCGAACGGTGAGATGCTGGAGACGGAGCGCCAGGTGACGAATGCGCTGTATGAGTCGCTGTTGCAACAGGCTGACCCCTACCGGGCCACCATTCGCAAGACGCGCCGCAGCTTCATCTGGAAAGGTCAGTATTTCGAGATTGATACGTTCCACGAGCCCGTGAGCAACCTGACTATCCTGGCAACGAAAGGTGTGGCCCAGCATGAAAATGTGAATTTCCCGCCATCCATCCGTGTGATAGAGGATGTGACGGGAAATCCAAAATACGTCAATTACAATATCGCGCTTAGGCGGTAACAATTTCGGAGGCGCGGGCTAGTGCCAGGTCGATGTGATTGCAGATGTTCTCTTCGCCCAACAGCTGTTGGAAGTTGTTGCGTTTCAGCACAGCCTCGACCTTGGGATTGACGCCTGACAGTACGACGGTGACGCCTTCCTTCTGATTCATGCGGCACATGTTCTCGAGGTTGTGCAATCCCGTGGAGTCGATGAAGGGTACCTTACGCATACGGATGATGCGTACCTTGGGATGTCGGCCATAGCGTGCCATGATGTCCTCGAAACGCGTGCCGGCTCCGAAGAAGTAAGGACCATTGATTTCGTAGACCTCGACGCCCTCGGGGATGGTGAGGTGTTCCAGATTGCCACGCTCCATATCCGCATCCTCGTTGAGGTCGATCTCGTTGAGCACGGCATGTACCTCGGTGGTCTCAGCCATGCGACGCATGAAGAGCAGACAGGCACAGATGAGTCCGAACTCGATGGCGATGGTGAGGTCGAAGATGATGGTCAGGAAGAACGTCAGCAACAGAACGGTGACGTCGCTCTTGGGATTGCGACGCGTCATGGCCAGGAACGAACGCCATCCGCTCATGCCGTATGCCACAACGACCAGCACACCCGCCAGGCAAGCCATAGGAATGTATTGTGCCAATGGCATGAGGAAGAGGAAGATGAACAGCAACACGATGGCGTGGATGATGCCAGCCACGGGGGTGCGTCCGCCGTTGTTGATATTGGTCATAGTACGGGCAATGGCTCCTGTAGCAGGAATACCGCCGAAGATGGGCGACACGATGTTGGCAATGCCCTGTCCGATGAGCTCGGTGTTCGAATTGTGGTGGTCGCCAATGACACCGTCGGCAACGGTAGCCGACAGCAACGACTCTATAGCACCCAGCACGGCAATGGTGACGGCAGGACCGACGAGTCCCTTGATTACTTCCCACGACAGCTCGGGCACGACGGCGCCGGGCAGTTGGCTGGAGATGCTGAAACGGTCGCCAATGGTTTCGATGGAGGTTACCCCTGCATACTGCTTCAGCAACAGGGCGACAATGGTCATCAGGATGATAGCCACCAGCGAGCCGGGCAGCGACCTGAGGGGCGACAGGTGGAGCTTGCGTGCCATCATGGGCCACACGGCAATGATCAATACGCTGACAATACCCACGAGGGCACTCCAACAGTCGATATTACCTATATTATATATATAGGCTATCCATTTCTCGACGAAGTCGCTGGGAACCGAGTCCATCGTCATTCCCAGCAGGTCCTTGACCTGAGTGGAGAAGATGGTGACGGCGATACCCGAGGTGAAACCCACCACAATGGGGTAGGGGATGTACTTGATGATGGTGCCCAGACGCAGCACGCCCAGCAGAATGAGGAATACACCGGCCATGAGCGTGGCAACGGTCAGGCCCTGTATGCCATACTGTTGGATGATGCCATAGACGATAACGATGAATGCACCCGTTGGTCCGCCAATCTGCACCTTCGAACCACCGAAGAGCGAGATGGCCAGTCCGGCAACGATAGCGGTGATGATACCCTTCTCGGGCGACACACCGCTGGCAATACCGAAGGCAATGGCCAACGGCAACGCAACGATACCTACGATGAGTCCGGCCATGAGGTCGGCCATGAAGGTCTTCTTGTCGTAATTCTTAAGTGCCGAAAACGCTTTCGGCTTGAAATCTAAAGTTTTCATTATCCTAAAAATTGATTTTCGACTGCAAAGGTACAAATAAGTGCAGAAAGTACAAAATTTTATGCGATTTTTCCGATATTTCTTGGTATATATCAAGGAAGTTATTATATTTGCAAATTGAAGAGTATTAAAGTATTAAGAAATGAAAAAGGTATTATCAACTTTATCGCTCATTTTAGTGACTATAGCCGTAATGGCTGTGCCTGCAAAGAAAGGCCTGTGGAAAACTATCGTCCTTGAGGATGGAACAGAAGTGCGCGCCCAACTCAAGGGTGACGAGTTCGGACATTTTTGGCGTACTGCCGATGGTAAGCAATATGTGGCTGTGGACGGGCAATATCGTGAGGAGACCCCGGAAATGCGTCAGATGGCAGCCAGTCGTCGCATCCAGGCGCAACAGCGTCGTGTGGCCCGCCAGGCTACGAATACTGTTCACGGCGTGCGTCGTGCCTCTGAGGCCCATCTCAACGAGAAGAAGGGCTTGATTCTCTTGGTGAACTTCAAGGATGTGAAGTTCCAAGAGGAGAACGACCAGGCTTTTTACAACAATGTGGCCAATACGCCCGGTTTTACGGATGAGAACGGTTTCCATGGCTCTGTGGCCGACTATTTCAAGGACCAGTCGCGCGGACTATTTGAACTGACCTTCGACGTTGTAGGCCCTGTCACCGTCAGCAAAGATGCCAAGTACTATGGAGAGAACAATACAAATGGTGAGGACAAGCACCCTGAAGAGATGGTTGTTGAGGCTGTTAAGTTGGCCCAGGACCAGGTCTCTAATTGGAACCAATATGACTGGGACGGCGACGGTGAAGTGGATCAGGTGATGATCATCTATGCCGGCGAGGGCGAAGCCGATGGTGGTGCGGAAAGTACTATCTGGCCTCATGAATGGGAACTGCAATATATGGATTTGGATTTTGAAATCGTCGAAGGCCTCAGGATCAATACCTATGCTGTTGCCAATGAGGGCTCCGCCCAGCAAGACTATTGGACGGGTGTGGAGTATTTTGCCGTGAATGGTATCGGTACCATCTGCCACGAGTTCTCGCACTGTCTAGGTCTGCCCGATATGTACGACACCAGCTATAGCGGCAATTATGGCATGGGCGATTGGTCGCTGATGGATCAGGGCAGCTATTGTGGCGATGGCTTCATTCCTTCGGGCTATACCAGCTACGACAAGTACTGCATCGGATGGGTTGAGCCTATCGAACTCACTACTGCCACGGAGGTTAATGATATGCATGCGGTGAATGAATCCGACGACGTGTATATCATCAAGAATACCGCTCATCCCGACGAGTACTATCTGATAGAAAGCCGCCAGCAGAAAGGTTGGGACGCCAAGACACCAGCCAAGGGCATGCTGATTCTGCATGTGGATTATGACCCGGATATCTGGTTCTATAATCTGGTCAACAGTAATAGCGACGGCTCGGAGGGCTATCCTGTGAACGACCACCAGCGCTGCACCATTTTCCACGCAGACGGTGTCGACAAGACGGGTGAACTGTATGAGAAGATAACTGACATTGTCGAGCAGATGAATAATGCCACTGGCAGTGCCTACGACAAATTGGTAGACCAATATTATGATTTGTGGGATCAGTATGATGCTGATGTCATTGGCGATGTCTATCCGCAGGTAGGCAATAAGCAGCTGACCAATACCTCGAAGCCTCGCGCATTCCTTTATAATAAAAATAGCGATGGCCGTAAGCTGATGAATATCAGCATTACGGATATTACCCAGAATGATGACGGCACCATGGCCTTCAAGTTCGCACCAGATAATAGCGGTACGGAGGAAGGTGACAATACGGTATATGGTTATTCCACCACCACAAAGCCCGATGTGGAAGGAGCCCTGTTCTACGAGTCGTTCGACCAGTGTGACGGCAAGGGTGGCAACGATGACATGTGGAGTGGTCAGATAGCCACTGGTCAATTCATTACCGATAATGAAGGCTGGGTCGCAGAAAAGGGCTTTGGCGCCGATCAGTGTGCTAAGTTTGGCACCAGTTCTGTTGCCGGCTCTGCCATGACGCCTGCATTCGACATGAACGGTACTGCCAAGTTGACCTTCAGGGCCGGTGCCTGGAATGCAAAGAACGACGGCACTACACTGACGCTTTCCGTCTCTGAAGGTACCATCAGTCCGTCATCGTTCGAGATAGCTAAGGGTGGGTTTACCGACCTTGAGGCAACCATTACCGCTACGGGCAATGTGAAGGTGACGTTTGCTTCAGAGAAAGGCCGCTTCTTCCTTGACGAAGTCCTGGTGAAGGATCCTAATGCGACGGCTATCCGTACAATGAAGACGGCTGACAACAAAACCATGCGTATCTATACGCTCGACGGACGTTACGTTGGTAGCGACTTCAATCAGTTGCAACGCGGCCTCTACATCGTCAACGGTCGAAAAGTCGTGAAGTAACCTCTCACTTCTCACTTCTCACCTCTTACCTCTAAAAAAGCCTCCCAAATCAGGAGGCTTTTTTGTCAGCTTACTTGGTCTTCAGCAGGTCACGGATTTCAGCCAGCAGCTCTTCCTGGGTGGGTCCTGCGGGAGCCTCGGGCTCGGGTTCTTCCTTCTTGCGGTTCAGCTTGTTCATACCCTTGATCATCAGGAAGATACAGAATGCGATGATGATGAAGTCGATGATGTTCTGGATGAATGTTCCGTAAGCGAACACTGAAGCACCAGCCTCCTGAGCAGCAGCCAGGGTGGCATACTTGGTATCATCGCTGAGGTTGACAAACAGATTGGTAAAGTCAATACCGCCTGTGCACAGACTGATGATAGGCATCAGCACGTCGTTGACCAGGCTCGTAACAATCTTACCAAATGCACCGCCGATGATGACACCGACTGCCATGTCCATCACGTTGCCCTTCATGGCAAACTCCTTGAATTCCTTAATAAATCCCATAACGTTTAATTTTTAAATGATTAATATATAATGTTAATTTTGCAATCTGCGTTTAGCAATCTTGGCCTTTCTACCTTGATATAGCTCATTTTTCACATTCCTATGGTTACTTTTCACTTTAATTAAGAATGAAATCACGTGCAAATATAAGAATTATTTCGTAACTTTGCACTCGAAATCAGAAAAAAGTGTCGAAAAGGCGCGAATAATTTTGAAAAATTAGGTATAACCCATTTAAATAATTAAGAAAAATGACAAAAGTAGCAATTAACGGTTTTGGCCGTATCGGTCGCCTCGCATTCCGTCAGATGTTCGAGGCTGAAGGTTATGAAGTAGTAGCTATCAACGACCTGACCAGCCCGAAGATGCTGGCTCACCTGCTTAAGTACGACACCGCTCAGGGTGGTTTCGCCGGCAAGTTTGGTGAGGGCAAGCACACGGTTGACTGCACCGACAATTCCATCATCGTCGACGGTAAGGAGATTACCATCTATGCAAAGCCCAATGCTGCTGAGCTGCCTTGGGGCGAACTGGGTGTTGACGTTGTGCTGGAGTGCACCGGTTTCTACACCTCGAAGGAGAAGTCAATGGCTCACATCCAGGCTGGTGCCAAGAAGGTTGTGATTTCCGCTCCTGCCGGCAAGGACCTGCCCACCATCGTTTACAACGTGAACCACAAGACCCTGACTCCCGCCGACACCGTGATCAGCGCTGCTTCCTGCACCACCAACTGCTTGGCTCCCATGGCCGACGCTCTGAACAAGTACGCTCCCATCGTGAGCGGTATCATGAGCACCATCCACGCCTACACTGGCGACCAGATGATTCTCGACGGTCCTCAGCGCAAGGGTGACCTCCGCCGCAGCCGCGCAGGTGCTTGCAACATCGTTCCCAACAGCACGGGTGCTGCCAAGGCCATCGGTCTGGTTATCCCCGAGCTGAACGGCAAGCTCATCGGCTCTGCCCAGCGCGTTCCCACTCCCACCGGTTCCACCACCATCCTGGTTGCCGTCGTGAAGGGTAAGGACATCACCGTTGAGGGCATCAACGCAGCCATGAAGGCCGCAGGAAGCGAGAGCTTCGGCTACACCGAGGACCAGATTGTCAGCAGCGACATCATCGGCATGAAGTACGGCTCGCTCTTCGACGCCACTCAGACCATGGTCAGCAAGATTGACGACGACACCTATCAGGTGCAGGTTGTGAGCTGGTACGACAATGAGAACAGCTACACTTCTCAGATGGTCCGCACCATCAAGTACCTCGCTGAGCTGAAATAAGCAACGGTTGAATACCGTTTGACATGGTTCTTCTAAGGAATGACCGGTTCAAACGAAAAAAATTGCCGTCCGATTTTGTCGGACGGCTTTTTTTTTGTACTTTTGCGCATCATTTGTTTGCATTAAATGGTATTATGATGAAAAAACTGCTGGCATGCCTGGGGTTCGACCCGGCAAAGCATAGTGTACGGACAGAGTTGTTGGCAGGACTGACAACGTTTCTTACCATGTCATACGTTCTGGCCGTGAATCCACTCATCCTCAGTGAGGCAGGCATGGACAAGGGAGCCCTGTTCTCGGCAACTATCGTTTCGGCTGTCGTGGCCACGCTGGTCATGGCTTTCTATGCCAAGTTGCCCTTTGCGCTGGCCTCGGGCATGGGGCTCAACGCCTTCTTTGCCTATACGCTGGTGCTGGCCATGGGCTATACCTGGCAGGAGGCGCTGGCGGCGGTGTTGTTTGAGGGCGTGTTGTTTATCTTCCTCACCATCATGCGTGTGCGTGAGGCTATTGTGAATGCCATACCCCTCAACCTGCGCTATGGCATCTCGGTGGGCATAGGGCTGTTCATCGCCTATATAGGCCTGAAGAACGGCGACATCGTGGTGAGCAGCGAGGCTACGGTGACGGGACTGGGGCCATGGACGGCCACGTCGCTGCTGGCCATTGGCGGCGTGCTGCTGGGAGCGGTGCTCATGGCGCGGAAGGTGAACGGCGCCCTGTTCTATGCCATTATCATCATGACGGTGCTGGGCATACCCCTCGGCGTGACACAGATTCCCGACGACTTCTCGCCGGTGAGCCTGCCGTCATCGATAGACCCCATTGCCTTCCGCATGGACTTCGGCCGCTTCCTGACGCTTGACTTCAACTATTATATCGTGGTGCTCACCCTGCTGTTTATGGATCTCTTCGACACACTGGGCACGTTCATCGGTGCGGCAACCAGCGCAGGGATGGCCGACCCGAAGACAGGCCACGTTCATGGACTGAACCGTGCGCTGATGGCCGATGCTGTGGGAACGACGGTAGGTGCTTTCTGTGGCACATCGACCGTGACGACCTACGTCGAGAGCACCACGGGCATTGCTGCCGGCGGGCGCACAGGGCTGACATCGCTCACCGTGGCACTGCTGTTTCTGGTAGCCCTGTTCTTCTCGCCCCTGTTCATCATCATCCCCTCGGCAGCCACTACGAGTGCGCTGGTGCTGGTGGGCGTGCTGATGATGACGACGGTGAGAAAGATTCAGCTGGATGACCTCACCGAGGCCGTGCCCTGTTTCATCACCATCCTGATGATGCCCTTCACGGCCAGCATCAGCGACGGCATTGTGCTGGGCCTGCTGAGCTATGTGCTGATGAAGGTGTGCACGGGCCGCCACAAGGAGCTGTCGCTAGTGATGTATGTGCTGGCCTTCTTCTTTGTGCTGAAATACATCTTTAATTAAAAGGGAGTTAAAGTAGGAGTTTTAGAGCGAGAAATGATGAGGTTCATTTGGAAGTTTATTTGCCTTTTCGCCTTTTTACCTTTAGGCGTACTGGCGCAGAACGTGCAGTTGCACTATGACTTTGGCCGCAACCTCTATGCCGACGAGGAGGCAGGCCGACAGAAGGTGACCGTGACCTTGGAGCAGTTTAAGGCCGACCAGTGGGGCTCGTGGTTTTACTTTGTGGATGTGGACTTCAGCCGTAAGTTCACCGAGGCCGCCTATACGGAAATCTCACGAGAGATGAAGCTGGGCAGGCAGTCGCCCTTTGCCGCACATGTGGAGTATGACGGCGGCCTGAACAGAAGTGGTAGCTTCCAGCAGGCAGCCCTGCTCGGACCGGTCTGGAACGGCCACAACGCCGACTTTTCTACCACCTACAGTGTGCAACTGCTCTATAAGCGCTACTTCAAGAGCTACGGCTACACTTCGGCCTACCACAGCATGCAGCTGACGGGTCTGTGGAGCACATCCTTTCTCCGGAAGAAATTAACCTTTAGCGGCTTCATCGACTGTTGGCGCGGCGAGAAGGCCAACGGCCATGGGCAGCTGGTTGTCCTGACAGAGCCGCAGCTGTGGTATAACGCCACCGAACATCTGAGCATCGGCACAGAGGTGGAGATAAGCGACAACTTCGTCTACAACACGTCCAGCGACAAGACCTTCTTCGTCAACCCGACGCTGGGCCTGAAGTGGAATTTCTAGTAAAGATAAAAAAGTGAAAAGGTAAAATGAAAAAAAGACTGCTGGCTCTATCATTTGTCATTTGTCAATTATCATTTAGCCTTTCTGCTTTGGCAGAAAGGCGCGAAGTGCACATCCTTTCAGCCAACGACATGCACGCCAACATTCAGGTTTTCCCCGCGCTGGCCCATATCGCCGACTCGCTGCGTGCGCTCTACCCTGGGCTGCTCGTCTTTTCTGCCGGCGACAACCGCACGGGCGAGCCGCTGAACGACATGTACGAGATTCCTGCCTATCCCATGGTGGCCCTGATGAACCAGGTGGGTTTCAGCGCCACTACGCTGGGCAACCATGAGTTCGACTCCGGCCCCCGGGGGCTGGCGCGTCTCATCAACCTGTCGAACTTCAGCTATCTCTGTGCCAACTGCTATCCTGCCGACTCGCTTCGCCTGCATCTGCTGCCCACGAAGTCGTTCGATGTCGACGGCATACGCGTGGGTGTGGTTGGCGCCGTGCAGCTGGGCACCCACGGTCTGCCCGACACCCATCCCGACAACTGCTGGGGCATACGTTTCTCGCCTGTCAACGAGACGGTGGCCAAGTATGAGCGGCTGCGCCAGCAGAACGATGTGGTCATCCTCCTTTCCCACAACGGCTATGAGGCCGATGTCGAGTCATCGGCCCTCTTTCCCTGGATAGACATCATCATCGGCGGTCATACCCATACACAGATCAGTGGCGGCGAGACGCACAACGGCATCCTGATTACGCAGAATGTAAACCGCCTGAAGCGTGTCACCCATATTACCGTCATCCTCGACCGCGACAGCGTGGGCGCCCCTTGGCACATCGTGCGAAAGAAGGCCGACCTCATCGATGTGCAGCACCATACTGGCCGTAATGTGGCTGTGGAAGATATGGTGCGCTTCTTCTGCAGTAACCCCGCCTTTGAGCGACCGCTGACACAGGTGGAACAGCCGTTTGCCAGCTACGAGGAGCTGGGCTGCATGATGACCGATGCCTTCGTCGCTGAGACAGGTGCTGACGTGGCCATCCAGAACTACGGCGGCGTGCGCTACAGCGAGCATCCCGCTGGGCCTTTCACCGTGAGCGACGTGCTGCGGCTCGATCCTTTCAACAACGAGACGGTCATGATGGAACTGTCGGGAGAGGAGTTGCACCAGATGCTTGTCTCCTGCTGCAACAACGATGACGGCGCTTTCCCCTTCGTCAGCGGCATCCGCTGCGATGTGCAGCGCGATGCGGCAGACAGCGTCAGGGTGAAGAAACTCACGCTTTTCACCCCCGCAGGACGCAAGCTGAACCTGAAGCAGCGCTACCGCGTGGTGACCAATAACTATGTGTCGAGCATTGCCGATTCGCCGCGCCGCGACCAGGGACAGCTCCTCAACAGGAAGACGGCCGACATCATCATCAGCTATCTGGAGAAGCAGACTGGCATCAACTATCAGGGCGTGAGCCGTATTCGTCAGACTTGGAAATAACGAAAAGGGAATCATGGAGATAGCAGTCATCGCAATCTGTGCCTTCATCGTTGGCCTCGTCATCGGCATCCTCTATGCCAGGGGACCAAGACAGCGCCTGATGGCGGAGGCGGGGGCACTGCGCTCGCAACTGGAGGAGGCCAAGAGCCGCGAGGACGAGCATAAAGTGCATGTGCGTGAGCTGCTGGATCGTGTGAAGACAGAGGCTCAGGAGCGCCTGAAAGAGGAGAAGGACGACTGGCGGGAAGAGAGCGAACGCCTGATGGCAGAGCAGGATCGCCGACACAAGGAGGCGGTTGCTGCACAGCAGCAGCGTTTTGACGAGACGCTGGCCAGGGTGTCGGCGCAGGTGAAAAGCGCCACCGACGACATGCTGCGCCAGCGCCAGCGGGAGTTTGCCGAGAGCAGCCAGCAGAACCTGGGACAGATTGTAACGCCGCTGCGCGAGACCATTGACAAGATGAAGCAGTCGATGGCCGACAGTGCCCTCCGCCAGACGGAGCTGAGCGGACAGCTGAAAGCTAACATCGAGCAGATGATACGCCAGAGCGAGGCCGCACGGCGCAGTGCTGAAGAACTGACACGGGCTTTCAAGCACGGCTCGAAGGTGCAGGGCGACTGGGGCGAGCGTGTGCTCAGCGAGCTGCTCGACGGTCAGGGACTGACGCAGGGCGTGCACTATGATGTGCAGACCTACATCCGCGACGCCAAGGGAAATATCGTCACCGACGACAAAGGGGCTATGATGCGGCCAGACGTCATCCTCCACCTCGACCAGCGACGTGAGGTCATTATCGACTCGAAGGTCTCCATGACCGCCTTCATGGACTATGTCAACGCTGAGACCGAGCAGGAGCGCGACCGCTGCCTGAAGCTGCATGTCGACAGCATACGCCAGCATGTGAAGGAACTGGCCACCAAAGACTATTCCTCCTACATCCAGCCGCCAAAGGTGCGCATGGACTATGTCATCATGTTCGTACCCCATAGCGGAGCCCTCTGGGCGGCGCTCAATGCCCAGCCCGACCTGTGGCGGAAGGCTATGGAGCGCAATGTCTTCATAGCCGACGAGCAGACGCTTTTCGCCGCATTGCGAATCATCAGCCTCACCTGGACGCAGATTGCCCAGGCCCAGAACCATGAGAAGGTCTACGCCCTCGCCGCTGAGATGCTCGACCGCGTGGGGCAGTTTGTGAAGAAATATCAGGCGCTGGGCAAGGCGCTGGAGATGGCCCAGAAAGCATACGAGGACGGCGACCGCAAGCTGCAGCCCACCGGTCAGAGCATTCTCCAGACCAGTGCCAAGCTCATCAAGCTTGGTGCCAGGCAGAGCGACAAGAACCCCCTGCCGCAGCTCACAGATATAGATGACATCCCACAGATAGAATCACAGACCCTATCCTTAACCCAGACAGGACTGGAGCCCCTATCCCTGACTCCTCCCCTTGAGGACAGGGAACTACTTGCGGAAGAAAATGAGACCAATGATCACCATACTGGGTCCGACCGCTAGCGGGAAGACCCCGCTGGCCGTAGCCGTTGCCCGTGCCCTGCCCCCTACCGCCGGTGGACAGGTCGGTGGTGAGATTATCTCCGCCGACTCGCGTCAGGTCTACCGCCGCATGGACATAGGCACCGGCAAAGACCTCAGCGACTATGGCTTTGCAGCCCCATCTCCCGTCGCTGCGCCTTCCTCCCCCTCCGTCGCTGCGCCCTTTTCCCCCTCCGCGCCCGCACCTTCTGCCCCTGTGTCCGCACCTTCCCTCCCTGTGTCCGTGGGCGAGGGTTTCCCCCTCGCTGTCCCCTACCATCTCATCGACATCT
>JAEEGH010015246.1_pt1 | contig 16733 bp, 5 predicted proteins | sample 9134181 | NCBI WGS metagenome assembly JAEEGH01 (sample SAMN16246544, study PRJNA631951) | gut metagenome | biome: gut microbiome; feature: rumen; material: DP-attached | host: Bos | place: Iran: Karaj | collected 2018-10
TATAAGCAAAGTAATAATTACTTATTCTTCGCGTTTCCTGGCAACAGCGTAAGCTGCGCCAAGGCCAATCAACACGGCGATGCCGCTGCCCACTGGGGCGGGCTGGTTGCCACCTTGGCCGTGGCCGCCACCGGGAAGACCCGGGAAGCCGTCACGGTGATACATCGTTGTCGTCGGGGTGTTCTCCTCGACATTCTGGCCTTGGCCGAACAAACCGCCGCCTTCGGCAAATGATGCCATGCTCAGTCCGAGGACGATGGCGAGTGTCAATGCTAGTTTCTTCATTGTTCTATTTCGTTTTTATGTTGTTTCTAATTGTTTAGTTCTCATTGTCGCTTGCCGTCATTGCGAGGAACGAAGCAATCCAGACAATTGGTTAATGGACTGGATTGCCACGCTCCGCTCGCAATGACGCAAAGCGTGTCAAATTATCTAACAACCACTTTCTGAACCTTAACGTCGTTGCCGTTGATGAGGCGGAGCATGTAGACTCCGGTAGCGGCTTTCACGTTGACGCTGGCACTGCCGTTGATGGTCTCGCTCTTGATGATACGGCCGGTGACATCAATCACTTGCAGGGTAGCTTCTCCCTCGTTGCTGATGACAAAGTTGCCGTTGCTGAAGAAGGCGAAGTTGTCCTCGCTGTTGTTGCCGGTGGCGAACACCAGTTTGAAACGAGTAGCATAGTCGGTCGTGCTGGCCTTGAAGCTGTAGCTCGGGTTGGCAAGCAGGTTGACATCGGTGCCCGTCATGTTGTCGATGAGGTGCAGGTAGTTGAAGCCAACATTCTCGGTAGTGAAGCTCATGGTGTAGGTGTCGTTGCGCTCAGCCTTGAAGCTGACAGGCATCTCGCCCATTTCGGTGGCATTGACGATAGCGTAGTCCACGCCGTCCATCGGGATGAACACCTCTGTGCTGTTCGGGTTGAGTTGGAGCTTGGGCAACTGACGGCCGTCGTCGAAGCGGACGATGGCGCGGTCGATGAGGGCGTTGTTGTGGCTGAGGTTGAGAACAAGGTTTCCTTTGTCAGGATTAACAATAGGCTCACCTCCAAATTCACCACCATCTGTAGTACGGAAGGTCACAGTCTGACCGCTTTCTTCGGCCTTGACAAAGACACCTTCCATGACTTCAACGCTAAAGCCTTCAATATTTGCAATTGCAGAGCCTTGGTCATTCAAAGTATAGCATGGTTCTTCGGTGATGGCCATGCAGGTGAAGGGGTTGCCCACGAGGTTCCAACCGGCAAGTCTCTTACCTTCCACATAATCCAGTTCCACGCTTACGGGAGCGTTTGTCGGCAAAGTTGAGCCTGCAAACACGGCCTTGATCGTATCCTCGCTGGCATAGAGGTAACCCTTCTTGATGTATAGCTCGGTGAAGCCGGGAGCGTTGCCTTCGCCTTGGTTGTAGTTGATCCATTCGTTGCCCATCTCGTCGCCAGCTTGGTCGAAGTAGTAGAGGTCATAGACGAACTCACCCGAAACCAGTCCGGTGGATGCAATGGAAACACTTTCATTGACGGGCGAAGCAATCATGTGGAAGCCGCCAACAGCGTCTTTGCTTTCGGGATAGCCATCGTTTTGCATCTGCAACGCGACAGGAATCTCATTGCTGTGGTAAAGTTGGGCACCTGGCTCCATGATGATTTGGCCACCTTCCTCAATGGTGATTTCATCGGCATAAGCAGTATAGCCACTGGGGATGATGACCTGGGTATTGGCAGGAATGGTCACGTCTGCATAAGCAGCGGGCACTGAGTCATTAGTCCAAGTCTGGGGATCATTCCAATAATAGGCCTTTTCGGTGAAGAAGCTGCTGATGGCACTCCATTCGGTGACACCATTTTCGCAATCGTCGCTGATGCCCTGCACTTGCCATTCGTACATGGTTTTAGCATCGAGACCAGTTAAGTTGTAAGAAGGATCGGTGAGGTTTTCCACAAGAATCCATTCGTCCATAGGAGTGATGGTAATTTCAACACCATCATTTTCGCCATGCATTGATACAGTGAATTCGTATGTCATACCAGCTTCAAACACAAAGTCATCGTAACGGCCACCCACATTGCCATTGCTTGAGGCAATCCACATACGATCACCAGAAGTCGGGTTGGTGATGCACCAGTCGTAGATGCCGGCAGGAATTGCGATGGTGATGCTGTTGTTAATCACGATGTTTTCTGTGGCCAAAGCGCCATCGGCATTCACGGGAATCTTGTATTCAAATTCATCGTAAACCGAGGAAGAAACATCGCCAGCACTGCCGCCGATAGTGCCGTCCGTGGAAATATATCCATAACCACTTACAGTTTCAGGAATGATAGTGCCGTAAGCAGTGGCATCGGCATCGAGCAGCATCTGATAGCCCGAACCATCGCCCCAAACATCGCCAGCGGTCAGGATGACGGTGGCAGTTGTTGCGTTCGGGTCAGCGGCAGCAGGGCGTCTGTATTGCAAATTATAAGCATCATGATAGCCGGTCCAGCTCAGGTCGGCTTTGAATGTGCTAATCTCTGAAGCGGCAAGGTCGGTGGGAACCCTGCAAGGATTCACGGTGCAGCTCACGGTGTAGGTGACAGGCTCGCTCATGGCACCGCTGCCCGAGAAGATTTCTTCGCCATTGATGTCGGTGACAACGTATGAGGCTTCACTGTCATAACTGCCGCTGTACCATACGAATTGGAGTTCGCGGCCATCGCACACGGTAAGGGTGTAGGTTTCAGTTTCGGGATCTCCCTTGGAGAGGTTTTGGTTGCTCATGTGAGCCAAAGATTCACCTGTTGCCACATCCACTACGTCGATGTAAGCACCATTCCAACCGTCGCCATAGCTGTCGGTGAGGACGAAGGTGAGTTCGCATTGGTTCTCAGGCATGCAGAGGTCGGTGGTGAAGCTGGCGGCGTTGGTCCAGTCGCTCAGGTCTTCGCCGCAGTTGGCTTGTACCATCACAGTGTAAGTGGTGGCCAGTTCAAGGCCTTCCAAAGTATAGGGGCTGGTAACGCCTTCAATCACGGTGCCGTTCACATCGATATTATAAGAGGTGGCAGTGCCTTCCCAAGTCACGGTGGCGGTGGTGCCGCCAGTGTAGTTCACGGCAAGGCCAGTGGGGGCGGGGCAGGCAACATCGGTGGTGAAGGTGATGTAAGTCTCGAGGCTCAAACCGTCGTCACCGCAGTCGCCTTGCACCTTGGCTTCGTAGGTGGTCTCTGGTGTGAGGCCGGCAAGGATGCAAGGAGGTTCGTCAACGGAGACGGTCTCCCATTCGCCAGCGAGATTGGCTGCCTTGTAAATGGCAGCCCTGTAGTAGACAATATAGCTTTCGCTGTAGCCGGTCCAGTTCAGTTTGGCAGTATAGCCCGAAATTTCGGTAGCAGCCAGGCCAGTGGGGGCGGGGCAGGCAACATCGGTGGTGAAGGTGATGGGGCCAACCTCGGTGCTGGTGCCTTCGCTGCCGCAGTTGCCTTGCAGCCAGGCCTCGTATTCTGTCTCGGCAAGCAGGCCTTGCAGGGTGACGGTTTGCTCAGTGATGTTGCTGGCATACTGCATCTCGCCAGCAGGAACGGGAGTGCCGATGGTCACATTATCAAGGTGCAGATTGTTATCAGCGTTGCTCTCGGTCGATTCACCATAGAAGGCGACGTACACAGTTTGGCCAGCGTAGGCGCTGAAGTCGAAGTTTACATTCTCGCCAGTGGCGGTATTGGCAATGTTGTTGTAAACATATTCTGAACCGCTGTTATTCCATTCACGAAGAATGGTCCAAGTCTCCATATTGTCGGTTGAAACCAAAACGATGAACCTGTCGTCGGTGCCAGTGGTGGCAGGAGCGGGAACATTGCTGCCAGAATAGCCGGTCAAAGCAAGGTCAAAGCTGAATGCTGCACCTGCAGGAACTGTCAAAGTAGGTGTAACTAACCAATACTTGCAGCTGGTGCCATAGATGTTGACGCGGGCGTGGCTGTCGAATACACCATTACTCGTGCCGAAGTTCCAGCCACCAGCATAGGTTGTAAGGGCTGTGGTGCCATTCAAAACCTCATCGGTCAGAAGCGTATTGTAGCGTGTCCAACCCTCGGGAGCGCTTGTTGAGCCGAATCCTTCTTCAATACCATCCGTATAGGCAGCCGTTCTGTAGGCCACCTGGTAGCTGTTGCTGGTGCCTTGCCAGTTGAGAGTGGCGGTGTGGCCCGTGAGACCGTTTTCTGCCACGGCGAAGCCAGTGGGGGCGGGGCAAGCCTCTAAGGTGGTGAAGCTCACATTGTTGGTCCAGTCGCTGTATTCGTTACCGCAGTTGGCACGCACCTTCACGGTGTAGGCCGTTTCAGGAGTGAGACCCGTGAAGTTATAGGTGGTTTCAGTCACGTCAATGAGGTTTTCCTCATCGTCGTTCACGCAAATCTGCCAGGCATCGGCAGCCGAAGTCCAGGTGATGGTGGCTTCGTAGGCAGTGACGTTGGAAGCAGTCAGGCCAGTGGGCGTGACACACGACTCTAAAGTGGTGAAACTCACGGGAGCAGTCGCTTGGCTATAGCCTTCGTCGCCGCAGTTGCCCTTCACCTTCACTTGGTAATGCCTGTTGGGCGTGAGGTTGGTGAAACCATAGGTTTGGGCGTTGGTGTTGTATTCAGTCCACGAATCCACGCCGGCGCTGACGACGATGTCGTCCACATAGAAGAGGTCGGCGTTGGAAGCAGTAGAGCTGTCTTTTACATATCTCCAGATGAGGGTGTGGGTGCCGGCAGCCAGTTCGTAGGAGTATGCCGTCCAACCTTGGCTGCCAGAGATCTGCATCATTTGTGTTCCGTCAATAAAGAAACGGCCCCAGTCATAACTGCCTTCCGAAGACACCTTGGCATTGAAACTGACTGTGGCAGGATTATTCAAAGTCACTTCAAGTGTCAAATCAGATTGCGAGCTGTTTACTCCTTGGTTTCCGGGAATGGCGCAATAGCCGCTGCCGTTGGCTCCGCCAGCCGTCACACTCCAAGGACGGGCGTCTGTGTTGGTGAAGGCGGCGGGGATGGTCTGGTCCTCGAAATCGGCACTGACGGCAAGATTCTCTTCACCAATCATCACGACATAGCTGTCGCTGGTGCCTTCCCAAGTGACGGTGGCCTCGCGGGCGGTGATGCTTCCGTCGGTCACGGCGAGGTTGGTCGGGGCGGGGCAAGCAATGCCAGTGGTGAATTCGATTTCTCTCCAGTCGCTATAGATGTCGTCTCCTGTCTGGGGGTCAGAGCCGCAGCTTTCAATGTGGGCAGCCACTCTGACGTTGTACTCGGTTTCGGCAACGAGGTTGGTCAGCTGGTAGCTAGTCCCTTCATCTTCAAGATAAACACTGTTCCAAGACTCATCAGAGACCTTCTTGTACTGCAGCATGAATTGGGTGGCTTCGCTTTCCCAAGTCAGGTCGGCAGTATGGGCGGTCACGTTGGAAGCCACGAGGTTATTGGGCTTCGGGCAGTCGCTGGAAGCAGGCTCGATGACGAGCTGGATGTTCGGGCGGTTGGCTTGTGCAGTGCCAGGCACCGTGCTGGTGGTGTAAGCATTGTAGTCGTTTTGGGTGTAACGGGCCATGGTGGCAGTCGTAGCAGTGCCTTGCCATGATTGGCCGCTAAAGTAATAGAGATAATCTTTAATGAAGCCAATCAGCAGGTTCGACGTTCCGTTGTAATCAAACGGGGTGGCGAGGTTGATGGTTACCCAACCTGCTGTTGTGGTAACGGAAAGCGTTCCGCTGAAGACCTCGGTGGCATCGGCAAGGGTAATACCTGCCGAGGCCAGATCTGCTTCATCAACGTGTTTCATGTACACGGTAATCGGGAGATCCTTGGCAGCATTTCCCATGTAGTAGAAGCTAACGCTGCTAATGGTTCCCGCCATTCCAATCTCAGCGGCAGTGTAGAGCTGCTCGGCGATGGAGTAGTTGTAGTACGTACCGATTGGGTTGGTGTTGCTCGTGACAGTACCATCTCCAATCGTCACAGTTTCCTGTGCGTTCGCTGCCCACGGCACCAATAGTGCCAACAGCAGCGTCAAAAGTAGTGATTTTTTAATCATAACGTTTTGAATTGAAGTTAATAATAATGTTAATTGATTGATTATTTAGATATTTGTTTTTCTGCCTCTTATTGCTTACACAAATACACATTTCAACAATTTGCAAAAATACAGTTTTTTATAATACGGTGTAAAAAAATCTGAAAAATCTGAAAAAAGAAATTTCGACAGGCTCAGTGATCTTAAGGTCGTTGAGCCTGTCGAAATGTCGGAGGAACCGTGTCCCACACAGTCCTATGCCAAAAAGCTATTGCAACTTAGTCTGGCAATTACTTATTCATTTCAAAGATAAAGGTCCTCTCCCCCTCTGTCGCAGCGTTATAGATGTAGCCCTGACCAGGCTCAAGGGAAATGTTCGGTCTCCAAGATGTGCCATTATAATTGCTGGTGCTCGTTTGGGATTTGACCTTGTCCCCACTAACGGCAACCCCCGCGAAAACTTCGCTGACAGTCATGCTTTGGCTGAGCGGGAAGGCAATCCAGTTGACACCATGATATATGGTGACGGGGTGCTCGGTTAGATTGACGGGCACTCCTGTCAACGTAATCTCACAACCTGTATCAACCTTTATCATGTACATCCGCGACACATCCAATGAATTCAAAGTGCCTCTCCATGTGCTGCCGTTGTAGGAAATGTTGCCGTTGCTCTGCGATTTGATGGTGATGCTGGTGCCCGGCAAAGCTTCCACAAGGGCTGTTTTGAGGTCATTCAAGGTGATTTCCACGTAGGTTGAGAACCAGTTCCAGCCAGCGGTCAAGGATATGGTTTGCTCCACAAGGCTTGGCTCGAAATTGGCAATGAGAGCCCTGTCAGCCGTGACTTCAAAACTGTAGACAGCATCGGTGGAGACCGTCTCGCCATCTTCCGTCCAGTTGACGAAAGTGTAGCCTTCGTTGGCGATGGCGGTCACGGTGCAGGATTCACCCTGGTTGAAGGTACCGCTAACAGTGGCAGGATAGCCTTCCACGATAGTGATATCGTCAACGCACAGCATCCATTGGTCGTAACAATCGAAGTGGTGGATGGCCACATAGCCCAAGCCGCTGAAAGTACTCAGGTCAGCGGTGTATTCGTACCATGTGCCGTCATCGATGGTGCGGGTGCCGCCCGTTCTCCCAACGGGTAAAGTCCATTCCTGGACAGTCGTGAAGTCATCGGCATCGGTGTTGCCGTTCGTCGAAACGGCCACGGCAACGTGCTCAGCTCCATACTCGTAATCCATATTGGTGGCCCAGAAGCTGATGCTCCCTCCTAGCTGTATCTGGGGTGAGACGAGATAGTTGTCAGGATGGACGGATGCTCCGTCTTGGGTAAAGGATTCGGAAAGCATGAATCCTTCCGAAGCGTTGTGACCAGAGCCGAAGGAATAGGTTCCCGCAAGATAATCCGCACAATGCATCCAATTGTCCGGCGAATCGCCGTTGGGGCCTTGAAGCATGGTCCAGCCCTGCGTGGTGCCATCTTCAAAGTCGTAGACGAGTTCGCTGCTGTGGAGACTCTCGCCGAAGTAAACGATGCCACCTTCTGAAGGATTGGCTGTAGCATTGATGGTATATCGTGGGGTACTATTGACGACGGTACCGCTCAGGCTGACCGTGGCCGAGGTCGTACCCGAAGTAAGAGTCATGTTGCCACTATAGTCGCCGGGGACCAGACTGGTGCCGAGACGGACAAACACGTTGGTGAGGAGGCTGCCGTTGGAAGGGGTCAAAATCAAGGTATTGTTATATGTACCGTCGCTTGTGGCACAGACCTCAAAGCCCTCAGGAGCGGTGACGGTGAGGTTGGCTTGCAGGTTGTTGCCTATGACGGCAATGCTTTGGGGTTCAGAGGCTAATCCGGCTTCGGTTTCAAAACCATTCAGAAATATATGTGACACGGATAGGTAACCTTCGGTGCTGGGCACTTCCTTGGTGAACATTACCTGGTTGTTGGTCTGAGCCCTGCTTCCACTCGTAGTCATGGACGTTGGGTCATAATTCGTATTATCGTTATATTTGCCTAAAGAGGTGTTGCCATTCGTGGCATACACATAGAAAGTGGGAGAATTATTTTGCCCACTCACATAGCTTCCCGTGTTGTCGTCCACAGTAAGGAGCAAGTTGCTCGTGCCGTTATACTCGAATGGGGTATTCAACGTGATAGTTGTCCAGCCTGAAGCATTGAAGGTGACGCTACCCGAAAACACGCGATAGGAATCGCCTTGAGCAATCCATGCCGAATTGCCTGAAAAAGCATTGGTGTTGGTGTGCGACATATAGATGTCGATGGTTCTGATGGTTGATTTGGAGTTGGCCACCTTGAAAGCCACCTTAGTGATGGTACCTGCGATTCCTAATTCAGAAGGTTTGTAGATTTGCTGTGTAAGTGTGTATTTGTACCATGAATGGGTTGGCAGGTATTCGTTTGTGTTAGAGCCACTTCCGATGGTCACGTCGCCACTTACAGGCTTACTGAAAATTGCGCTCACGGTGACATCATAGTCGGGCATGACGAAGGCGTTGTCTGTAACGGTTACGGTAGTGTTCACATCGCCTGTCTTGAAGACAACCCAACTTTCGAGGTTGTAGCCAGAGGCCGGTGTGGCTGTCAGGGTGATGAGGTCGTTCTTGTAGGCCGTGGTGTGGTCACAGTTGATGGTTCCATGCATCACAGCGGCCAAAGTGATGTTACGCTCAGGTACAGTGGTGAAATTGGCTGTGAAGGAAGCATCACTCGTGACAGTGAAACTGCGCGGATTTTCCGTGTTGCCGTCGTTCCAGTCGACAAAGTCCCAACCCGAATTGGCAACAGCGGTCAAGGTGCAAATGGTACTCTCGTAAAGGAGACCAGCACCCGTAACCGTACCAGCGTCGCTCGGGTTGGCCGTGGCAGTGATGGTGTATTGCTGTCCACCCACGACTGGAATAGTAGTGATGTAAGGCTGCCGCTGGTTACGTGTGACCACAACCATCACATTGTCAATGGTATTGACAGGCGTAATCGGCACATCGACGGTGCCCGTAGCACCGACTTGAGCCACACCGAGGATTTCGTTGTTCCTTGTGATGGACACGTAGGAACCCGCATCAGCGCTCACAGTGAAAGTGGTGGCACCGATGCCCATGACGGCAGCATGGCTCACGTTGTTGGCTGCAGGCACAGTGTGATAAGGCATCACAGAGCCGTCGCCCAACGTGTGATAAGCCTCCCAATAATACTTATCGGAAACGCTGTAAGTATAACTGCCGGAATGGGCGTAAGCCACAGCTATATTGCCTATGAACGGTACAGAATTCAAGGTATTGAAGCCTGAGTCGTCAAACATGGCATCATAGACACCGGTTTGGGTTTGAGCCATGGTGGGCATCTGATTATAAACAGTTGTGGCACCAACGCCAAAATAGTAGTCTTCCCACCAATAGGTCTCAGGACAGGAACCGATATAACCGAAGGCACCTTTGTTGGCAGCTCTCAGCAAGGCTTCAGCGAAGCAAGTACCGCTATAGCCCCAGTTGGCAGCCAAACAACAGTTGCCCATAGCCCACAAATACTTGCCGTTGTTTGTCATGGAATTGACATTGCTGACGGAAAAACTCGGGTCAGCCCAGCCTGTTTCTGAACCGTGGGCGGTGTAATTGGCAAAACCGACATTGTTGATGTAATTGTAGCAAGTGGTTTGGCCTGAACCAGTAGTCAAGAAGACGTAAGGATTGATGTTATTGGATGAATTAAAGTAGTAGGTGTTGGCATATTGGATGGTAGGCTTACCCACTTTTTTTGTCCAACTGCTATCCCAACCGGCGATAAGCAAGGTATTGCCCAAATAGCTCGGGTCGGCCATGGTGTATTGCTCGTAGGTCATGATTTTGTTGAGCAGGTTGGTCAGCTCGGTAGTAGATGACACAGGCATTCGGCTCAGGAACATCTCGGGATAAAGGTCACTGTCGGTCGTGCTGGAATAATACAGGTCGGTCACCTTACTCGTGGTGGAGCTGTTCAAGCTATAGGTCACATCACCCGTGTCGCCCACGATGACCACAAAGGTTGGTGCATCGGTGTTGTACTTGTTGCGGATGAACGACTTGATGCTTGACGAACTCGTACCTGTTGTAGCAGTAGTGTAAACCGTTGTGTAAATACCCTTTTGCTTCTTCCAGTTCACCCAGTTTTGGAAGGTGGCGTTGTTGGCGTATGTCGCAGTGGTGATGACGATCATCTTCACAGGTGTGGTATAGAGGTCGGGATGTTGGCTATACACATCAAGCACAGCCCTGCCATTGAACAGTTGTTTGTAAATGACGTCAAAATAAGGCGTGTAGGTCTTCACCAACAGGTCTTCTGTGGCACGGGCATCAGCACCATCAAAATGGACTTCCACTTCAATGTCGTTGAATACGCGTAAAGTGTTGCTGACGGGGTCGTAGCTCACTGGCTCGATGGTCATTTTGCCTACTTGGATGCCACGCATGGTGCCTTCCATGCTGACGACGGCCATAGGCTCGCTGCGGAAGCCGCGGGTTTGGTAGGCGGATTCATTATAAACGAAAGGCACATCTTCGGGCCTTTGGTCTTTCCTTAATGAGGGTTGACGCGGCACCAAGGTATGAATGCCATAGTCATCAAGACGGTAGTCGGTGGTGCTGTAGCTCGTGATTTCGATGCGTGGGTTGGCACCGAAAGGCACGGCGATAAGTTGGTTCACGACGGGAATCTGAGGGTCGCCCTCGTTGCCGCCGATGACAGTGTTGGGCAGGCTGAGCCAGGAGAAGGTCCCGAGTTGGCTCTCATAGTCCTGCGCCTCGATAGTGGAAAAAGAGAACGAAGCCTTGAGGCTCGTCATGTCACTTTTCACGCATTCGGCCTTGTCGGCTGAACGCAACTGAATGGTCTGCTGCGCCATGGCATTCCAGCCAAAGACTATCAGCAGTAAAGAAAAAATCAGTCTTTTCATTGAACTTTTATTTGTTTAGTTAAATTGTTAAAAAATTGTTCAAAATCGGAGTATGTAGACTAAATTTGCTCATCTACTTTCTATTATTACTCGTTCCAAAAGTGAATGTCCTGATTTCCTGGGAAGCTGACTTATAAATGTACCCTTTTCCCAACTCAAGGTTTTGAAATGCTCCTCTCCATGAAGATCCGTTATAAATGGCATTACCCTGTTGGGATTTGATGATGTCATTTTCGACAGGGAATGAGCCGAAAGCCTCAGAAAGCGACATATCCTCGTCAAGCGGGAATCCTATCCAAGTGTTTCCGTTGGCCACGATGGTAACAGGGTGCTCATCAGGGTTGGCCAGTATGCCTGTCAGTGTGATTGTGCAGGATGCAGAGACCTGAATCATATACATCTGCGCGATGTCAATTGCATCCAATGCTCCCCTCCAACTGGAGCCATTGTAAGAGATGCTTTGGGTCTGTGACTTGATGATGATGGATGTAGTGTCTGGCAAAGCTGCCACGAGTGCTGACTTGAGCTGTTCCAAGGTGATGTCGAGGTTAGTCGACCACCAGTTCCAACCCGCTGCGAGCGTGACAGATTGTGTAAGAATTGGCTCCAAATAAATCGTGTCAAGGTCAATTCTTTGGCCATCAACGGCTGTCCCTTCTACGGATTGCGGAATGTATCCCTCCTTACTGAACTCGAAAGTGTAAGTGCCGCCCTTGATGGGACGATGGAAGTCGCCGATGGTGTGTGTGCTCACAGAAGAGCCTAAGGCATCGTGGTTTTGAACGGTGACGGTAACGCCTTGAATCGGCTCGTTTGTAATGGCATCGTACACAAAACCATGCACACCGTTAAGGCATTCCTCTATCAAGGTGAGCATACTGTTGTAGTTGTAATTCCAATAGTTGGGCAGTGTTGATGCATTAGGCGTCTTGGTGGAAGAACACTCAATGGTCACTTCCCGACACTGACCGTAATAGTTCATATAGTCCTGACGGCTGCCTGAGATGGTATACCATGCGTAACCATTGGTAATGCCGTTGTTGTAGTCATCCATATAGGAAGCATTAATCTCGTGAGTAAGGTCGGCATATTCATGGCAAATGAGTTGCCACCACGCATCATCAGGATGAAGAGGTTGATAGGTGTCCCAAGGGTAGTTCATCACCTCTGCCCCACCGTGATAGTTGGCACCCATAGTGAAGAGGTATTGCTGCGCCAAGTCCATCATCCATTGGGCCTCATCCTGATAATAGCTTTGTCCGTCGGGATGGGCACCATCGTCGAAATCAGGGAAGTGGCGGTTGAGGTCGATGTTGTTGCCATTACGACGTCTTGCCCCATTCACCGTGTTGTTGCCTCCATAATAGGTACCATCCGGATTGGTGCAGGGGAAGATGAAAATGTCCACGTTGTTCAGCAAATTGACGATGCGGCTGTCCGTGCTGGTGCATAGCTCGTTGATAAGACGTAACATGAGAATCATGCCAGTAATCTCATCGCCGTGCATCGTGGAAGTGTAGAGGAATTTCGGTTTGCCGTCAGGCTGGCCGTTGTTAAGGCGCACACCCAGGATATGGCGATGGTTGGAAGTGGAAAGTGCACCCAAGTCAAGCAAGGTGCAGGTCCTGCCACTTACGGCCGCTGAAGGAAAGCCTTGCATCATCGTGACATACTGGTTGTAGGTCAGATAAGCATTCCAGTTATACGTGCCGTTGCCGTCCCACATGGTGACATTGGCTCTCATTGAAGGTGGTGTTTGCAAGTTGGGCTGATAGCCTGCCTGTAGCAGCTTGTCATATTCCTGCTGGTTGGCATAACAGACAACATTTCTGCCATCAGCACCGTCGACGGAACAAATATCGCTGATAGCTTGGATTTTAGCAGGGCCATCGACACTAAGTGTAAAGTAATACTCACCGCGTTCGCGCATGAGCGCATCCAGATTCTTTTGAGCGTATGAGGACGCTCCAAAAACGAAAACGAGTGAGGAGAGTACCAAACTCCGCAATGTTTTCATAAAAAGCATGGATTTCTTGTTCATAAGAATAGTCTTAAATTGCGCAATTACTTTATTTTAAGCGCGCAAAAATAAGAAAAAATGAAATTGCATGGTGGACGAGATGAAAAAACATGGAAAAATTGGATGCCACATCTCGTTCGGGAATCTATTCCGAAGCAGGCTTGGCAAACAACAGCAAGGCCTCAAAGAAAGCGAACAAAGTAGCTCCGGCCTGGGTTTCCAAAGTGTCCTCAGGGAACATGGAAAGCAGCATGATGCAGAGGAAAACCATATAGAGATAAGTATGGTTCCGCTTCGACGAGAGCCAAGGATAGAGCAGCACGAGCAGGAAAAAGGCTAAGCCTATCAAGCCGAAAGCCACGGCGATAGCCAAATACTGGTTGTGGGCGCGAAAGCGGAACTCCTCTTTCAGTGGGGAATGAATCTCGTCATACGCCGTGCTGAAAGCCTGCGGCACATCACCTGTGCCCACCCCGAACCAAGGATGCTGTCCGATGATATGGAACGAAGCCCGAGTGAACTCTATGCGCTGCGCCAAAGAGCCTCCATTGGGGTTGTTGAAACGACGGTAGAGGTTGTACTCGAACAAGGTCGAAGAAAGACGTGCATGAAGACCGGGGTGTTTCCAGTTATTGTAGTTAGCCACGCCTTGTTCTATGTTGCGGATATCCTCGTCAGTCAGGGCCATCACGCCTTGGGCATCTTTGCGCAAGTCCTTGGAAGTGAGGTAACGCGCCAGTGTGGCTTCAAGGTTTTCGCCGTTGTTGGTCGTGCCATCCAAAGGCAGGTCACTGCGCTGAGGCCAGGCTTCCTGCAACTCCTTGCGGCAGTAATAGAGACCCACGAATTTGCCGTCTTCCACAGGGTTGTAAATCGTGTCGTGCCAATAGTCGTTGCCGAGGGCGGTCTTCTTTTCCAAGGTGCTGAAATCCACCGTTTCCACTTTCAGCAAAGGTTTTACGAAATGCACCATCATTACAGCCGCCACCGTCACCACTGCCAAAGCCGTAGCCCCGACAGCGATATGCCATCCCCTACCCTTTTTCCAGCGCAGGAAGGCATAAACGCCTGAGGCAACGACGACCGCCGCCAGAATGACATAGCCTGAAAGGGATTCGAAGATATAGATTTGGTAGGCGAACCAAAGCAAGAGTGGCCATTGCAAGAAGCGATTGATAAGGGACGGCCCTTCGACAGGCTCAGGGGCCTTAGATTGTTGAGGTCGTTGAGCCTGTCGAAACGCCGATGCATAATTATTGCTTTTAGTCGGCCCTTCGACGCTTCGACCATGCTCAGCGACCACGGGCTCAGGGGCCTTAGCTTTTACGATGTACCAACCGATGATGGCAATGCAAAAGACGATATTGAGACAAAAACGGATGTGGCTGATGAAATGGGAGATTTCGCGGATGTCCTCATAGTCGTGCCGCCAATAGGATACGCTGCTGAACAAGGTGGCGATAAAGACCGACAGCACATAAATGAGCATGACGAAGTTGAAACGCTTGCGGTCCAATGGCTCCATGCTGGACAGGACTAAAGGCATGACTAAGATGGGCAGCTTGACGCGGAGGTCTTTCGTCGCATATTCAAAATCGGAAGTCCAGAGCAGGCCTACTATGTGCATTAGATAGAAGGCGACCAGTAGGACTGCTGCTTTGTTTTGCCAAAAACGGTGAAATTTGTACTTGAAATCGTGACGAAAATAGATTCCACCCTCCCCTGCACTATCTCCGCACGGAATGACATTTCCGTCACGATTTCCTACAACGCCATCAACGAGCCAAACGAGGACGAGCCAGAACTGCGACATGCCCATGAGGAAGGGCGAGAGGGTGAGGCCGACGGCCACCATCAACAAGCCCAAGAGATAGGCTTGGTTCAGATAGGGTCGTATGGAAGCCTGCGAGGTCATCACTTGCCGCTCAGGATGCTGTGGTATTCGTCCTTGCCGTTGGTGTTGAGGAGAATCTCGAAGGCGCGGTTCAGGTCATGGTCGTCCTGCAACGAGGCAATGATGCGGCCTTTCTGGTAATAATAGCGTCCCACAATCTCGGAACGCAGCAGTTCTTCAATGTCCTTGCGGTTGCTGAGCAGGTCTTTGTCCTTCTCGGCAGCAAGGTTTTTCTCCAAGAGGTCGATTTGCGGCTGAATTTTGTCCAAATAGTCTTCGTCCTTGGCGGTTTTCTTCAATTTCTCGATGGCTTTCTCACTCTCGGTGGTATAACTGAACTTCTTGTCTTTCACAAACTTCATGAAGTCCTGATAGGTGGCCTCGTCGATTTGGAAGCGGTCAGCAGAGTCGATGCTCTTGTGCTCGCTATAGAACTTGTTGGCATAGTCGAAGATGAAGTTCTTGCCGTAGAGGTAGGCTGTCACCGTGGCGTAGGGGTCGCGCTCGACCTTCACGTCGGGCATGATGCCGTGACCTTCGTAGACGGTGCGTCCGCCCATGGTCTTGAAGGCTCTGCCGAGAGTGTCTGTCTTCTTTTGCGTGGTGTCTTTCTTGTGCGAGTAGTCGATTTCCTGAATGCAGCGACCGCTGGGGATGTAGTAATGCGCCACCGTGACCTTCATCTGGGTGTTGTAGCTCAACGGCAAGATGTTCTGCACCAAGCCTTTGCCAAACGTTCTTTGCCCGATGATGACACCGCGGTCGTAGTCCTGAATGGAGCCTGCCACAATCTCGCTGGCCGAAGCACTGTTGCCGTCAACGAGGATAGCAAGCGGGATTTCAAGGTCGACTGGCTCATTCATCGTGGGATGCATACTGTTGGCCGAAGCTGCCTTACCTCTCATTGACACTACCGGCTTCCCCTTGGGAATGAACATGTTGACAATATCGACTGCCTCGTTCAGCAGGCCGCCGCCGTTGCCGCGCAGGTCGATGATGAAGCCTTTCAGTTCACGGTCTTTGCGCATCTCCAAAAACTTCTCCTTCAGCTCTTTGGCGGCATCACGTGTGAAACCACTCAACGAGATGTAAGCGACACCGTTGTCGAACACGGTATAATAGGGTATGTTGTCGATTTTCACCTTTTCGCGCTTCAGCTTGAATTCCAAAGGCTTCTCTTGGCCGTAACGTTTGATTTTCAGCCTCACCTCGGTGCCCGGCTGTCCCTTCAGCAAGTCACTGACTTCCTGCGTGTTCTTCTTGACGCAATCCACATCGTTCACCTCGATGATGGCATCGCCCGCGATGAGTCCGGCTTTCTGGGCAGGCCAACCTTCGTAAGGCTCCGAAATGCGGGTGTACTCGCCGTCGTATTGGATGAGGGCACCAATGCCGCCGTATTCACCGGTGGTCATGAACTTGGCGTTCTCGATGTCCGACTCAGGGATGAAGACCGTGTAAGGGTCAAGGCCTTTGAGCATGGCCTTGATGGCGGTCTCGTTGAGTTCGCCCGGGTTGATTTCATCCACATAGTTGAGGTTCAGCTCGCGCAGGAGGCTATTGTAGATGTCGAGGCTCTTGGCGATTTCGAAGTTGTTCTGCTTCTCTTGGGCAAGGAGGCTCACGGAGAGGAGCAGAGCTGTGATTAAAGTGACAAGTGATATTCTCTTCATTTTATTCTGTATTTACAATTACTATATTTAGTTTCCCCTTCGGGGAATGGAGTATTGTTCATTATGTATAAAGCGGCGGCAAAACTAGTTACCTATTTATAGCAGTTCAAACCGCCGCAGTTAAAATTTGACTCCCCTCCATTCCCC